>Ga0316204_10003608_pt1 | contig 30293 bp, 30 predicted proteins | sample 6monrhotite_MG_2_FD_205661 | JGI IMG/M metagenome (GOLD analysis project Ga0316204, IMG submission 205661) | Microbial mat bacterial communities from mineral coupon in-situ incubated in ocean water Damariscotta River, Maine, United States -... | ecosystem: Environmental > Aquatic > Marine >...
TCTGTAGGGAATTGAGCTTCGAGCGGATCGAGGTATCGATCATCTTGGAGCCCACTTTGACGACAAGACCGCCGATGAGGGTTTCATCCACGGTCGTTTGGAGCGTTACGGTTTTGCCTGTGGTCGCCTTGAGCGATTTGGCAAGTTTGTCTGATTGTGTCTTGGTCAGCGCTTTGGCCGATGTAACCTCTGCGGTGATCTCGCCTTTGTCGGCGGCGATCAGGTCGCGCAAAGTCTTGACCAACTGCGGCAAAACAAACAGGCGACGCTTTTGCGCCATCAGCGCCAGCGTGTTGCCCATCATTGGCGACAGTTTCATTTTCTTGGCCAGCGCAGAAACGGCGTTTGCCTGTTCATCGCGGCTGTAGATCGGGGAATGGATCAGATTGCGAAAGTCTTCGCTGTCTGCCAGTGCCGCAGACAGACCTTCAAGATCTGGCTCAATGGCTTTGACCTTTTTGGTCTCTTTCGCCAGATCGTAAACGGCAGCTGCATAGCGTTGCGCAATGCCGGTGGAAATTGATGCTGTTTCGGACACGTCCATCCTCTCATACAGTCAGTTCCGGTATGCGAAGGAAGTCGCGTCACCGGAGTGTTGGCGCGGCTTGAAACGGTTCAAGACGTCTAAATCAGGGGCGATGTAGCAGACAGGGTTCCGCCCCGCAACACTGTATCACGCCCCGACGAAGAGTCCCTATCGCTTTATTTTATGGGGTCAGCGGCACATGCGGCGCTTTGTCCACCTGCAAATCCCTCGATGTTGCTTAAAAATAGCTACGTTGCGCGATTCTTACACCCGCAATCTGCGGCGTGTTGGTCTGATTGCGGCGCATCCAGACCATATCGGACAGACCTCGCATTTCCCGTTTGAGTTACAGCAAATCTTCTTCTGCGTCAGCGACAGACAGGCCCAAGGCCTCCATCCCACTTTCCAAGTGGTCGCAAAAGTGCGGAGAGCCCAAAAGGTAATCCGGTGTCGGAATGCTGGCCTCCCGTTCGGCGGTGGCCATTGCCTCGGCCAGATCGTCGGCCTCAAAACTCCCGCGCCCGATCCACATCACTGCGACAAGGCTGTGCAGTTCTTCGTCGTTGAGCGTTTCAAGAAATCCGCGCAGCTCTGCTTCGCCGCGTTCGATCTCATGTCCGTAAAGAATGATCTGCGCCACTTTGCGCTGACTGATCTGTAACATCGCTATCCCCTTTGAGTCTTTGTTTGACTGAACCATGGCATGCCAATGGCGGGGTTTCTTTGCGCCAGATCAATGTCAGGAGGACGGATCGTTGGGCTTAAACCGGCTTTGCTGTCGGCTCCGCCATCCCTTCAAGCACTTCAATCGCCCGCCGCGCCGTCCGCCGCTCAACCTTGCCTTTGGGCGGGTACACCAGTTTGGTCGCTTCGACCATAAAGGCGCCGCCTGCCATCATCGTGGGCATATGCCGACCGATTTTCTCAAACAATCCAGCCGATTTCATCCAAACCCGTTGCTGCGATGGAAACTGGAACAAGGCGCCCATGTGCCGCTCTGGCAAAAACTGATGTTTGCGCAACTGGGTCTCAAGCTGGCCGGGCGAATAGGGCCGCCCATAGCCAAACGGCGTTCGGTCCCGCCGCGCCCAAAGCCCGGCACGGTTTGGCACAATAAACAGCGCCCTGCCCCCCGGCCCCAGCACCCGCCAGCATTCCTCAAGCAGATCACTGGGCCGTTCCGACGTCTCAAGGCCATGCAGCAGCACCAGCTTGTCCACATGTCCGGTCTCAATCGGCCAAAGCGTTTCTTCGGTCAGAACCGACGTGTTGGGCATCCCCGCTGGCCAGGGCATCACCCCCTGCGGCCCCGGCATTAGTGTGATCACCCGCCGCGCGTCTTTCAGATAGGGCCGCAACAACGGCGCGGCAAAGCCAAAGCCGACCACCGTCTGCCCCTTTGCTTCGGGCCAGAATTCCAACAGCCGGTTGCGCATGCTTTTCTGCGCCGCACGGCCCAGCGCGCTGCGATAATAGAAATTCCGCAAATCTTGCACATCAAGATGCATTGCAGCCCGCCTTGGTGAATGACACTCTGTCTTCATATTACGCACCACCGAGGTAAACGCCATGCCCTATGATCTGATCACGATCCCCTGCCTGTCCGACAATTACGCCTATCTGTTGCGCGACCATGACAGCGGCGAAGTGGCCGTCATTGACGTGCCCGAAGCGGGGCCGATCCTGAAGGAGTTGGAAAACCGCGGCTGGTCTGCAACGCAGGTCTGGCTGACCCACCACCACTGGGATCACATCGACGGGTTGCCGGATCTGCTGGCCCTGCATCCGGCCAAGGTGGTCGGCGGCAAGGCGGACGCACACCGCCTGCCGAAACTGGATCAGGCCGTGTCAGAAGGTGATACCGTATCCTTGGGCGCATTGGAGGCGCAGGTGCTGGATGTCTCTGGCCATACCATCGGCCATATCGCCCTATATGTGCCAAAAGCGTCCCTTGCCTTTACCGCCGACAGCCTGATGGCGCTTGGCTGCGGTCGCCTGTTCGAGGGGACACCAGAGCAAATGTGGGACAGCATGCAAAAGCTGATGGCCCTGCCCGCCGACACGGTCATCTGCTCGGGCCATGAATACACTGCATCGAACGCGAAATTCGCGCTCACGGTTGATCCCGCCAATGCAGCCCTTATATCTAGATCAAACGACATTCAGGCGGCCCGCGACAAGGGGTTGCCGACTGTTCCCTCGAAACTTTCAACCGAGCTTGAAACCAATCCCTTTTTGCGCCCCGCCGATCCCGGCATTCGCGCAACCCTAGGGATGCAGGACGCCACAGATGCTGCTGTTTTTACGGAAATTCGCAAACGCAAAGACAGTTTTTAAACCCAGCATAAATGGCCAAAACGCACCGATCACGGCAAAAGTGAGCGTCTTTTTCAAGAAAACGCTTGAAGACCAGCCACGATCAACCAAACTCTAATACTATGAGGCCATGGTCGGACCGGGGGTCTGTTATCCCACAGAACTCCGCCGGCCCCGATCGAAAAGGAGCACGCCCGTGCCTTCATTCTCGACTACACTTGAGCAGGCAATCCACGCAGCCCTTGCGCTGGCCAATGCCCGCCGCCATGAATTTGCCACGCTGGAACACCTGCTGTTGGCATTGATTGATGAACCCGATGCCGCGCAGGTGATGAAAGCCTGCTCCGTTGATACGGATGAATTGCGCGACACCTTGAACGAATTTGTCGATGAGGATCTCAGCAACCTTGTCACCGATGTGGATGGCTCCGAGGCGGTGCCTACTGCCGCGTTCCAACGGGTGATCCAACGCGCCGCGATCCATGTGCAATCTTCTGGCCGGACCGAAGTGACCGGCGCCAATGTTTTGGTTGCGATCTTTGCCGAACGCGAAAGCAATGCCGCCTATTTCCTGCAGGAACAGGAAATGACCCGATATGACGCGGTCAATTACATCGCCCATGGCGTTGCAAAAGATCCCGCCTATGGCGAGGCACGCCCCCTGTCCGGCGCCCCCGAACACGAGGAAGAGCCGCAGGGCGTCACCGAGGGTGAGAAAAAAGAATCGGCGCTGGCCAAATATTGCGTGGATCTGAATGCCAAATCCCGCGATGGCGATGTTGATCCGCTGATTGGCCGTTCTGACGAGGTCGAACGCTGCATTCAGGTGCTGTGCCGCCGCCGCAAGAACAATCCGCTACTGGTGGGTGATCCTGGCGTTGGTAAAACAGCCATAGCCGAAGGGCTGGCTCGCAAGATCGTCGCCGGCGAAACGCCGGAAGTTCTGGAAAACACCACCATCTATTCGCTCGATATGGGCGCATTGCTGGCGGGCACCCGCTACCGCGGTGATTTTGAGGAACGGCTCAAGGCGGTTGTGACCGAACTGGAAGAGCATAAAGACGCTGTTCTGTTCATCGACGAGATTCACACCGTGATTGGCGCTGGCGCGACCTCTGGCGGGGCGATGGACGCGTCCAACTTGCTGAAACCTGCATTGCAGGGCGGCAAGCTGCGCACCATGGGCTCTACCACCTACAAGGAGTTCCGCCAGCATTTTGAAAAGGACCGCGCCTTGTCGCGCCGGTTCCAGAAGATTGATGTGAATGAACCCTCCGTCGAAGATGCGGTGAAAATCCTGCGCGGACTGAAGCCGTATTTCGAGGATCACCATTCGGTCAAATACACCTCGGACGCGATCAAAACCTCCGTTGAACTGGCGCATCGCTACATCAACGACCGCAAGCTGCCCGACAGCGCGATTGACGTGATCGACGAGGCTGGCGCGGCGCAACATCTGGTTGTTGCCTCCAAACGTCGCAAGACCATCGGCACCAAAGAGGTTGAGGCCGTTGTGGCCAAGATCGCCCGCATCCCGCCCAAAAACGTCTCCAAGGACGATGTGATTGTGCTCAAAGACCTCGAAACCTCGCTCAAGCGAGTGGTCTTTGGCCAGGATACGGCAATCGAAGCACTTTCCTCCGCCATTAAACTGGCGCGGGCGGGCCTGCGCGAACCGGAAAAACCTATCGGCAACTATCTATTCGCCGGACCAACCGGTGTCGGCAAAACCGAGGTTGCCAAACAGCTGGCCGATACGTTGGGTGTGGAACTGTTGCGCTTTGACATGTCGGAATACATGGAAAAACACGCCGTTTCGCGCCTGATTGGTGCGCCTCCGGGTTATGTCGGCTTTGATCAAGGCGGGTTGTTGACTGACGGCGTTGACCAGCATCCGCATTGCGTGCTGCTCCTCGACGAGATGGAGAAAGCACACCCTGATGTCTACAACATCCTGTTGCAGGTGATGGATAATGGCCGCCTGACGGATCACAACGGACGCACCGTTGATTTCCGCAATGTGGTGCTGATCATGACCTCTAACGCAGGTGCCGCCGAGCAGGCAAAAGAGGCCGTTGGCTTTGGCCGGGATCGCCGCACGGGTGAAGATACCGCCGCGATTGAACGGACCTTCACGCCGGAATTCCGAAACCGTCTGGATGCCGTGATCAGTTTTGGCGCATTGCCCAAAGAGGTGATCCTGCGCGTGGTCGAGAAATTTGTACTGCAACTCGAAGCACAGTTGATGGACCGCAACGTGACCATCGAACTCAGCAAGAAAGCCGCCGAATGGCTGGCCGACAAAGGGTATGATGACAAAATGGGCGCCCGTCCTCTGGGCCGCGTGATCCAGGAACACATCAAAAAACCTTTGGCAGAAGAACTTCTGTTTGGTTCGCTCGCCAAGGGCGGTGTTGTGAAGGTCGGCGTGAAAAAAGGTGAGCTGGACCTGACCATTCTCGGCCTTGAAAAGCCGCGGATCTCTGGCGACAAACCACCGCTTTTGACTGCGGAATGATGTTGCGGGGCCTGTTGGCCCTGCTGATCCCCTTCGCCGGTCTTGTACTGGCGGAGGGGTTTCTTTTGGATCTGCCAATTGACTGCGATCTTGGGCAGACCTGCTATATCCAGCAATATGTTGACCACGACCCAAGCAACACCGCGCAAGATTTCCGCTGCGCCGGGCTCAGCTATGATGGCCACAAAGGCACCGATTTTGCCCTGCCGCACCTCGCCATGATGCAACAGGGCGTGCCCGTTTTGGCAGCGGCCCCTGGTGTGGTGGTCGGGCTGCGCGATGGCATGGCAGATGAGGTCTATTCGCAGGCCAATGCCCAAAAGGTGAAAGGCCGGGAATGCGGCAACGGTGTGGTGCTGCGCCATGAGGGCGGTTGGGAAACCCAATATTGCCATCTCAGACGCGGATCGCTGACCGTGGAGAAGGGGAACCAGATCACCGCTGGCACCCCCCTTGGGCAGGTCGGGATGTCAGGGCGCGCGGCCTTTCCGCATCTGCACCTCTCGGTGCGCAAAGATGGCAAGCCGGTTGATCCATTTGTACCAAGTGGAAAAACCTCTTGCTCAGAAACGCCGGCTCAGACCCTCTGGCGCGATCCGCCGCCCTATCGCGCGGGCGGGTTGCTCTTGTCTGGGTTTGCCGATCAAGTGCCTGATTATACAGAGGTCAAAGCGGGTACAGCCAGCAGCGCATTGTCCAGCACATCGGCCAATGTCGTGGCATTCTCTTTCGGCTTCGGCTTTCGTAAAGGCGATATTCTAGACATCTCCATCACTGGTCCAAAGGGCCTGCGCCTGTCAAAACGGCATAACTTTGACAAAGCAAAAGCCCAAGCCTTCCGCGCTATCGGACAGAAGCGCCGCCGCGCCCCTTGGCCGTCCGGCGACTATTCGGGCCGGGCGGCCCTCATCCGGGGCGGCGCAGAGATCAGCAGCCACAGTTGGACCGCCACCATCGCAGATTAATGCGTTACTTTTCCGTAAACTTCAGCTCGATCCGGCGGTTCTGCGCCAGAGCGTCCTCACTGTCACCGGCGGCGACAGGCTGATACTGACCAAAGCCATTGGCGGCCAACCGATCCGGCGCAATGCCCAAAGCCGAGATCATGTATTTGACCACCGACAGCGCCCGCGCCTGGCTCAATTCCCAATTGTCCGCAAATTCGCCCAGCCCCGACAACGGCACGTTGTCAGTGTGCCCGTCCACGCGGATCACCCAGTCAATTTCAGGCGGAATATCATCCGCAACCGATTGCAGTATCCGCGCCACTTTTGCGATCTCGGCTTGCCCGTCGTCGGATAAAATCGCGCCGCCGGGCGGGAACAAAACCTCGGACGAGAACACAAACCGGTCCCCTTCGATCCGAACCCCATCTTGATTGCCCAGCACATCACGCAGACGCCCGAAAAACTCGGACCGGTACTGCTCAAGATCTTTGGCTTTCTCTTCAAGCCGCGCCCGCTCTGCCGCTTCTAGGGCAGCACGGCGGCTTTCTTCTGCGGCCACACGGGCCAGGGCGGTGTTCAAGTCTGAACCCAGCGATTCCAGTTGCAAGGTCTTTGCAGAATCGCGCAATTCAGCGTCATCCAGCAAGGCACGCAGATCGCCAAGCTGAGTGCGCAAGGCCGCAACCTGTTGATTTAACAGCTCCGTCTGGCGTTGCGCCTCGCTGCTGATCTGCTTTTCTTTTGCCAGGGCTGCCTGCGCCGCACTGACCAAAGCCGCCTGTTTCTGCGCATCGGTGCTGTTGTCTTGGGCCAAGGTCTGCGCCGCGATTTTGGCCGCCAGAGCCTCGGCCAATTGCGCGCGAAGCGCCGCTCGGTCGGTCTCAAGAACCGTTTGATTGTCGTCCAGCGCCTGTTCCAACACAGCGATATCCAGCCGCGCCTGCGCCAGTTCGTCCCGCAGCGCATCGCGGTCGGCGCTCAGATTGGCGCGACTGGTTTCAAGGTCTTGTTCCAACTGTGCAATCTGCCCCTGCGCGGTCGCAAGATCCGCTCGCAACGCGTCTCCCTCAGCTGTGAGCGATTGCGCGGTATCCGCCCCGGCGGTCCGTGCCCGATCCAGTTCGGCCCGCAGAACGGTCAACTCCCCCTGAAGCCGGCCAACCTCTGCCTGCGCATCCACGCCAACCTTTGCCGCAGTTTCCGCCGCTTGCAGACTGATCAACGCCTTGATCAACTGATCATCCAGATCTGATTGCGACGCCCGTGCCGCCGCCAGCAATGTCAGCGTTTCTTCCGCTTCTTTGCGTTTGGCCTCCAGCGCCAGCGTCATCGCCGTCAGCTCCGCATCTGCATCCTGCAACTTGGCTCTCAATGCCTCCGCTGCCGCAGCTTCGGCCAATTTTGCGGCCTCTTCGTCGGACAAGGCTTGGGTCGTTTCCGCAATTTGCCCTTGCAGCACGGTCACTTGATCTTGCGCCTCCGCATTTCGGGCCCTCAGATCTGCGACCAACGCATCGAGTGCCTCACGCCGGGCGGCGGCGAGACGAGCGGCCTCTTGCTGGGCATCAATTTCGCTGCGGCTGGCAGCCAAAGCCAGGTTCAGTGCCTCTTGTTCGTCGATCAAAACCTCTTGTTGGTCCAACAGTTCTGACTGGCGTTCCTCCAACGCGCCGACCTGTGCCAATGCGCCGTCACGCTCCGCCAAAAGCGCGGCCACCTGCGCCTCGAAACCAGTGATCTGGCTCTGCGCCTCGCGCAAGTTTGCCGCCTGCTGATCCCGTTCCGATGTCAACGCGGCGATCAACGCCGATTGCTCGGTCAACTCGCCCTGCGCATCGCGCAGTGATGTGTTGAGAGCCCCAAGACGCGCTTCCAATTGCGCATTTGACCGCTCTTCCAGCCCCAAGGCCTGCGCCAATGCGGCCACTTCGCCCGACAGCGCATCCAATTCCGTCTCTTGTCCGGTGATCCGTTCCGTCAGGACGAATTGCACGATCATGAAAATTGTCAGAACAAACATCAGGACCAGCAAAAGGCCGGTCATCGCATCCACAAATCCCGGCCAGATCGACCCCTGAAACCGCGCACCTGTCCTGCGGGACAATGCCATGGCTAGCGCGTCCCGCCGCCGGGTTGGTCATTGGGACGTTGCCTGCGCGGCTCCGTATTGCGGCGCGGCGACGACAAGGCCTTGGCCAACAGCGAAATATCATGGCGCAGCTCGGCCATGGTTTCTTGCCGACCTGCGGAAATCTCTTCCAAAATGCGCAACATCTGAACGTCGATCGACCGCAGCCGCATCCGGCTTTCGGCATCGATCCCTTCGCCCGAACCTTGTGCCTCAAGAGTTGCGATCAAGCGTTCTTGCCCTGCTGCCACCCGTTCCAACGCGGCGCTGGCCGGGTCGGTCCCTTCCATGCGTGTGGTCATCCGGTCAACAGCGTCGGCCAGTTTGCCCATCTTTTCATCGACTTGTGCGCGGCTACCGTCAGAACGGGCGAACAATTGCTGCAATTGCTCCATCTGCTCGGCCATGTGATCGACGACACCGGCCATCACATGCTGCTCACCGCCCGCCTCTTCTCCGGATGAAAAACCGACGCGGGTGATGGAACTCAACCAATCTTCCAGCTCTTGATAGAATCTGTTCTGGCCATGCCCTGCGAACAGCTCCAACAGGCCAACAACCAGCGATCCGGCCAATCCCAGAAGCGACGATCCAAAGGCAACACCCATGCCGCCCAGCTGTGCCTCAAGCCCGGTCATCAGCCGGGTGAACACATCCACGCCGCCGTCGCCTTCGGCGGGGGCCAGGCTGCGGATTGTGTCAACAACAGCCGGAACTGTGGTCGCGAGGCCATAAAATGTCCCCAAAAGTCCAAGGAAAATCAGCATGTTAACGATGTAGCGCGTGATCTCACGCGCTTCGTCAATTCGGGTTGCGACGGAATCAAGAATGGATCTGGTTGAGGTAGCGCTGACCTGCATCCGGGCGCCGCGGGTCCGCAACAACGAGGCCAACGGCGCCAAAAGCTGCGGCGCAACGGTGTCGGGATCGGGGCTGTCAGAGGCGAAATTCTCGATCCAGCGGACCGATCCCATCAGCTGCACCACCTGATAAAAGCAGGCCAGCACACCGATCAAAAAGACAAAGATGATCACCCCATTGAGATAGGGATTGGCAGCAAAAATCGGAAACACCGATGGCAGCGCCAGCGTGGCACCAAACCCCGTCAAGATCAAAACAACCAGCATCAGAGTAATCTGACGCACGGGTTGGGAAAACTGCGGTCTTTGTTCGCGCTCTGGCTGCGACATGCGGCCTGTGCTCCTGACCCTTTTTGTCTGCTCTTGCGGCAGCTTACACCGAAACCTACCCCTTATGCCAAGGAATTATGTTGCCAGTGATTTGACCCGCGCATTGAGCCATTCGAGCGCCGGATCATGCAGGCCAACCTCGGCCAAATGATCAGCGGTGTTGTACAGGTATTCGGTGTTTGGCCCACGCCCGCCCACCGCATTGGCGATAATCTGCGCCTGTTCTTCAAGCGGCAAACCACCACAATATTGCACATGCGCCTCATCGATCACGTAGACCACAGCCTCAACATCGCGATTGTCATTGAGGTGAACGGTCAGCGTTCTTTCCACGTAAGCCGATGAAATCAGTTCACGTTCGCGCAAATACGCCAGTGTTTCGGCCTCCTGCCCCGGCACAACCCGCAGCGCGATCCCCTCGCAGGCCGTGTCTGGGTGTTCATCCAGCGCAAGAACCAAACCGGGGTTTTCGTCTGTGCCGCGGTGGTGGATGGAGCGCATACAGAATGACCGCGCATAGCCCGGCAAGGTGCCGATCACGCTTTCGGCGACCTCGAAACCGGGGTTCCAAAGCAGACTGCCATATCCGAATACCCACATTGCCATCACGCTGGTCCTTTCTATTTGCCTTGGGTAAACCGCATATAGCGGCAGAATTAAAGGGGGTTTCAGCAATGCGCATAATGATCCGGTTGCTGATCCTTTTGGCGGTGATTTGGAGCGGTTGGTGGTGGTTGGCCGCTACGTTTATTGATCGCGGTGCAGACGGCTGGCTCGCGGCCCGCCGCAGTGAAGGCTGGCAGGCACAGGTGCAGCCAATCGCAACCAAAGGATTTCCGTCCAAGTTTCAAACCCAAATCACGGATCTGTCACTCGCTGATCCCGAAAAGGGCGTGGCGCTTCGATTGGACAGCGCCACGGTCTCCGCGCCAGCCTATTGGCCGGGGTATGTCACTTTGTCTTTGTCAAGCTCCCCGATTGAACTGGATATGGTCGCCATCACGCATCTGTTTCGGGTGCAAAATGGCACGGCTCGGTTGCATCTTCATCCAGGGGCTTCCTTGCAGCTAGACCACATGCAAACGCGCGGCGGTGCATGGCAATGGAACACGCGGCAGGGCAACGCTCTGGCCGGGGATGATTGGGCCATGCAAGTTGCGCAAAACCCCGCAGTTATCGAGAAGTATCAATTTGATCTGCAAATCACCAACCTGCGTCCTGGCGATCAATTGCGGACGCTGCTTTCTGTGCCCTCCGATTGGCCACTAAGCTTCGAACACTTTTCCGCAGACCTAGCAGTGACGTTTGACCGTCCATGGGACCGCCGCGCCGTCGAAGACCAACGCCCCCAACCGCGCCGCATCACATTGCAAGACGCCAAAGCAACCTGGGGGCCAATCCGGTTGGTCGCAAATGGCGATTTGATTGTGGACGATATGGGCATCCCTGAAGGGGCCGCGAACCTATTGGTCGAAAATTGGACAGAGTTGTTGGATCTGGCCGTGGCGGGTGGCGTCTTGCCCGCCAACATCCGCCCGCAAGCCCAAGCGATGCTGGGCGCATTGGCCAACATGGGCGGTGATCCAACCCGTCTCGATCTCAGTCTGCGGTTCGCGGCAGGCGAGATGTATCTGGGGCCGATCCGCCTTGGGCCTGCGCCACGCATTGTGCTGCGCTGATCAGCGGCAGTAGTTGCCGCCGCGATAAATTGCGGTGTCGAAATGAAAATGATCACGGTGATAGCGATCCGCTTGCGGGCCTAGAACTGTTTTGAATGGCCCACAGGCGCCGCGATGCATTTTGCGCAACGCTTTCTTTGTCCCGCGATTGTTCCAGCCGTGCAGCACGGTGATTTCCGATCCATTGCGCAACCGGAACGCCGAGATATCAATCGCCCGGCCTTTGCCATGCTCCGATATCTTTGCGCCTTTCTTATTGTTGCGTGTCCGGCAAGCGTAATGCGCCGCCACCTTAAGACCGGTCAAACCGCCACCCTTGCGGGACAGCGCGGGCTTTGCCGTACGGTCCAGCCACTTTTTCAACGCACCAGCGGTCCGGCAATCCATGACAGACGTCTGGCTCAACCGCACACCGGAAACCGACCGCACGCGCACGGCCCGTTCAACCCCGCAGCCCTTAAGCTTTGCCTTGACCCGGCCTATCTCTTCGCCCTGAATGGCCAGATCGCCGCACACGGCCCCCTTCCTGAGAAGTCGCTTTTTTTGGCGGGCGTTTTTCTCAACCCGTGCGGGGCGAAACAACGGCCTCATCGACGAAGACAATCCATTGTCCAGCATCAGTTTTTCATGACTCGCAGTAGCTGCAACCGCGCTGCCCACTGCCATTGCCGCTGGATAAACATTACCGCCGCGTTGCACCGGCCTTTTGGAGTTTTCCGGTCCTGCGGCCCAACAGGCCTGTCCGATCATCACCAAAGCCAGCACAAGCAAACGCATTATTTTCCCCTAGCACCGCGCCCAAAGTCCGGCGCATCTGTATCCTGCCCCGCCTCAATAATCCCGCGCCGGATGGCACGGGTGCGGGTGAAATAGTCAAACAGGTGATCACCATCACCTTGGCGGATCGCCCGTTGCAGCGCAAAAAGCTCTTCGGTAAAGCGCCCGAGGATTTCGAGGGTTGCGTCTTTGTTGGTCAAAAACACATCCCGCCACATCGTCGGGTCGCTTGCTGCGATCCGGGTAAAATCCCTAAACCCCGCTGCTGAATATTTTATTACTTCGCTGTCAGTCACCCGGCGCAAATCGTCTGCGACGCCGACCATCGTGTAAGCAATCAGGTGCGGCGCATGAGAGGTGACGGCCAGAACCAGATCATGGTGTTCAGCATCCATTTCATCAACGTTTGAACCCAACCCCTCCCAAAACCGGCGCAACTCCGCCGTGGCATCTGGGTCAGTCCCCTCAACCGGCACCAACAGGCACCAGCGGTTGTCAAAGAGTTCCGCAAACCCCGACCGTGGGCCGGAATGTTCAGTGCCCGCCAAAGGATGCGCGGGGATGAAATGCACGTTGTCAGGCAACTCAGGACCAACCTGCGCAATGACATCTGCCTTGACCGATCCAACATCCGTGACCGTGGCACCGGGTTTCAGCAATGGCGCGATTTCGGCAGCAACGGCGCCCATCACCCCGACCGGCACACAAAGCACAACCAGATCGGCGTCTTCAACGACTTCGGACAGGCTATCGCACACGGTATCGCACAGGCCAATCTCGCGGGCGATATCGCGGGTCTCAGCGGACCGCGCATAACCGGATACTGATCCTGCCAGCCCGCCGCGTTTCATCCCCCAAAACATCGAAGAGGCAATCAACCCAAGCCCGATCAGGGCAACCTTTTCAAATACTTGCGCACTCACCCTGTCGTTCTCCAATTCGTCAAAGCCGCGATGACGCGGTCCGTTTGTTGGGCGTCACCGACGGTGATCCGCAAGCCTTCGGGAAAGCCATAGCCGGGCACGCGGCGGATCAGGATGCCCGCAGCCTTGAAGGCCTGATCCGCCGCATCCGCCTCCGCCGCGTCCGCGCAACGGACCAGGACAAAATTGGCCGAACTATCATCGCAGGCCAACCCCAGTTGCCGCACGGCGCCCGTCAACCGCGACCGTTGCTCTGCGTTCAGATCCACGCATGTCCGAAGCCAGTCGCGATCTTTCGCAGCGGCCTCTGCTGCGGCGAGTTGCACACCGGACAGGTTGAAGGGCTGACGAATGCGCCGCATCACGTCGATCATCTCTTGCGGGCCATATCCCCAACCGATGCGCAACCCGCCCAATCCATAGACCTTGGAAAAGGTGCGTGTCATCAAGACGTTGGGCCGTGTTTCGGCCAAGGCAGCCCCGCCATCAAAGCCTTCGGCGTATTCGGTATAGGCCCCGTCGATCACCAAAATCACATCCGCAGGCAAGGCATCCGCCAGCCGCTCCAGCTCTCCTTCGGGCAAGACAGTGCCGGTAGGGTTGCCGGGGTTGGTGATCAGAACCAGACGGGTCTTATCCGTCACGGCTGCCAATACCGTATCCACATCCACAACGCGGTCCTGCTCAGGCACGCAGACAGGTGTAGCGCCTGCCATGTGAGTCAGGATCGGATACATGGAAAAGCCATGTTCGGTAAAGATGATCTCATCGCCCACGCCGGCATAGGCCTGAATGACGATCTGCAACACTTCGTCAGAACCAACACCGCAAAGGATCCGTTCGGGGTCAAGCGACCAGAGGTCCGCAATGGCCGCGCGCAATTCGGCGTGATCTGTGGGAGGATAGCGATGCAACTGCGCCGCCGCCTCTGCCACGGCTTCCATCGCCGAGGGCGGCGGGCCAAGCGGGTTTTCATTGGAGCTGAGTTTGAGCACATCATTGTGGCCAGGCAATTGGCTTGCCCCACCTTGATAAAGCGCGATCTCCATGATGCCGGGTTGCGGTTTGATCTTGGTCATCTGCTGTCTTCCTTCCCCCATCGCGAGGGTTGTAACGGCCATGAGAAGCTGCGGCCAGCCAAAACGAGAAAGGCCGCGGCGGTTTCCCGTCGCGGCCCTGAATTGGCTTGGAATGAATGGCGAAGATTAGTTCTTCGCGTAGAATTCCACGACGAGGTTTGGTTCCATCATGACCGGATACGGCACATCGCCCAACGCAGGGGTGCGCACGAATGTCGCGGTCATCTTGGAATGATCAACCTCAAGATAATCAGGAACGTCACGCTCGGCCAGCTGAGTGGCTTCGAGCAGGGCAACCATCTGCTTGGAACGATCACGCACTTCGATCACGTCACCTTCTTTTACGCGGTAAGAAGGAATGTTCACTTTTTTGCCGTTCACACGGACGTGGCCGTGGTTCACGAACTGGCGTGCAGCAAAGACGGTTGCAACGAACTTGGCGCGGTACACAACCGCGTCCAGGCGGCGCTCCAGCAGACCGATGAGGTTTTCACCTGTGTCGCCTTTTACACGCTCAGCTTCACCGTAGATGCGGCGGAATTGCTTTTCGGTCAGGTCGCCGTAGTAGCCCTTGAGCTTCTGCTTGGCGCGCAGCTGGATACCGAAGTCGGAAAGTTTGCCTTTACGGCGCTGACCGTGCTGGCCGGGGCCATATTCGCGGCGGTTCACTGGGGATTTTGGACGGCCCCAGATGTTTTCGCCCATGCGGCGGTCGAGTTTGTGCTTGGCAGCGGTGCGTTTGGTCACGGCTGTTTTCCTTCTTTTTTATAGTGCATCATCATCTTGTCCAAAAACCGGTTCCCACTTTTCGGCATGATAAACGCGTGAAGGGCGTTGTCCTTTGGGTTTCCCCCGACAGGCATCCCCTCGCGGGGGCCACCAACACCAATGAAGCCGCGCTTATACGGGGGATCGGGACAGAGTCAACACGGGAATGGGGTTGGCTGAGGAAAGGAAGAGGTTTTCAGGTTAGCACCTTTTATTAGGTCAAGCCGAGAAGGCTGGCCGCACCGCGATAAATTGACAGGTCAAGGTTAGCTTTGAGCCCATTTCCACCAATGCTGCGCAAGGAACGAACGTCGGCTTTGAAGCTTAGACACATTGGTGCCAGTAACGGCCAACAACCCCGACCGAACTTTGTTCAGTTGCTCAGCATATCCCTCGGAGACATCCGAGATGCCACTTCACAGAATTAAGACGGCTTGCAAGGCCAGCCTCAATAAACCAGACAAGTGACATGGAAAAATACAGCTTTCTCGATGACTACAGCGAAGGTGCGCACGCCCGGATTTTGGCAGCACTTGCGGACACTAATCTTGTTCAGCAAACTGCCTACGGGGACGACGCGTACTCACAGAAAGCGCGCGATCTTTTGCGCAATCACATGGGCCAAGCGGACCCGGATATTTGGTTCGTGGCAAGCGGTACGTTGGCAAACATACTCTCAATCTCCAGCTGCTTGCGTTCGCATGAAGCTGTAGTGGCGGCTGCATCAGGCCATATTGTTGTGCGGGAAACCGGCGCAATCGAAGCAACGGGCCACAAGATCATCACAGTGTCACCCGACAACGGCAAACTGACGCCGGAAAACATCCAATCAGCCCTGAATGCCAATGCGCATTATCCCCACATGGCCAAGCCAAAGTTGGTCTACATCTCGAACGCAACGGAAGTGGGAACTCTTTATTCCAAGGCGGAACTTCAAGCGATTTCAGACTTATGCCGCACAAAAGGATTGCTGTTGCTGCTGGATGGCGCTCGCTTAGGTGCGGCGCTGACTGCCGAAAAGAATGACTTGTCCCTCGAAGACATTGCGTCATTGGTCGATATCTTTTGGATTGGTGGCACCAAGGTCGGCGCGTTGCTGGGTGAGGCTATTGTGATCTCAAACTCAGAACTGCGAGATGACTTTGACTTTCACATCAAACAGCGCGGCGCTCTTCTCGCAAAAGGGCGTATCCTTGGATTGCAATTTCGGGAACTGTTCAAAGACGGATTGTTCTTCGATCTGGCCAAACACTCAAACGACATGGCGGCACGATTGTCAGGTGGGATTGCCAACGCAGGCTACAGTTTTGTTGCGGAAACTGAGACAAACCAAATCTTCCCGATCTTACCAAATGATTTGATTGATCACCTCAGGCAAGCGTTCGAATTCTATGTCTGGGAACCCTATGACGAGGCTCATTCCGTGACGCGCTTGGTGACCTCATGGGCGACAGATGAACAAAGGGTCGAAGCATTCATCGACATGATCCGCGCGTTTCGCACCCGATAGGAACACGCCGCTAATTTCGATCCATAGAGATGACGGAAACACCTGCACCGACCAATGGAAGACCTGCTCCGATATTCAGTGCAAACACTGATCTTGGGTTGCGTTCAAACCAACCGGCGACAACGTGAGCAGAACAGCCAAGCACTGCGAAAATCACAAACGCCATAAGCGCAAACCAAGCGCCTAAAACAAACATTTGTTGCCCCATGGTGGGGCCTTCAGCGCTGATGAACTGCGGGATGAACGCGAGGATGAAAATGGCTGGCTTAGGGTTCAGAACATTTGTGAGAAACCCCGTCCAGAAGATCGACCGCAGAGGCAATCGATCTGTTGCATTGAATGAGATCAAGTTGCGGGACAGAATGGCTCTGGCTCCAAGCCAGATCAGGTAGCCCGCACCGATCAGCTTTACAACGAAGAATGCCGTTTGAGAGGTTTGGATAACGACGGCCAGACCAAGCGTCGCAGCCGCAACGTGCACCAAAAGACCGGTGGCCGCCGCAGCACTTGTAATCAATGCCGCTATCTTCCCCTGACTTAACCCGCGCCCAATCGCCAATATATTGTCCGGACCTGGGGAAACAATGACCAATGCACAGGCCAGAGTGAAGGTCATCAGGATTTCAGGCGATGGCATGTTTGCTCCCGTTTCATGATCTGCTTACTCTACGGAGTGGGAAAGTCTACGGCAAGAAATCGAAGACATAATACGCTCACCTATGAGCGCCAATTTAGGATAGAAATCGCCATAGCCGTCATTGGTTTTGCGTTACTGAACGGCGGCAAAGTCCGCACACCCGCCTTTCCCCCTACCGCGCCAGCGCAGCGCATTCATCATGCCGGTGGCAGCTCACGATGTGATCATTCACCAGACCGCAAGCCTCCATCCAGGCATAGACAATCGTCGGGCCACAAAACTTGAATCCCGCTTTCTTGAGGTCTTTTGACACCTGAATCGAAAGCGGGGTCTGCGGTGGCACATCGGCCTGCGTGGCAAAACGGGTCTGCAAGGGGGTGCCGTCCACGTATCGCCACATGAAGGTATCGAATCCACCCTTCTCCTCCAACTCAATCCAAGCGCGGGCGTTGTTGATTGTCGCTTCGATCTTGCCACGGTGGCGGATGATGCCGGGGTCAGCCAACAGACGGGTCACCTCCGCCTCGTCCCAGTCGGCAATCACATGTGGATCAAACCCTTCAAACGCAGTGCGGAAATTCTCGCGCTTTTTCAGAATCGTGATCCAGCTGAGCCCCGCCTGAAACCCATCCAGAATCAGCTTTTCCCAAAGTGCGCGGCTGTCATACTCCGGCACGCCCCATTCGGTATCGTGATAATTCACGTAGATCTCTTCCAGACCAGCCCAGCCGCAACGTTCCATCGATCCTGCCTTTCGCTCAATTCTTCGCAAATTGGCCTGTTAAGCCCGCGTTATCATTTGCCCTGCACTGTCGGCACGGGTCAGAGGAAAGTACATCATCGTGGGCAGCCGGCACAAACGTCGTTTCAGCGATATCACACCGGGGGCGGAAAGCCCGTTGAATTTTACCCTCGCCCAAAGGGACAGAAACACCGTCGCCATGGTCCGTGATGCGCTGCTGCACAAACAGACGCTGCTGGCCTACCAGCCGATTATGCGGGCCAGCAACCACGGCAAGGTCGCCTTTTACGAAGGGTTGATGCGGATCATCGACGAAACCGGCCGGGTGATCCCCGCCCGCGATTTTATGCCCGTGGTCGAGGATATGGAGCTGGGCCGCGAGATTGATGTGCAGGCCCTGCGCATGGGGCTCAATGCGCTGCGCCAAAATCCGGGTTTGCGGCTTTCAATCAATATGTCGGCGAGGTCTATCGGCTACAAAACCTGGAACCAGGTGCTGCGCCGTGCCTTGCGGCAGGATGAAACGCTGGGTGAACGGCTGATCCTTGAAATTACCGAAAGCTCGGCGATGCTGGTGCCCGAACTTGTCTCTGACTTTATGGATGAGCTGCAACCGCATGGCGTTTGCTTTGCTATGGACGATTTCTGCGCGGGCTTTACTGCGATCCGGTATTTCAAAGATTTCTACTTCGACATCCTGAAACTGGACGGCCAGTTCATACAGGGAATCTCTCAAAATCCGGACAACCGCGCCATCACAGCGGCGCTGATTTCCATAGCGCGACATTTTGACATGCTGACCATCGCCGAATTTGTCGAGAACGCAGAAGATGCCGCTACGTTAACCGAAATGGGCGTAGACTGCTTACAAGGTTACCTTTTTAGCGCTCCCATCACCCAGCCGAAATGGCTGCGAACCGGCAAAGGGCCCACTGCGCCCGTATGATCGGTTCAGTTGCCGCGATGCAGCAAATAGGGTAAGAGGCCTCCAGAAGGTTGGGGGCGCGCCCTGTCACTTTTCGGCAGGCGTCATGGTATCCTCGGCCAATGGTAGAGGAATAGACTTTATGACCAACGTCGTCATCGCATCTGCGGCACGTACCCCGGTGGGCAGCTTCGGAGGCTCTTTCGCCACAACCCCCGCACATGATCTGGGCGCGGCCGTTCTCAAGGAAATCGTAGCCCGCGCCGGTGTGGATGCTTCCGAGGTTTCCGAAACTATTCTGGGTCAGGTTCTCACGGCTGCCCAAGGCCAGAACCCCGCCCGTCAGGCGCATATCAATGCTGGCCTGCCACAAGAAGCCGCCGCTTGGAGCATCAACCAGGTTTGCGGCTCCGGCCTGCGTGCCGTGGCATTGGCCGCGCAGCACATCCAGCTTGGCGATGCTTCCATCGTTGCGGCGGGCGGTCAGGAAAACATGACCCTCTCCCCCCACGCGCAAAACCTGCGTGCAGGCCAGAAAATGGGCGATCTGCAATTCATCGACACCATGATCCGTGACGGTCTTTGGGATGCTTTCAACGGCTATCACATGGGTCAGACCGCAGAAAACGTTGCTGAAAAGTGGCAGATCAGCCGCGAACAGCAGGACGAATTTGCCGTCGCCTCGCAAAACAAGGCCGAAGCCGCCCAGAAGGCTGGCAAATTCGCCGATGAAATCGCCGCCTACACCGTCAAGACCCGCAAGGGCGACATCGTTGTGGATCAGGACGAATACATCCGCCACGGCGCCACCATGGAGGCCATGCAAAAACTGCGCCCTGCGTTCACCCGTGACGGTTCGGTCACTGCGGCAAACGCATCCGGCCTGAACGACGGTGCCGCCGGTGCCCTGCTGATGAGCGCGGACGACGCAGAAAAGCGCGGGATTGAGCCATTGGCCCGCATCGCATCCTACGCCACTGCCGGTCTGGACCCATCCATCATGGGTGTTGGTCCGATCTACGCCTCCCGCAAGGCGCTGGAAAAGGCGGGCTGGAAGGCCGAAGATCTGGATCTTGTCGAAGCCAACGAAGCCTTTGCCGCACAGGCCTGCGCCGTGAACAAAGACATGGGCTGGGATCCATCTATCGTCAACGTGAACGGCGGCGCGATTGCGATCGGTCACCCGATCGGCGCGTCCGGCGCACGGATCCTCAATACCCTGCTGTTCGAAATGAAGCGGCGCGACGCCAAAAAAGGCCTTGCGACACTTTGCATCGGCGGCGGTATGGGTGTTGCCATGTGCCTTGAACGCCCCTAAACAGATTTGGGTGCGCAAGAATATTGCGCACCCGCGCTTGAATTAGAAATAACGTTACTCAAGGGAAAGGATCACTATGTCCCGCGTCGCACTTGTTACCGGAGGCAGCCGTGGCATCGGCGCCGCCATTTCCAAAGAACTCAAAGCAGCCGGTTATTCCGTCGCCGCGACCTACGCTGGCAACGATGAAGCCGCCGCCGCCTTCACCGAAGAGACCGGCATCAAGACCTACAAATGGAACGTTGCCGATTATGACAGCTCCAAGGCAGGCATCGAACAGGTCGAAGCGGACCTCGGCCCGGTCGAAGTGGTTGTGGCCAACGCAGGCATCACCCGCGACGCGCCATTCCACAAAATGACACCCGAGCAGTGGCATCAGGTGATCGACACCAACCTGACCGGCGTGTTCAACACGGTTCACCCGATCTGGCCCGGCATGCGCGAGCGCAAGTTTGGCCGTATCGTCGTGATCTCTTCGATCAACGGCCAAAAAGGCCAGTTCGCTCAGGTGAACTATGCCGCAACCAAAGCTGGCGATCTGGGCATCGTAAAATCCCTGGCCCAGGAAGGCGCGCGCGCCAACATCACTGCCAACGCAATCTGCCCCGGCTACATCGGCACTGACATGGTGATGGCCGTGCCAGAAAAAGTCCGTGAAAGCATCATCGCACAGATCCCCGCCGGACGTCTGGGTGAGCCAGAAGAGATCGCCCGTGCGGTGAAATTCCTCGTGGCTGACGACGCGGGCTTTATCAATGGATCGACAATCTCTGCCAATGGCGCACAGTTCTTTGTCTAAGTGAGACACCCCCGCCACGGCGGGTCTGAAAACAAAAAGGCCGGCTCATCCAGAGCCGGCCTTTTTCTATCCCGTAAGAACGCTGCAGTCGCTCAGCGGGAAGTCTTGCCCATCAGCCAGGCCCAGACGCCCTGAACGGCGGCGGCGCGTTCAGCATGGGCATTCTGCATGATGCTGCGGGCGGCGGGGTTTGTGGTCGCTTCGATCATGATCTGGATCCTTTCAGATGGAAAACATGAGTACATTTGAACTGATCCTAAGATGGTCCTTTCATTCACAACTGACAAACGAGACTTTTCAACGCTTCAGTTAAGTATTACTTATGTGAATATGTCCAATACTCTGCCTCCCCTCACCGCCCTTCGTGCCTTTGATGCGGCCGCACGCCATATGTCCTTTGCCCGGGCGGCGGATGAATTGAACGTGACCCCAGCCGCGTTAAGCTTCCAAATCAAATCGCTTGAAGACCATCTGGGTGCCCCGGTGTTTCGCCGCCTCAATCGCGCGGTTGAGCTCACGGATGCAGGCCGAGCCCTTGCCCCAGATGCCCAAGCCGCCTTTGAGACCCTGACGGCGGGATGGCGGGCCGCCCTGCGCACCCAAGATCACCAAACCCTCACGGTGACCGCAGGCCCGGCCTTTACCGCCAAATGGCTGGCGCCGCGGCTTTATGAATTTGCGCAGGAACATCCGGAGATCGAACTGCGCTTTTCCGCCTCGCTCAAGATGATGGATTTTGCGCGTGACGATGTGGACGTGGCAATTAGGTTTGGACAAGGACCGGATGAGGGGCTGTACTCCCTTCCGTTGGCGGCAGAGTGGGTTGTTCCGGTGATGACGCCAGAGCTTGCCGCGCGATACCCCACAGCGCAAAGCCTGTCTGACGCGGTGCTGATCGTGGACAAGTCCATTGATTTTGTGCGCCCCGTGGTGAACTGGCAAACTTGGTTTGACGCGATGGGCGTTCCCATGACGCCCAATTACGGGCCGCAGTTTTCCCAAGCCGACCATGCCATTGACGCCGCCCTCGCCGGGGTTGGCGTGGCGCTGGGCCGGCGTGCCTTGGTGATCAAGGATCTGGCGGACGGGCGGCTGGTCGCCCCTTACCCCTTTGTTCTGCCCACAGGCGGACGGTTTCGCTTTATCTGTCCTTTGGGCGCAGAAACCCGTCCGCAAGTGCAGGCCTTTCAAAACTGGATATTGCAAGAGATCGAAAAAACCGCCCATATCGCGGATGCAATGACCGCGCTGGAGCCGCCAAACCAATGACCCGCCCTCAAGCCACTGCAATCGGCTTTGTCGCTGTTCTCCTTTGGGCGTTGCTGGCGCTGTTCACTGTAGGGTCGGCCCCCACGCCGCCATTTTTGCTCAATACGCTGTGCTTTGCCATCGGCGGCTCGCTGGGCCTAATCTGGGCCGCTGCCACGGGCGCGTTACCGCGTCTGCGCGACGTTCCACTGCGCGTCTATGTTTTTGGCACGATGGGGCTTTTTGGCTACCACGCATTGTATTTTTCCGCCCTACGCCTTGCCCCTGCGGCCGAGGCGGGGCTAATCGCCTATCTGTGGCCCCTGCTGATCGTGATCTTTTCAGGCCTCCTGCCCGGAGAGACCTTGAAGAAAGGGCATATCATCGGCGCTTGTTTTGGCTTTGCGGGGGCTGCGTTGATCATCACGGGCGGCGGTGCGGGGTTCTCTGCCGCCTATGCGCCCGGCTATGCACTGGCTGTGCTTTGTGCGCTCACTTGGTCCGGTTATTCGGTTTTGTCGCGCAGGGTTGGCACTGCGCCCACCGCATCTGTAGCGGTGTTTTGTCTGGCCAGTGCGGCCCTGTCCCTGCCCATGCATCTCATGTTTGAGGAAACGCTACTGCCCCAAACAACGCTCGGCTGGGCCGCCATAGCAGGCTTGGGGCTTGGCCCCGTTGGTCTGGCGTTTTTTGTCTGGGATATAGGGGTAAAACAAGGGGATATTCAACTGCTCGGCACCAGCTCTTACGCTGCGCCCCTGCTGTCCACCTTGGTGCTTGTGATCGCTGGTGTGGCCGCGCCCAGCTTTACCTTGCTCTGGGCGGCGGCCCTGATCACCGGCGGCGCCGCGATCGCAGCACGCGCCAGCCTTCGTCAATAAATTACAAAATCGTCAACTCGATAAGCGCGCAATTTCCTCTTTCAGGCGCAGCTTTTCCTTTTTCATCGTCGCAACTTCCAGATCATCAACTCCGGGGGCGCGTTGGGCGTTTTCGACAGCATCGCTCATCGCCTGGTGTTTCCGCTTCAGGGTCTCCAGATGTGCGTTAAGGGCCATGTATTCCTCCTTGATGAATGTTTAGATCTTGAGTGGACCACACTCCCGCAAACATGTCACGCCGCCCTGCAGCAAATCTGTTACATCGGTAAATTTCTGCTTAAGGGCATTCAAAAGCGCAGTGCAGCGCCGTTTCTTAAAACACCATCAATTTCAGGCGTATACCGCTTACCATCTTGGTCGTGATGCGCCCCTTCGTGCATGATCTTCGCCGCATGGAGACGAAACGCCGCACGGCCGTTTTTACGAGCCCGTACGATCACCCTGTCAGGGTCGCGCCCCGCGCGGGCCGCCAGCGGCAAAACCTCAACAGATCCAAGATCATGCGGCATCGCCCGCAGCAGATCCGGCAGCCGCTCTATCCGGTGGATAAAATGCGCCTGCCCTTTGGGCGCCAGCCGTTTGGCGGCGGTTTTCACCCAGTGTACAAGCGGCGTGTCCTCGCCATGTGCGCTTTCCCGTGCCGGATCATCAGAGGCAACAGAGGCCGCGCGATCAAAATAGGGTGGATTGGCAAGCACATGGTCAAATTGTCGCTGCCGCAGGTGCAAAGGCATCTCGCGCAGGTCCGCCGTGACAACCTCAAGCGCATCACCGCCGTTGCGCAGGGCCAGTTCCGCAAAGGTCGGCTCTCGCTCAATCCCGGTCAGTCGCAGCGCAGGCACCCGCGCCCCAAGGCAAAGAATCGCCGCGCCAACACCGCAGCCAAGCTCAAGTACGCTTTGCCCTGCCTGCGCCGGAACAGTAGCGGCCAAAAGCACCGGATCAACGCCAGCACGGTAGCCGTGACGCGGCTGATAGAGATGCAGCAACCCGCCCAGAAAGGCATCACACGTCAGTTCGTTGTCGCAAAATCCCGTCACAAACCCAGCGGGATGTCGTTGTCCCGCAGCACCTGCACCGCATCCTCGTGATCATTGGGGTGCACCATCAAACGGCGTGGAAAGATACCGATGCCACCTTCCAGCACGCTCATGTTTACGTCCATTTCAAAGCAGTCTATATCCTCGCCCTGAAGAAGGGCCGTGGCAAAGGCGATGACCGTCATGTCTGTGCTGCGCAAAAGTTCCTTCATACCAAAGATGTGGGACAGGCTGACCGGATTGTCGAGCCTTGGGTGGGATCATATTCATGAAAAACGGCAACGCATTGAAACCCCATGACCGCCTTGCGGCCTATCTGGCTGATGATATGGCCGCGGTTGGGGATTTGATCCGCGAGCGTATGGCCTCGAAACATGCGCCGCGCATTCCCGAAGTGACCGCGCATTTGGTTGAGGCTGGTGGCAAACGTCTGCGCCCGATGATGACCCTCGCCTCGGCGCGGATGTGTGGCTATGACGGCCCCTATCACGTGCATCTGGCCGCCACGGTTGAATTTATTCACACCGCGACCCTGCTGCACGATGATGTGGTGGACGAAAGCGCACAGCGGCGCGGGCGGCCCACGGCGAACCTGCTTTGGGACAACCAATCATCGGTTTTGGTTGGAGACTATCTGTTTGCCCGCAGCTTTCAGTTGATGACCGAACCCGGCTCCATGCCGGTGATGCGCATCCTGTCCAATGCTGCCGCCACGATTGCCGAAGGCGAAGTGTTGCAATTGACCGCCGCGCAAAACCTTGCAACGGGCGAAGACATTTACCTGCAAGTGGTGCGCGGCAAAACCGCCGCTTTGTTCTCTGCCGCGATGGAAGTCGGCGGGGTGATTGCCGGGGCCGATGATACCACTGTGAAGGCCCTGTTTGACTATGGCGATGCGCTTGGCATCGCCTTTCAGATTGTCGATGACCTGCTGGATTACCGGGGTGAGCCGAACGCGACTGGTAAGAACATCGGGGATGATTTCCGCGAACGCAAACTGACGCTGCCGGTGATCAAAGCCGTGGCCAAAGCCGACGCCGAGGAACGCGCCTTTTGGGAGCGGACCATCGAGAAAGGCAAGCAGGAAGACGGTGATCTGGATCACGCCCTTACCCTGCTGGCCAAACATGACACCTTGAGCGCGACGCAGGCCGATGCGCTGGATTGGTCCAACAAGGCCAAAGCGGCGCTGGCCCCCCTGCCCGATCACGATGTCAAAGAAATGTTGGTCGATCTGGCCGATTACGTGGTCAGCCGCATCAGCTAAGCACGCAGGGGCGCACCCACCACTCGGGCTGCGCAGCTGCGATGGTTTGTGCCGCGCTTGCGGCATCTTGCGCTGTGTCCATCAATGCAAAACAGGTCGCGCCAGACCCCGACATCCGCGCCAGGCGGCACTGCGGCAGGCCCTTGAGTGCAGTTAAGACCGAAGTGATCACGGGCGCCACGGATTGTGCCGGGGCTTCAAGATCGTTGCGCTGGTCTTGCAAAAAAGCGATCACATCCTCTGCCGTTGAGAAATCCATGGGATCGGCTGAAATCTCAGGATTGTCTTTTTGGGTCAACGCTTTGAATACGTCTGGCGTCGCGATCTCCACCCCCGGATTGACCAAAACAGCATGCAGCGCGGGCCAGCCAGATAGCGGCGTCAGAACCTCGCCGATCCCCAGCATCCGCTGCGCTTTGGCCGCTTTGCAAACCGGTACGTCCGCCCCCAGCGCCGCGCCGTCACCGGCATATCCGCAATGACGCAGCACCGCCGCCGCATCGGAAGATCCCCCTCCGATACCGGCGCCATGGGGCAGATTTTTCTCCAACCGGATTGTGCCATGAAACCCCGCCAGTTCTGACGCCTGCCAAACCAGATTGCGCCTGTCCACAGGCACCCCATCGGCAAATGGCCCGGTGACGGAAATCGCCATGTCCTTGGCTGGGGAAAACCAAAGCCTGTCACCGACATCCGCAAACATCACAATGGAATCAAGCAGATGATACCCGTCACCCCGTTGGCCGGTCACATGCAGCGAAAGGTTGATCTTGGCCGGCGCGAATGCCTCAGATGTCATTGGCAACCTTGAGCGGGGGCGCGCCTTCTTCCTCCAGAACAACATCAAGCCCAACCTCAAGCTTGCGCCGAATGCGGTCTGGATCGGCCTCGGTGTCGGTGTCGTCTTCGTCTATGAACGACAAGGCCCTGCTCCACTGAAACTCCGCCTCGCGGAAACGGCCCACGGCCCAATAAACATCACCCAAGTGGTCATTCACGACCGGATCAATCGGGATCAATTCAACCGCGCGCTCCATCTGGCCGACAGCCTCATCATAGCGGCCAAGCCGGTAGAACACCCAGCCCAGCGAATCGACGATATAGCCACTGTCCGGGCTTGCTGCGACCGCCCGTTCGATCATATCCAGCGCCTCGTCCAGATTGCGCTGCTGCTCCACCATCGAATAGCCGAGATAGTTCAACACTTGCGGCTGTTCGGGATTGATCGCCAAAGCGGCACGGAAATCGGCCTCTGACGCGGCCTCATCCCCCATGCGTTCATAGGCAATGCCGCGAGAATAAAGCAGAACCCAACGCAGCCGGGCGGTGTCCGAGACACGTTCAATGGCACGGTCATAGGCCGCAATGGCACCTTTGAAATCGTCCTGCCCGCGCAGAACATCCCCCAATGTGGAATGCACAACCGCCAAATCCCCATGGCTGCGGGCCAATTGTTCCAAAACTTCGATGGCTTGATCCGCCTTGCCGGACCGGCGCAGCGCATCCGCGCGGCCCAATTCAGCCGCGTGATACGTCGGGCTGTCTGCGGGCACATCTTTGTATTCTTCGATCGCCAGATCCTGCTGCCCCAACCCTTCCAAAAGGTTGGCCGTCAGCAAAAGCGCATCCACATGATCGGGGCGCAAATAACGAGCCAGCCGTGTGTACAGCAGCACGTAATAATCCCCCGCCGCCTCACTTTTCAGGACCGCGGCAAAGGTAAAGAACACCTCGGCGATGCCGGATTTTGCACCGCGCACATGGCTGAAGGGCACGGCCTCTTTCGCATTGAGCGCGGCAATCAATACATCCAGCTCAGGGTCCGTACTGCCGCCAAAGCTGGCCTCAATCACTTGCAAGGCATCACTATGGCGGTCCAGCTGCGCCAAAATTTCCGCGTGGGCCATCACGCCGCGGCGGGTTTGACCTGCGGCCCCGGCAACCTGATCACCAAAGATCTTTTCCGCGCCTTCAAAATCACCGACACTCGCAAGGGCCAAGGCCTTGTGATACATCACAAACCCTTGCATGCCGGCCTCTTTGCTGAGCGTGTCAAAGGCGGCCATTGCGGCGCGTACATCGCCTGTGCCCATCAGCGCCCAAGCCTTGACCAAACCATCCACCCAAGGGCCAATGCCGCTGCTGTCGTCTTCGCTGCTTAGGATCGCTTTGTAGTCTTCGGCCTGCGCGTGTCCGGCGGTCAGCAACATCCGCGCGACCTGACTGCGTTGCTTTTTCGCTTCAAGAACACGGGCCAACGGCAAGGCGCGTTCAACTTCTCCCAACGAAAGATAGGACAATGCCGCGCTTTCCATCAATTCGACGTTCTGCGAATCCCGTGCCAAGGCTTGGGCGTAATATCGCGCGGCCTCTGAATAATCGCTGTTTACCGCCGCATGACGGCCTGCCAGATAGGGACCAGCAACGGATTGAGCCTGCACCGGCGCATTTGCCATTCCCGCCAGCGCCAGAACGGCGGCCATTCCCAAAGCTTTGCGCATCATCACTGATCGTCCTCATCGCGTTTTTTCAAAGGCTATCAGACCAGCGGCCAAGCGCAATGGTGGCAAAGGCAGCTCAAGGGGTTGTGAGGGCCTGTCGGCGGAAGCCTGCAATAAAAAAGGCGGGGTTTCCCCCGCCTTTGGTTTGTTTGCGCTGACCGGCTGATCACATGTTTGGATAGTTCGGCCCATCGCCGCCTTGCGGCGTTGTCCAGGTGATGTTCTGGCTCGGGTCTTTGATGTCGCAGGTTTTGCAATGCACACAGTTCTGGAAATTGATCTGGAACTTGGGCGCACTGCCCGGCTCTTCGACAAATTCGTAAACGCCTGCCGGGCAATAGCGGGCCGACGGGCCGGCAAATTTGGCAAGGTTCACGTCTACCGGCACAGAGGCATCTTTCAGCTTCAGGTGCGCGGGCTGGCTTTCCTCGTGATTGGTAAAGGAGAACGCCACATTGGTCAGACGATCAAAGCTGAGCGTGCCATCGGGTTTGGGATAGTCGATCGGCTTGTGCTTGTCCGCAGATTCCGTCGCTTCAGCATCGGATTTGCCGTGCTTGAGCGTGCCCAACAAGGAGAACCCGAAGGTGTTGCACCACATGTCAAAGCCGCCAACAGCCAGACCGCCCAACAAACCAAAGCGGCTATTGAGAGGTGCCACATTGCGCACTTTCTTGAGATCTTTGCCAACCGGGCCAGAACGCAGGGCGCTATCGTATTCATCCAGCGTATCACCGGCGCGGCCGGCCTGAATGGCGGCATAGGCAGCTTCAGCGGCTTGGCGGCCAGAGTGCATGGCATTGTGGTTGCCCTTGATGCGCGGCAGGTTCACCAGCCCCACGGAACACCCCAAAAGCGCGCCACCGGGGAAGGCCGCCTTGGCCATAGATTGTGTGCCGCCCTTGGTCACGGCGCGTGCGCCATAGGCCACACGTTTGCCGCCCTTGAGCAGTTCGGCAACCATCGGATGATGCTTGAAGCGCTGGAATTCCATGTAAGGGAACAAATGCGGGTTCTTGTAGTTGAGATCGACGATCATACCCACATAAACCTGATTGTTATCAAGGTGGTAAATGAAAGTACCGCCTGTGTTCTTGGTGCCCAGCGGCCAACCCATGGTATGGGTCACTTCGCCTTCGTTGTGTTTGTCCGGGTCGATCTCCCAGATCTCTTTCATGCCAAGACCGAATTTTTGCGGATCGCTGTCATTGTCGAGACCGTATTTGGCGATCACTTCCTTGGACAGGCTTCCGCGTACGCCTTCGGACAGGAATACATATTTGCCGTGCAGTTCCATCCCTGGCTCTGTGTTGGGCCCGATGGTGCCATCTGCCTCAAGGCCAAAGACACCGGCCACCACGCCTTTCACTTCACCGTTGTCGCCAAACACCAGCTCGGAGCAAGACATGCCGGGGAAAATTTCCACGCCCATTTCTTCGGCTTGCTCGGCCATCCAGCGGCAGACGTTGCCCATGGAAACAATGTAGTTGCCGTGGTTGTTCATCAATGGCGGCATGATGAAATTTGGCAGGCGCATCTGGCCCGCCTCGCCCATCACATAAAAGTTGTCCTCTTTCACCGGAACGGTGATTGGCGCGCCTTTCTCTTTCCAGTCGGGGATCAACGCATCCAGACCGCTGGGATCAAGGACCGCACCCGACAGGATATGCGCGCCCACTTCGGAGCCTTTTTCCAGCACAACAACGTTGCAATCCGGGTCCAACTGCTTGAGCCGGATCGCGGCTGACAGGCCCGCAGGCCCCGCACCAACGATCACAACATCGTATTCCATTGCTTCGCGTTCAATTTCAGCCATTGCAAAGGCCTCCCTCAGGGCAAAATCGGTTTGAAGTTGGCTAAACTACGCCAAGCGTCATTGCAATCGGGACGATACGTTAATTGCTGCATTCGCAGCATGTTTGCACGATTTGTTCGTCGCCAATGCAGAAATGACCCCAAACAAAGGCCAAAAACGACCTGCCAACGGCACTGGAAATGGGCATCACTGCGTCACGCTTCAGGGCTATCGCCCATCAAATAACGCGGGCCGGGCCCTTTTTCGGCGGCGCGATCCACCGGATTGTACATGGCGCAAACATCAAGGCTGAGGCAGCCGCAACCAATGCAGCCGTCCAGATTCTCGCGCAGTTTTGTTAGGGTCTCAATCCGCTGGTCCAATGCATCGCGAAAACTTTCGCTGATCCGCGCCCAATCCGCCTTGGTGGGCGGTCGCTTGCCCGGCAATTGATCCAGCTCTGCCTTGATCTGCGGCAGGGTGAAACCAAACTGCTGGGCGATCATGATGAAACTGAGCTTGCGTAAATCCGCCCGTTCAAAGCGCCGCTGACCGCCCGCGTTGCGCCAAGGTTTAATCAGGCCCTGCGCCTCGTAATAGCGGATGGCCGACACTGCCAGCCCGGTCCGCCCTGCCAATGCCCCAATCGAAAGCCCATCATTTACCGCCATATCGCCTCCCGAAAAAAATGCTTGATCTAAAGTTAGGTTTAGAAATTATACCAAGAGGCAGTCAAGCAATACCAAAGAGGAAAAGACATGCCTGCACTTTTGGAACAC
>Ga0316204_10003609_pt1 | contig 30266 bp, 30 predicted proteins | sample 6monrhotite_MG_2_FD_205661 | JGI IMG/M metagenome (GOLD analysis project Ga0316204, IMG submission 205661) | Microbial mat bacterial communities from mineral coupon in-situ incubated in ocean water Damariscotta River, Maine, United States -... | ecosystem: Environmental > Aquatic > Marine >...
TCAGTGTCACAGAACTCGTATTTAGGTTTGCTTCTAACGCATGATGATGAATCCCAGTTGCTATAAACACTTACATACTCAGTAATCACTTTATTATCTCCCGTAGTTATATATATTTCGTAATACGCAGCGTTAGTGTTCTATTCTGAATAAGGAGCTCATAGCCCTTTTAGAATAAGGTTTTTCTTGCCGGATGCTCCAATACATAGTGTGTAGGGTGGCCATAGTCGCCAATATATGGAATACGGGCGATGACGTACGTTCGGCTGGCTCTGGGTGGCTTTCCTTGGTAGTTAATCGATAGCAGAACTTAAATATACGAGGATGAGGTGTTGATTAGGGCGTTGACGATCATCATATGCCCTTTGTGTCAGGATTAGACGCAATAAAGTGCAACAACAGGTTCTATTTTTGATGTTGCTAACAACCAGGGCGATGGCGGTCTTGTTTTGTAAAGCGTCACTGGGTTAGGCAAGTAGCCTGGATGACGTGATGACGACATCTGGTGAATTTAGTCTATCCGATCTGGGTTTTACAACGAGACATCCGAGCTTTACGGGTTCAATGTTCTTTCGAAATATTTAACAGCGGCGTAGCGAAGCTCGGTGTTAAGTCGGTTTCGGCGTCGAATAGGTTTGTCGCCAAATAGTGCGCTGCGCCGATCCTTTTTACGTCTTTGGTAAAATACTTTAAGAATATGTGTGATCCAAATAATTCGGCTCGTTGTTAATAGTGTTCTAAATTTACTGGTTGGCGCTGTGCTCCCCATGTACCCGCTTGTGCCTCAAAATGGCCAGCACAGGCGGTGTCGCAAAAGCGACAACGGCCTAGCGGTGTTAAGTTCCATTCGGACAGTTGATACCAATCACGGCCAATCAGCATTTCACCACAGTGATGGCAGTAGGTACTTTCGCCCGCTTTGTCATGGACGTTGCCGGTATAGACGTAATGCAGGCCATTCGATAGTGCAATGTCTCGCGCTTGTTGTAGTGTTTCAAAAGATGTTTTGGGTACATCCATCATTTTGAAGTCGGGGTGGAAGGCGCTGAAGTGCAGGGGGACATCGGGCCCCAGTTGTTCGGCGATCCACTGGGTGAGTTGTTGTAATTCTTGTTGCGAATCATTTTGGCCTGGAATTAATAGCGTGGTCAGTTCTAGCCATACATTGGTTTCATGTTTGACGTATTTGATGGTGTCCAGCACCGCTTGCAGATGGCCCCCCGTGAGTTTGTAATAAAAGCTTTCACTCATTGATTTTAGGTCGATATTGACCGCATCCATATGCCGATAAAACTCTTCACGCGGGGCATCGCAAACATAACCAGCACTGACGGCAACGGATTTGATGTCATGTTCTGCGCAGGCTTGAGCGACATCAATGGCGTATTCGTGAAATATCACCGGATCGTTGTAGGTGTAAGCGACGCTGCGACAGTTTAGCTCGCGCGCGGCACGGGCAATGAGTTCGGGCGAGGCGGCATCGGCCAGTGTATCGATTTCACGGGATTTGCTGATGTCCCAGTTTTGGCAGAATTTACAGGCGAGATTACAACCTGCGGTGCCAAATGACAGTACAGGGCTGCCGGGTAGAAAGTGGTTAAGTGGTTTTTTCTCAATAGGGTCAATGCAATAACCACTGGAGCGGCCATAGGTGGTTAGGACGACTGCGTTCTGCACGTTGGCGCGGACAAAACACAGGCCGCGCTGGCCCTCTTTTAGTTTACAAAATCGAGGACACAGATCGCATTGCACTCGACCATCGTCTAGGCCATGCCAATATTGGGTTGGCCAGGGGTGAGTGATGGCATCTTGGTAGTTTTCTTTGATGGTCATCTGCGTTCCTTGATCGTCTATACTCCAATATATTAAGTATGGTTGAATTCGAGAGGATAACAACATGAAAATGATTCGTGAGCCTGCGGTTGCCGGGGCATTTTACCCCGCAGATGCCGATGAGCTTAGTCATGTGGTTGATCAGTTTCTGGCGGCCTCAGTTACGCATGGGTGCCAGGCCAAGGCATTAATCGTACCGCATGCAGGGTATATTTATTCTGGGGCCATAGCGGCGAGCGCCTACGCGAGTTTGACGCCTTTTCGAGCGACTATTCGTCGCGTAGTTATACTCGGCCCTTCTCATTATGTGGCTTTTAGTGGGCTGGCTTATAGTGATGCTGATTGTTTTCGTACGCCCTTGGGTTGTGTTGAGCAGGATAAGATCGCGCTGGCGCGAATTTGCGATCTTGCTCAAGTGCAGCACTTAGAAGCGGCGCATCGAGACGAGCATAGCCTAGAGGTGCAATTGCCTTTTTTGCAGCGGTGCTTGAGCGAATTTAGCGTCATTCCTTTAGTGGTTGGTCAGGCCTCGGCGGCGGAGGTGAGCGAGGTGTTAGAACGCCTTTGGGGCGGTGAGGAGACGCTTGTCGTCATCAGCTCAGACCTCAGTCATTACCTTAGTTATGCTCAGGCACAGGCGAGCGATGAGGTGACCACTCAGGCCATCGAACGGCTTGATACTCATATCGATGCAAGGCAGGCCTGTGGTCGAACGCCTATCATTGGTTTACTTCAATCTGCAAAACAACATCGATTAAACGTCACTACCTTAGATCTGCGCAATTCAGGTGATACGGCGGGAGATAAAGATCGAGTTGTGGGGTATGGTGCTTATGTCTTACAGTGACTCTAAATCAGTATTTGATGATGACACAAAAAAACAGTTGTTAGACATCGCCAAAAAATCGATTGAATATGGATTGAGCGAGCATCAGCCAATGACAGTCTCGCCTAGCGATTATTCGCCAGTGTTACAAAAGTCGGGTGCTTGTTTTGTCACCTTGGAAAAGCAAGGAGTGCTGCGAGGCTGTATCGGTAGTTTGGCAGCGCATCGGCCGCTGATTGTTGATGTCGTTGATAATGCGTTTTCCGCCGCTTTTCGAGACCCTCGGTTTGAATCGCTCCAGCCATATGAGCTGAGTGAGCTGACTATCCATATCTCGGTACTTTCTCCCGCAGAAGATTTTCCCGCGGTAGACGAGGCAGATCTTTTACGTCAACTAAAGCCTGGTATTGATGGACTAATTTTGCATGATGGGCGACACCGCGCTACCTTTCTGCCATCTGTTTGGGAAAGCTTGCCGGAGCCAAAACAATTCGTCGCACACCTTAAACTCAAAGCGGGACTGCCTAGTGATTATTGGTCGGCCTCGCTCAGGTTTGAGCGCTATCATAGCGAGATGATTGAATAGCTGTTTAGCTTACTGGTTCGACTTTTTTCTCGTCAAGGGCGGTATGTTGTTGTTTTGTGCTAATCCTAGGGTTTTGTGTTTCTCGCATACTGGCCTGTGCTGAGTGCATGGTGGGGTCGGGGCCCAACAGTATAAAAATGGCATATTCCAACCGAGCAATGTCGACATCATTGGCGGTAATATTGGCGACGATATTGAGCTTGGTGATGGGGATGTTGGCGAGTTGGCCTATTTCTTTGAGCAGTGCTTTGTCTTGCGCTATTTTTCTAAAATCAAAGATGGTGCGTACCCCCGTCTTTCTTAATTCGACAATTTCTTCGGTAAAAAACAGGTAGAGCCGAGCTTGGCCGATCCAGTCAATTGCTTCACGCGGGTTAAAAGGCGTGCGTAGTAGTAGCTCAATAAAATTAGCTTTGGCCAAGTTTTGGGCGTTATCGATGCCTATTTCTGCGAGCCTGACGCGCTCGAAAAGTTGGATGCCCTGAATCATGGCGAGTGGCAGCGGGTGGGCTTTGTCTTGTTTTTTATTGGGGAGGAAGCGGGCCTTTTCTTGTAGGTATCGCAGTGCTCGTTCTGGGAACATACCGGCTAAAAATACAGTGACGGCGAGTATACCCGGAGCTTCAACCTTGCCTGTTTTTGTATCGAGGCTGAGGTAGAAAACCATTAAGGATACAAAGATTGAAAAGAGGATGCGGACACCGATGCCATAGTAGGCACTGGGGGGCAGGTCGAGAGTGGAAAGGCGCCGATACAGGCTTTGCGCCGACCAAATGTAAGCACCGATAAATGACAGTCCAATGACCAGCATACCCATGAGTTTGGTTGTGTCCGCCTTATCAGCGGAGAGTGCTCCCGTAGCGATGCTAGGGCCGTCTAGCAATATACTGATGTTGCTATTACCTAGTAGATTGGGGCCTTGGATTAATACGGTAGCTCCTAAAAAAGCGACGACGAAGGCAAAGCCGACGGGCAAAAAATAGTCACGTTTACCGAACTCTTTGCTAATGCTGGGGACGTAGGCGGGGGCGTTTTCGGAGTTGTAGCCCAGCGCTTCGATAATGCGATTGTATTCATCGACTTTTTGTTCTCGTCGGTAGTGATAAAACGAGAAGGCTGTGAGGGGAATAAAAGAGGCAAGTAGCAGGATGCTTCCCCAGCTAAGGAGGTGGGGCAAAAAGTTTCCATCCATCGTCGTTCTCCTTGAATATAGCCGCCGAGGCTCCGCTTGGTAGAATCCAAAATAACCCTACTGAAAGTATAGACCTATTAAATATAGGGGGATAGGGCCAAAAAGATGAATGACCTTGCTGGTTGTCGTGGCTCAAACTATCAAGGAAGGGGGTAGGGGAGAGGTTCAATTTATGGGCCTCTTAGGCCAATATAAGAACTCTTCGGGGAATGACAAAATAATTGCGGCTGAGCCTATGTCGATTATTTGATCGTAGGGTTTAGCTGGGCGATAGCTATTTTGTTCGGTGATGCAATCTCTTAAGGCCAAAGCTCATTCGAGCGCGAGTAAACTCTGACCCCCAAAAAACTGAGGCCAAAGCGCATAACCATTCCAGGGCTTAGTTTTCGCTGATGGACTTTATAAAGGTATCTGCTTCAGCAATGGATGCGTCCATGTCTTTTATCAGCACTGAAATATTCGAACGAACAGATGCTAGCTCTTGTTTGAGAGAGCTAATCAGCGGCCCAGAGTCGCAAGCGCAGACCCCATTCACTGCTTAAACCAATCTCTACGTCGTTAATCTCCCCTTGGGAGTTGATGATAAAAATAGTGGGAAAGGCGCGCACGCCGTAGGCTTGACTGAGTTGGCCGTTTTCGTCATTGATAACGGTGGCGCTGAGCTTGTGTTCGGCGAGGTATTTTGCGATATCTGCATCGCTGCCTGATTGGGTGACAACCGTGATGACGGGGTGATCTTGGGCGATGTTGTTGATGGCCGATTTTGTCAGTGCGCAAATATTGCACCAAGTTGCCCAAAAATAAATGAGGGTAGGGTGTTGATTGAGCGCGGCTAGTTGAATCGATTCGCCGTTGAGGCTGATGCTGTTTATGGCGGGTGCAGGGCCTGTGCTGGGTGTGTCACGCCCTTGGTAGGCTTGAATGCCCCAGTAGACGCTAGCGAAGATGAGTAGGTTAATCAGCCAGCGTTTGAGTGTTTTAAGAGATGGGGCGGTCACAGCTTATTGGGTTCCAAAATGGAGAGCCGAGGAGTGTGACCTATTTTGGTCGAAAAGTGACACAATTTTTTCGATGGTGTCGATAAATACATGGCCGTCGAGTTCATCTCTCACGACATATATTAATAATAATGACTGCGCCAGAGATATCTATTGATTATTAATATCTAAACTTGAATCGGCGTGTCGAGGCGGTTGCCCCATTCCGCCCACGAGCCGGGATAGCCTTTGACGTTCTTTGCGCCCAGTAGTTTAAATACGAAGTATAGGACAGCGGAGCGGCGATGGCTTTGGCAATGGCAGATAAGCTCATCGTCAAGCTTGATACCGGCTTGTTCGATGATGGCTTGGAGTTCGTTGAGGGGGCGTAATTTGCCGAGTTGATTCGTCTCAAAGACTTGGCGGTAGTCAAAATTAATGGCATCGGGAATATGACCGCCTCGTTGGGCACGAACATCCGTGCTGTTATATTCGGCTGCGCTGCGGGCATCAATAATGCTGACTTTAGCGTCTTGGTAGTGCTGCAAAATGTAGCCTATGTCTGCACTAGGGGCGTGTTGGCGATAGCGAAGTATTGCAGTGCTAGTCTGGCTTGCGTTTTCTGTTTGTTCTGTTGGCAGCCCTGCATCGATATAGGCTTGCATGCCGCCATTAAATAGTGAATGGGAGGGATGCTCGATGAGATCTAGGGACCATAAAAACCGACATGCCTGAGCGTTATCATTATGGTCGTAGGCGATAATGTGTTGATGCGTCTGTAGACCTAAGCTACGTAATGCTTGGGTGAGGGCTAGGTGCTCTGGCAATGGGCCAGGTGTTGTCGGCAGCTCGCCAGTGATTGTTGCATAATCTAGGTGCAGGGCTCCGGGAATATGGCCAAGTAAATATTGCTCACGGCTGCCAAGGTCAATAATCAGCAGGTCTTTGTTTTGATTGAGGGATGCGAACTGTGTGGCATCAAGTAGTAGCTTATGGCTCATGAATAGCTGACACCCATATTGGTATTGAGTGGGGCAACATTACCCGAATACGGGCTTAAATCAAGCAGGATTAGTTAATATTGGGTGGATTGGCTGCTGCGGGCTGTTGCTATAAGTGCCGCCCCAGGGTTGGAGGGGCACTTGTTAATATAGCTGGTGTATTAAATTAAGCGCTCACTCAGTGGGCGAGTAATTTTTAGCATTTCTTTTAATACTTTTGGGTTGCCTGCGACAACATGGCCGCTTTCGAAAAACTTTGTGCTGCCCTCAAAATCGGTCACCATGCCGCCAGCTTCTTGCACCAATAAAATACCTGCGGCGATATCCCAAGGCTTAAGTGATAACTCCCAAAAACCATCGACACGACCAGCAGCCACATAGGCCAGATCAAGTGCGGCAGAACCTGCACGGCGAATACCTGCACTGGGCACGATCATGGCGCGTAGTGATTCTAAATAGACATCCAGGTTGCGTTCATCTTTGAATGGGAAGCCTGTTGCCAGTAAGGTCGCGTCTAAGTTGCGAGCATTGGTGACGCGGATACGACGACCATTGAGCTGGGCACCTTGGCCTCGGCTAGCGGTAAATAACTCATCTTTCAGGGGATCAAAGACTACGGCATGCTCTAATCGGCCCTTGTATTTTACGCCGATAGAAACTGAATACTGCGGAAATTGGCGCAAGTAGTTGGTAGTGCCATCCAGGGGATCGATAATCCACTCGTAGCTGCTGTCATGGCCATCATCGTTACCACTTTCCTCAGCCAATATATTGTGTTCTGGAAATGAGGTGCGAATGATGTTGATGATTTCTGCTTCAGCTTGACGATCTACTTCGCTGACAAAGTCATTTTGAGACTTGGTCGAAACGGTGAGTTCATCCAGGTGAGCGCTTGAGCGTTGAATAATGTCGCCAGCACGACGTGCGGCACGAACAGCAATATTGACAGTGGGGTGCAGAGCCATACGATCTAGGGTTCCGTTATTTAAAGAGCGGGGGACAGAACCGGCAAGAATATCAGATTCTGGTGCTTCGCGTCACCTCATAATTGGTTAATACTGAACGCCTTGTCAGTGATTGCTAGCTTGGGGTGAGCGCTGTCGCTGTATCGGTTGTGGTAATCTCGCCGCTCTTGGATAGATGGGGGCTGGGTGGCGTGTTACAGGGTGTATTTAAGCCCGAGGCTGAGTGAAATTTGTTCTGCGCTGTTGGCCGATGTTGTGTCGCTGGTAATTGCAAACTTGAGCCAGGGGCCGAGGTATTCAAGCGTTATAGCACCATTGAGGGCGGAATATGAAGCGCTAAATTGATGAGCTAAACTTGGATGAAAAATAGCACCTAGCTGATAAAAACGCTGGATTGGGGTATCGAAGAGGGTGAGCTTCGCGCTCAAGCGTTGAGCGAGTTGATAACTATAGTCTAACTGGCTAAACCTAGGCAGCTGTTGGCGAAAGCTCAATGATTGATGGCCTCCACTCAGGGTGGGGTGGACGATGACATAACCATTTGCGTCGTACTCTTTATTGTCTGCATTGACTTGGGCGTAGGTGTAGGGAGTTTCACGCCAATCAATGTAAGCGTAGGCGTTACGTATATCTAAGCTCAGGCTGTGCTTGTCTAGAAACCGCCAGGCTAGCGCTAGGCGTAGGCTCTTGCCTTGCCCTTGGGGGGCATCAACCGATCGATCAAATAATCTGTCTTCAGAATAATAATAATCCACGAACACGTCTTCGTAGTCATAGTCATTGCTGCTTAACGGTCTCACTTGTCCTTGTAGTGTGCCGGACAGTAGCTCTTTGCCCTGTAATAGGGATACGCCAACAAACAGTTCGAACTTGTCTGTTACGGAATAGCGGGCAAACCCTTGAACTCCTTTGACAGAGGCGTATTCAGCCTTAAATCGGATGTCGTACAGATAATCCTGTTGCAGTGGCAACTTGTTTTCACGTAGATAAAAGAAATCGGCGGCATCTTTGGAGTAGGCCAAGGTCATATATTCCTCGGAGACTGTGGCAAGACCCCAGCCTCTATAGCTTACGCCAGCATCAATGAATCGATAAATAAACGCTTTTTCACCGCCGTGATAGCTGCCGCCCCAATTGTCTATCAGCTCAGATAAGGCCAATGTGTCGGTATAGGCATGTAACTGCATATCAGCATAGATCTGAGTCTCTTTGGCGTGCGAGTACGTGCTTAATAACAACATCAGAAGCAACAACCAGGGCATCATAAAACTCAGTTATTTCAAAAGAGAGGGCGACTCTAGGCCGCCCTCGTTGGCTAGGTCTGTTCAAGTGTTATTTAGCAGGTTGTTGAAATTCGCTCAGGTGAGTGCGAGGCGAGGCAAAATCGGCCGAAAAAGCGCAGTTTACTGGAGTAAATGAGCATTTTAAGGCCGATTTTAACGCCGGATCGTGCCATCTGAGTAGAGTTTCAACAGCCTGTTAGAAGACCACACTCTCAAAGCTGCCGTCGATGTAGGTTACTATCAATGTGCCTGGCGCGATGTCTTCTGAGATTGCACCAATGATATTGCCGTTGACGACCACTGAGCCAGCCAATTCGTCCTCATTATTAATGTCAGGATAAATAGTCAGACGAGCAGGGGCTGAGCCGCTGGTGTCGGTTACAACAAGGTTGGCATCAACCGCATCGGTTACATCATTAGCCGATGCGCCAATCGCGATGTTTACATCATTGTAGGCGATAGTAATTGTTCCAGTGAGTGCGGCCGCGCCAGTGCGATCAATGATGACCGATAATGTGGCAGGTTGTAGGCCAACAATATTCATCTCCATCGACAGTTCTGCTTCAATATCGCGCCAGTTGCTTGCTGTTTCTCCATCCATGTCTTGATGTTCCAGTGTACCGGCTAGGGTGCCGCCGCTAGGTGAAAATGTTGTGGGAAGATTGACCAGATATTCACCTTCAGCGGGCACCCATGTGTACCAGTACATCATGGAGTTTTGTGTAAAAAAGTCTTGCAGATCGCTAAAGTTCATCCAATCATGGGTCCAGCTGTAATCGTCGTCATTCCAGTTTTCCGTTACCGTGCCATTGCTGTTGAAGGTGTAGCTGATAACATCATCAGGGAAGGTTACGGTGAGGACTGTATTGTTAGCGGAGAAGGCATAGCTGCCCAAATTCGCCTTGCTTGAGCCAATGTTGGAATAGTCTGGTACAAATGTAGAAGCATTGGCCATGGTGGCCGACAAGCTGGCGCTGAAGCTGTCTCCCGATTGGGTGGAGAACTCACCGCTTAAGCTGACGCTGGATGGGTTGATATCGTCGCCGTCGAGCAAGTCGATATGAGTTGCTGTGCCTGTTCGTATCGCTGATGCTTCTATCGCACCAGAGAATGTCACGGGATCAGCGACTGCAACGCCTGAGTCATCGACAGAGCCTTGAGCGAGCGAGGCGCTCAATGAGAAGGATGCGCTATTAGGTAAAGGCGCGTCACTAACCTCATCGATTAATACCATTGACGAGGCCATGAGTAACTGCATTTGGCTGCCGCTGTTTATGGTTAAGGTCGCCTGGTCAGTCAGGGACACTGAGCCTGATAAGCCAAGAGTATAAGAAGATCCACTTAAGGCCGGCATGGTGAAAGCGGTATCAATTGTGTAGGTCCCGTCCAGGTCAGTGACGGTGCCTGCCACGCTTACGTTGTTGCCAGAGATAGTGACGGTGCCTGTGGCACTCATGTCAGGGTCGTCAAAGTAATCGGCTAAATTTGTGGGTGCTGTCAGGTCGCAGCTGGTCTCTGTGGTGATGGCTGTTACGGTATAGGTGCCAGTTTCGGTGCCGCCCATGTCGTCTGTTGATTGGGTATAGTTAAGTACATCGTCTACGGCCACGATTGTTGATGGGAATGTTAGATTTTGGCCATAGTCAGAATCGGGTGATATATGCAGAATATTACCCATGGGAAAATAATTCCCAGTTTCTGTTCCTCCCTCTTCGGTGTATGTAGCATCGCAGCCAAAGCTTATTACAGTTTGGTCAAAGGTGACTGTTTTGCCTGCCAGGGCTGTTGCTAAGGCTTGAGCGCTCAGTTGGTCCAGAATATACGCACCTGCCGCCGCTTCAGCCGCATAAGCCAGGCCATTGCCTACGGTGGAGAAAGCCATTTCGCTGGCGATGGAGGCGGTATCCACTTCGGTCGCAAGCAAGTCGCCTTGGGTTTCTAGATCGGTAAGTTGGGTGCTCCAGGTACGCAGTGTTTCGACGATGGCTTTGGCGTCATCTAAATCAGTGCTTTCGATAACGATGGTTGTGGCTGTTGCGTCGCCCTCAGTAGCAGCATCTGCGCTGGTATCTAGGTCCGTTAGCTCGGTATTGAGTCCGCTATCTAAGGTGCTGTTATCGGCTACTTCTGCAGAGGCCATAACATCCAGGGTCGCTTGAGTCAGCTCCGCTAGGGTGACATTATTACCATCGTTTGCCTGACCTTCATCGGAGGCGTAATTTTGAACTAGCTCACCTTGGTTGGAAACAAAGTTACTAGCCAAGGCTTGGATGGTTGCACCCATATCACCAGCATTGTCGGTTTGTGCAATTTCGGCGATGGCTGCGCCAATGTAAGCAATTTTCAGTGCGTCGACGGCACTGGCTCCGGCGGCCGCTACGGCGGTATCGTCTGTGATGTCAATGATGTCCGCTGCGAGTAGATCAGAGACGCCAAACAAGGCTTCAACCGTATCTATCGCGGCTCCAATGCCTTGTTCTCCCAAGCCGATCGATTCAGCGTATTCGGCCATCATGTGAGTCATTGGTGTTACATTGCCTTCAACTGTAGAACTGCTGGTAGTTGGCAGTACGGACTTCATTGTCATTCCGCTAGGCATCGCCATTAAGTCACCAAAGCTCACATCGGCTGTGTTGTCGCCATCTGTATCGCAACCACTGACGGCATCGCACTTCATTTGGGAGTTGCTGGCAGCAGAAACAACAATGCTCAGAGGGCCGCTATAGTTGCTGATGGTTAGTGAGTAGCGACCAAAGGCATCGGTTGTCCCTGTGGCAATAGGGCTTGAGTCAATGAGCCCGTTACTGATTTTGAATGCTTCAACGACACCGTTAACGATAATGCCTTTGGCCACACCGCCGCTGACGGTTACTGAGGTGCTTTGTCCATCATTATTGTTATTGTCGCTGCTACAGGCACTTAGGCCCATCGCTAGCGTTGAGGCAATAGCCCCATACCTAAAAAAATTCAGAATGTGCATGGAGTAATCCTTGTGTGAAATGTAATCGATAAAAGTATCTAACCCGGCTAACAGTCGCAGTAGAACCGCAGAGTGAGCCGATGAAATACGGTCTGACTTAATGACAGTTTTTCTGCGGCTATAGTGAAGTTATAGAATAAGGATGTAATAATTTACAGCTCTAATGGTAATGGAATACAGAGCTGGGTTTGCCTACGGTTGTTTTTTTTGTTAATGCAGTGGCAATGTGGGGGAGGGTTTTTGCGGTGGTGTTGGTGCTGCGAGCTGGTCTGTGCTAGCTAGGCGCTATAGCTCCTAGGTCTGATCTTTCACAAGGCTGTGGACAAGTTTGTCTGAGAGCGGCGTTGAGCGTTTTTGTGCGGATTCGGATACAATATGGCGATGAAACCAAATATTCGAATCGTACTTATTAATACGAGTCACCCTGGTAATATCGGTGCAGTGGCTCGAGCAATGAAAACCATGGGCTTGCTACGATTGCACATGGTTCACCCAAAAACCTTCCCCTGTGCCGAGGCGACAGCGCGTGCATCCGGTGCCGATGATGTGCTGGCGAATGCGGTGGTGGTTGATACCTTGGAAGAGGCGCTAGCGGGTTGTCGTTTAGTGATTGGCACGAGCGATCGCAATCGTACCATTGAATGGCCGTCGCTATCACCTAAGCAGGCTGCTTCGCAGCTCCAGTCCGAAGCGAGCCAAGGTGATGTGGCTTTGGTGTTTGGTCGCGAAGCCTCTGGCATGACCAATGATGAACTTGAACTTTGCCATTTTCTTGTGAGTATTCCGTGCAACCCAGACTTCTCCTCCTTGAATTTGGCTTCAGCTGTGCAGGTATTGGCCTATGAACTGCAGTTGGCTTATGCAGAAGAGAGGGGTGCGTCAGCTGTAGGAGAAAAGCGTGACTTGGCGACGGCTGACGAGATGGAATCATTCTTCGAGCATTTACAGCAGACCTTGGTTGATTTGTGTTTTCTAAATCCCGATCAACCCCGTCAACTGATGCGACGGCTGCGACGCTTGTATAACCGTGCCCAGCCGGACAAGACTGAGATGAATATTTTGCGCGGCACCTTATCCGCAGCTCAGGGCAGTAAATTGCATAAGGCTAATCAGGCGAAGCCTTGAGTATTTCCACACCTTATTTGGCATAGATATTATTAAAACATAGCGTTATGATAGGTTTTTATCTAATTCAGTAACGCATGTGAGGCCCAAGGGCTCTAACCATGTTAAATCGTATTCGTGAAGATGTGCGTTGTGTGTTTGATCGTGACCCAGCAGCGCGTAATGTATTTGAAATATTAACGACCTACCCAGGGGTACATGCGGTGATTTTTCATCGCTTAAGTCATGCTCTGTGGGGGATAGGTGCAAAGTGGCTAGCTAGAATGCTTTCTGCGGTTTCTCGTTGGTTAACCGGCATAGAAATTCATCCGGGCGCTAAGATTGGTCGTCGTTTCTTTATCGACCATGGCATGGGTGTTGTGATCGGTGAAACGGCTGAGATTGGTGATGACTGCACGCTCTATCATGGCGTCACTCTGGGTGGAACAAGCTGGAATGCCGGTAAGCGCCACCCAACCTTAGAAAATGATGTTGTCGTTGGCGCGGGTGCGAAAGTGCTGGGGCCGATTACGTTACAGCGAGGCAGTCGAGTAGGCTCGAACGCCGTTGTTGTTAAAGATATGGAGTCAGGTTCGACGGTGGTTGGTGTGCCGGGGCGCGTTGTGAATAAGATCACGACGGAGGCGGAAGCGAAGCGCAAGGCGACGGCGCAAAAGATTGGCTTTGATGCCTATGGCATGTCTCAAGGGTCGTCTGACCCAGTGGCGCACGCAATAAACCTGATGTTGGACCATATTCATGCCTCAGACGCTCGAATGGATGAAATGTGTAAAGTGATTGAAGAGTTGGGTGGTCAGCTTGAAAATAAACCATTGCCCGAGCTCGAGTCTTGTGAAATTAGTGAGGGTGGTGTGGAGGACGGCCTAGAGAGTCCGGCGGTTGTTGACTCAAAGTAACAAAAAAAATGTGGAATTAATCTTGACTGCTTTGCTTGGGTATATTAGTATCCCTATAAATTATAGGTAATATCCTTGCAGGGCTTGTTAAATTAGCCCTATTTGACCGTCATTACAATAGGAGCTGTTATGAGACTCACAACTAAAGGGCGTTACGCCGTCACAGCGATGCTTGATTTGGCTTTGCACGCGACCGCAAACCCTGTGCCCTTGGCTGAAATATCACAGCGCCAAGGTATCTCGCTTTCTTACTTAGAGCAATTGTTTTCCCGTTTGCGTCGCCAAGGTTTAGTGGATAGTGCGCGCGGCCCAGGGGGTGGCTATCGTTTGGCCCGTGTCGCCGGTGAAATTGCCGTGGTTGATGTTATTAATGCGATTGATGAAAACGTTAATGTCACTCGTTGTGGTGGTCAAGGTGATTGCCAAGATGGTCAGCCTTGTTTAACTCATGAGCTGTGGTGTGATTTAAGTGACCAAATTCATGATTTTCTGGCGGGGATTAGCTTGGGTCAGCTGGTAGAGCGTCGCGCGGTACAAGAAATTGCAGCGCGTCAAAATGGCTTAGAGCCGAGCAAAACGGTGGCGTTTGCTAGTGCCGAAGCGTAAATATTAGATCGCTGTGGCTGTTTATCTGGATCATAACGCTTCAACACCGCTAGATGTGCGAGTGCTTGAGGCGATGTTGCCTTTTTTAAAGGCAGATTATGGTAACGCCTCAAGCGTCCATCAGCGTGGTCGTATTGCTCGTCATGGAATAGAGGCGGCGCGTGAGGCGGTAGCGAATATAGTGAATGCGCACCCCTCTCAAGTCATTTTTACTAGTGGTGGGACGGAGGCGAATAATCAAGCGCTGAATGTTATGCGCAGTCGAGCGGCTAGTGGTCGCTGTGTTGTTAGTGCAATTGAGCATGCTTCTGTATTGGATGTTGCTAAACAGTTGCTCCAATACGGTTACGAGCTAAACCAGTGTGGTGTGGATGTGCAAGGTCAAGTCATCAAAGAGCATTTTGTCGAGTTGGTGGCGACTAAACCTTTATTGGCTAGTGTGATGATGGCCAATAACGAAACCGGCGGACTGCAGCCTATCGCTGAACTTAGTGCGATTGCCCGTGATGCGGGGGTTATTTTTCACACCGATGCAGTTCAGGCGCTCGGTAAAATTGATGTGGACTTTGCGGCAACAGGTGCGCATATGATGAGCCTGTCCGCCCACAAACTCTACGGTCCGAAAGGTGTTGGTGCGTTGATTGTTGAGCCAGGCTTTGATGTTGCGCCCCTGCTTGTCGGGGGTGGGCAAGAAAAAGGTCGGCGCAGCGGTACAGAAAATGTCGCCGCTATCGTCGGTTTTGGAATGGCCGCGATGCTGGCTCAGCAAGAGCGGACGCCGCGAGCGGTGCATACACAAGCTCTGCGCGATCATTTGGAGCAGGGCCTGCGAGCGTTGCCGGATATCATCGTTTTTGGGCAAAAGGCAGCACGCTTGCCAAATACTCTTTTTATGGCTGTACCAGGTATTGATGGCGAAACCTTATTAATGGAATTAGATCGAGTTGGCTTGGAAGTCTCTAGCGGCTCGGCGTGTGACAGTGAAAAAACGGGTGCCAGTCACGTACTGCTGGCCATGGGGGTGGACCCTGAGTTGGCGCGCTGTGCGATACGCATTAGTTTTGGCAAAGACAATACGGTTGCTGATGTCGACGCCTTATTAGAAGCATTGCAACAACAAATTCATACGCTGCGATCCCTGTCATCTATGGCTTGGGCGTAGTGGATTTACGGAGAACGGAATGAAACTGCCCATTTATTTAGATTATGCCGCGACGACGCCGATGGATCCGCGTGTCGCGCAGAAGATGGCGCAATATCTAACGCTTGATGGGGTGTTTGGCAATCCAGCTTCACGTTCCCATCCGTTTGGTTGGAAAGCGGAAGAGGCCGCCAGCGAAGCGAGAATTCAGGTTGCTGCGCTGATTAATGCGGACCCCAAGGAGATTGTATGGACTTCGGGTGCAACAGAGTCTGATAACTTGGCTATCAAAGGGGCGGCACACTTTCATCAGCGTAAAGGTAAACATATCATTACCTGTAAAACTGAGCACAAGGCCGTGCTAGATACTTGTCGTCAGTTAGAGCGTGAAGGCTATGAGGTGACTTACCTCGACCCAGAAGAAAATGGTTTAATTGACGTGGCTAAACTTGAAGCGGCGATGCGTGATGACACCGTGCTCGTGTCCATTATGCACGTTAATAATGAAATTGGTGTGATTCAAGACATTGCTGCGATAGGTGAGTTGACGCGTTCGAAAGGCATTTTGTTTCATGTTGATGCGGCTCAAAGCGCGGGTAAAGTGGCGATTGATCTAAGTAGGTTGAAGGTCGATTTAATGTCCTTTTCAGCGCATAAGATTTATGGACCGAAAGGTATGGGTGCTTTGTATGTGAGTCGTAAACCCCGTGTGCGTATCGAAGCGCAAATGCATGGTGGTGGTCATGAGCGTGGCATGCGCTCTGGCACCTTGGCTGTGCACCAAATTGTCGGCATGGGTGAAGCTTTTCGTATTGCACGCTTAGAAATGGCCGAAGAAAATACACGATTGTTAGCCCTGCGTGACCGTTTGTGGAATGGTCTCAAGGATATGGAAGAAGTTTATCTTAATGGTGATCTTGAGCACCGGGTGGCTGGTAACTTAAATGTCAGTTTCAACTTTGTTGAAGGTGAGTCCATGATTATGGCGATTAAAGACTTGGCTGTTTCATCGGGCTCAGCATGTACCTCGGCCAGTTTAGAGCCCTCATACGTGTTGCGTGCTATTGGTCGAAATGATGAATTGGCGCATAGTTCGATCCGTTTTAGTCTGGGCCGTTTTTCCACCGAAGAAGAGGTGGATTACACAATTGCTCTGATGAAATCCAAGGTTGATAAACTACGTCAAATGTCCCCGCTGTGGGAGATGTTTCAAGATGGTGTTGATCTTGAGTCAGTCGAGTGGGCAGCCCACTAAATATTCGATTGCTAGCTGCTTGCACGATGGATGGATTGGCTAGACAGCGAGGGTGGGAAGGGTGTCTTTTCCATCACAGAACAGAGGTAATTTGCATGGCTTACAGCGATAAAGTAATGGATCACTACGAAAATCCACGTAATGTTGGTTCTTTCGAAAAGGATGACGATGCAGTGGGTACGGGTATGGTTGGTGCGCCTGCGTGTGGCGATGTAATGAAGCTGCAAATTAAAGTAGGCGATGATGGTGTCATCTCCGATGCACGCTTTAAAACCTACGGCTGTGGTTCGGCGATTGCCTCAAGTTCACTGCTTACCGAATGGGTTAAAGGCAAGACCTTAGATCAGGCTGCGGAAATTAAAAACTCCGATATTGCCGAGGAGTTGGCTTTGCCACCAGTCAAGGTACATTGCTCGGTATTGGCTGAAGATGCGATTAAAGCAGCAATAGACGATTACAAAGGAAAACAATCTGGCAGTGCTGATAAAGGCGCGGCTTAAGGGGCACTTAACATGGCAATTACAATGACTGACGCGGCAGCAAATCGCGTACAAAACTTTCTTGAAAAGCGAGGCTCGGGTGTTGGGCTGCGTTTAGGTGTGCGCACAAGTGGTTGTTCGGGCATGGCCTACGTTTTGGAATTCGTTGACGATGTTAACGATGAAGATGAAGTGTTTGAGGATCGAGGTGTTAAAGTCATCGTTGATCCAAAGAGTTTGCTCTATATCGACGGCACTGAGTTGGACTTTGTTAAAGAAGGTTTGAATGAGGGCTTTCAGTTCAACAACCCTAATGCGAATGGTGAATGTGGTTGCGGTGAAAGTTTCACTGTTTAATCGCAGTAATTAATAAAGTTTAGGGAACGTCATGTTTCAACAAGACTATTTTGAATTATTTGGCCTAGAGCAAACATTTGAACTTGATCGTGATGTCTTAATGCATCGTTATCGAGATTTGCAAAAAGCCACTCACCCAGATAAGTTTGCTAACGGACCTGAGCAAGAGCGCCGAATTGCCTTGCAGCGGGCGGGGCAGATTAACTCTGCTTACCAAACCTTAAAAGATCCGCTATCTCGGGCGCAGTACCTGCTGAGTCTCAGTGGTGTTGAAAGTGTGTTGGAGCAAACCACGATTCGAGATATCGAGTTTCTTGAAGAGCAAATGGAATTACGTGAAACGCTGGCCGACATTCGAAATGACGCTGATCCACAGGGGAGTATTTTTCACTTCCTGGCGGATTTAAATAAGCGCGAGAAGACCTACTTTAATCAGCTCAGTAAGTTGCTGTCAAACGCTGATGAGGCGGCATTGATACAAGCTAATGATTTAACGCTACGTTTACAGTTTGTAAGGCGTCTTCAGCAGGAAGCGGAAGCCGTTGAAGAAGATTTTTTCTAAGTCAATCGTTATAACCCCACTCTTCTTCGCTTGTATTATCAGGCGGAGCATTCAAAATAACGTTTTTTCAGGCAGATATACTTAATACTATGGCGCTTTTACAAATCAGTGAACCAGGCCAATCCAGGGCTCCTCATCAGCATCGCTTGGCGGTGGGTATTGATCTTGGCACGACTAATTCTCTTGTTGCTTCGGTGCGTAGCGGCAGTGCTGAAACATTGGCTGATGTGGACGGCCAGCATATCTTACCTTCTGTTGTTCGGTATTTGGGGGATAGCGGTGTCGTGGTGGGTAGCGTTGCGCGAGAAGCGGCAAGTGAAGACCCCCAAAATACGGTTGTCTCTGTTAAGCGAATGATGGGCCGGGGTTTGGCGGAGGTGGTAAACGCCGGATTGCCTTATGATTTTACCGGGAGTGATTCTGCTGTGCCTCGTATGCACACCGCCTGTGGTGCTGTAAGTGCTGTTGAAGTGTCGGCAGAAATATTAAAGGTGCTGCGAGATCGTGCGGTTGAGACGCTCGGTGGCGATTTAGACGGGGCGGTGATCACCGTGCCAGCCTATTTTGATGATTCCCAGCGCCAGGCCACCAAAGATGCTGCCCGTTTGGCGGGGCTGAAAGTGTTGCGTCTATTGAATGAGCCAACGGCTGCAGCCGTTGCTTATGGTCTAGATCGAGGCTCTGAAGGTATTCATGTCGTTTATGACTTGGGCGGGGGCACATTTGATGTTTCGGTTCTGCGTTTTAGTCGAGGCGTGTTTGAAGTATTGGCCACTGCGGGTGATTCCGCTCTGGGTGGTGATGATATGGATGAGGCCATTGTTGATTGGATTATGAATGAACTCGATATTGTCGATCCAGATCATTATTTGAAGCGCCGCCTATCTCGGCTAGCGCGTGATGCCAAGGAGCAGTTAACCGATGTTGAACAGGTCGTGCTTGAAGGAAAAATGGCGGATGATTCTGATTGGGAATTACTGCTAGAGCGCAGTCAATTTAATGATTTGATTGAAGCACAAATTCGTAAAACCTTGATTCCTTGCCGTCGCGCCTTACGTGATGCTGACGTTCAGTTGGAGGACATTAAAGATATCGTTATGGTGGGTGGTTCTACTCGCGTCCCTCGCGTGCGTGAAGCTGTGGCTGAATTTTTTAACACTGAGCCGTTGGTCGATATCGATCCAGATAAAGTAGTAGCTATTGGCGCAGCCATACAAGCCGATGCGCTAGTGGGTAATAAGCCCGATGACGAAATGTTGTTGCTCGATGTTATTCCTCTGTCTCTCGGCCTCGAAACCATGGGCGGCTTGACTGAAAAAGTTATTGCTCGTAACACCACGATTCCTGTCGGTCGGGCGCAAGAATTTACTACCTTTAAAGATGGCCAAACCGCGATGAGTATTCACGTCGTCCAAGGTGAGCGGGAGCTGGTTAGTGACTGCCGTTCTCTAGCGCGATTTGAATTACGCGGTATTCCGGCCATGGTTGCAGGCGCTGCGCGGATTCGTGTCACCTTTCAAGTGGATGCCGATGGCTTATTGAGTGTGATGGCAGAAGAGCAAACCAGTGGCGTCAAAAGTGCCGTCGAAGTTAAGCCTTCTTACGGCTTGGCTGATGGTGAAATAGAAACCATGCTGCGTGAATCAATGGATTATGCGGCCGATGATGTGGCGGCCAGAGCGTTGCGTGAGCAACAAGTTGAAGCTGATCGGGTGTTAGAGGCCCTGGCGGCGGCGGTGCAGGCGGATGGCGAAGCGCTGTTATCCAAAGATGAGTTTGCGATAATAGACCAAGCTGCGGCTAATTTGGGTGAAATGCGCAATGGCACTGATCCGCAAGCAATCAAAAAAGCCATAGAAAGTGTTGATGCTGTGACGGCTGAGTTTGCCGCACGTCGTATGGATGCAAGTGTGCGACGCGTACTCGCCGGACAAAAGTTAGATGATATTTGAGGTTGATGAGTAAAATGACAAAGATAATTTTTTTACCCCACGAAGAGCTGTGCCCCGAAGGTAGGGTTGTTGAGACTGAAGCGGGCGAAACGATACTTGATGCCGCCAAAGCCAATGGCATTGACTTAGAGCACGCCTGTGAAAAATCCTGTGCCTGCACCACTTGCCATGTTGTTGTTCGTGAGGGTTTTAGCTCGTTGAGTGAAGCGTCGGATGACGAAGAAGATATGCTCGACAAAGCTTGGGGTTTAGAACCGGACTCTCGCCTCGGTTGCCAAGCCAAAGTAGCGGACGAAGACTTGGTCGTGGAAATCCCCAAATACACCATTAATATGGTATCAGAGCATCATTAACTCTCGGAGGATGTATGGATCTTAAATGGACTGATTCACTGGATGTCGCCATCGCCCTTGACGACGCACACCCTGATATTGACCCGAAAAATATTCGCTTCACTGACTTGCGTGAGTGGGTTATGGCCTTAGAAGAATTTAACGACGATCCCGAACACTGTGGTGAGAAAATTCTAGAAGGTATTCAAATGGCTTGGATCGAAGAGCGTGACTAGTTTCTTCGCTTACTTTTGTTGTTAATACAAAAGGCCAGGGCAAACAATTTGCCCTGGCCTTTTTTGTTTGCTTTGTCGGCGACCCGTGTGGTTGATTCAGTTAGATGGCGCGACTATTCAGGTGATACATTGGTCTGTGTTTAGTGACGATAATCAATAATTAAGCGGATGTGTTATGAAAAAAATAAAAAATGAAGCGGCATTAGCCAAGGCCGCGGTGGAGGCCGGGATACGTTATGGCGAGGCGCGTGGGGTGGTTAAGTTTGATGCAACGGACGCGGCCAACGACAAGGCTTTGTATATTTACCGGCTACTGGTGCATGATAAGGTGATTCAAGCCATGCCAGAAGATCAAGTGTCGGTAAAGTCAGTAAAGCATAAGTTGGCGCTTTGGTATGCCAAGTCCCTGCCCAAGGATCATGAGCTGTTGAAGTAATACGCTGGCATGGTGAATACCTGTGTGTTTGAGCGAGGAATGGGCTCTATCTGACGTTTTTGTATTGCTATGATCCGATGAGAGGTCTGTTCATTTTGGTGTGGGGATGATAGGTGCATTGTGCCTTGGCTTGTAACCAGATAAAATAGGAAGGATTTTTCTCACGGGGCCCGCTTATTACGCGGGCCTCTACTATTTTGGCTTATCATTTGGAGATTTTTTTCGATGGCCGTTGAACGTACTCTTTCTATTATCAAACCTGACGCAGTTGCTAAAAACGTAATCGGCGAAATTTACAGCCGTTTCGAAAAAGCAGGTTTGCAAGTTATTGCCTCTCGCATGGCTCAACTTACTCGTGAAGAAGCTGAAGGCTTTTATGCTGTTCATAAAGAACGTCCTTTTTTCAATGACTTAGTATCTTTTATGATCTCAGGTCCTGTAATGATTCAGGCTTTGGAAGGTGATAATGCCATTGCGACTAACCGTGCTTTGATGGGTGCAACGAACCCTAAAGAAGCTGAAGCAGGTACTATTCGTGCTGATTTCGCTGATTCTATCGATGCAAATGCTGTTCATGGTTCTGATGCGCCTGAAACTGCAGCTGTTGAAATTGCGTACTTTTTCTCTGATGAGCAAATCTGCTCTCGTTAATGGGATATTGCCTTGCAGGACCAAACTAAAGTTAATTTGCTCGGTTTAGACCGGCAAGGCTTGGAGGCCTTCTTCACCGATATGGGGGAGAAGGCCTTTCGCGCTTCACAGTTTTTAAAGTGGATGCATCAATTCGGTGTCGATGACTTTGATGAGATGAGTAATGTCAGCAAGGCATTGCGTGAGCGCATAAAGCAAGTGGCTGAGATTCGTGGCCCAGAGGTGATTCTGGATCAAGGCTCAGCAGACGGTACCCACAAGTGGGTGCTGCGGATGGATAGTGGCAATAATATTGAAACAGTTTTTATACCTGACGGTGATCGAGGTACCTTGTGCGTATCATCTCAGGTTGGTTGTGCTTTGGAGTGCTCTTTTTGCTCAACGGCGCAGCAAGGGTTTAACCGTAATTTGTCAGTGGCTGAAATAGTCGGGCAGTTACGCGCGGCGTATCAATTTTTTGGTACGGTGCATCGTCAAGAGCGAAAAATCACCAACGTGGTATTGATGGGCATGGGTGAGCCGTTGCTTAATTTTGATAGCGTGGTTGCGGCCATGAATATCATGATGGACGATGATGCTTATGGGTTGTCTAAGCGTCGAGTGACTTTGAGTACCTCCGGCGTAGTACCCGCAATGGATCGTTTGGCTGAGGTGACGGATGTCGCATTGGCGGTTTCTTTGCACGCCCCTACCGACGCGCTACGTGATGAGTTAGTACCGTTGAATAAAAAGTACCCGATCAAAGAATTACTGGCGGCCTGTAAACGTTATGCTTTTGCTGGGACCGGCAAACGCAAAATCACCTTTGAATATGTGATGCTGGATGGCGTGAATGATTCGACAGAGCAGGCGCGCCAACTGGTAAAAATTTTGAAAGGCATCCCATGCAAGGTGAATTTGATTCCTTTTAATCCCTTTCCGCAATCCAACTATAAGCGCTCCTCGAAAGCTGCGATTACGCGATTTTGGGAAGTGTTGATGAGGGACGGGGTGACGACGGTGACGCGTCGGACTCGCGGGGATGATATTGACGCAGCGTGTGGCCAATTGGTCGGCAAAGTGGCTGATAAAACTAAACGTACGCAAACGATTCAGATCAAACAAGGATAGCTGTTAGTGTACAAAAGTGCCTTAATCTCATCATTTCTCATCGTCGCCTTATCGGGTTGCGTGTCGGACTCAGCCACGCGTAAAGACATGGATGTAAATAAGGCATCTCAGTTATACGCCGATTTGGGCTTGGCCTATTTGCAGCAGGGTGATACTGAACGAGCGCAAGCCAAACTTAAAAAGGCCTTGGAATTAAATAAACGCAACGCTCAGGCGCATCATTATATTGCTGAGGTCTATAAGAACTTAGATGACCCTGAGTTTGCAGAAAAACACTATAAAGCGTCGTTGAAACTAGATACTCAAGATGCCATGGTACTTAACAACTATGGCGCTTTTCTTTGTGGCGAGTCGCGCTTCAGTGATGCTGAGACGTATTTTCTTCAGGCTGCAACTGTGCATCGTTACAAAACGCCGGAGCTAGCGTATGAGAATGTAGCGCTGTGCGCCATGCGATCAGCGATGCCTGATAAGGCGATGGAATATTTTCGTCGAGCCTTGTCGATCAAACCAGATATGCCTAAATCGCTCTTTAATATGGCGCAAGTGAGTTATAACATTGGTGAAGCTTTAAAGGCGCGCGCTTTTATACAGCGCTTGCATACCGTTACGCCAAAAACGGAGTCAAGCTTGGCCTTGGCGATACAGGTCGAAGCGGCGATTGGTGATCAGGTGGCTGTGGCGAAGTACAAGAGTGAATTAGCGGCAATGACTTCACCTGTGGATAGTCAAGACGTGGGAGCAGCAGAGTAATGAGCGATCACAATCAGGTGAAGCAGGAAGAAGATCCTGTTGTTGTTAGATTGCCAGAGTGGGGGAATCAATTACGCAGTTTACGTGAGGAGCGTGGTCTCAGTGCGCAAGATATCGCTAGGGAACTTTATCTTGATGTTGCTTTGATTGAAGCATTGGAAGATCAAAACACGGATAGCTTGCCCTCAAATTCATTTATCAAAGGCTATCTTCGTAATTATGCGCGCGTTTTAGATGTGCCTTGCGACGATATTATTAAGGCGTTTGAGTGTGTCTGTGCTGGCGAAGATAGCTCACCTTGCATTCAGCGTATAAGCAAAGTTAAGGAAACAACCTCAAAGGACGTTGGGCCTCGTTACGCTACCTGGAGTTTAGTGGTTGCAGGCTTGGTCTTATTGCTGGCTTGGTGGTGGGCGGAGATATTGCCCAGCTCGACTGAGCGCAAGCTTGATGTTGTTGCGGTAGAGCCAATGCCAGCTCCGATGAGTGCTGAAACGAATGAATTGCAGGCAGATATACAGGTTGATGGAGAATCTGTGGCGGTAGAGTCGTTAATGGTGCCGGATGCTCCAACTGCGGCATCAAGTGAGCTAGAGGTTTTAGGGCCTGAGTTGGAGGCGGAACCAGAACTTGAGCCTTCAAAGCCGGCATCTAGTCCTGTCGCTGCTAGTGCAGAAGGTCATCAACGACTACACCTTCGCTTTACTCAGGATTCTTGGGTCGATATAAAAGATGCGACAGGCAAACGCTTGTTTTATGACATTGGCAAAGAGGGGACGAGCCGTGATTTGGAAGGCATTGCCCCGTTTAAGATATTGCTGGGGCATGCGCCAGGCGTCGAGCTTGACTTCAATGATGAGCGTATCGATCACGTGCCATTTCAGCGCAACGGCGTTGCCCGCTTTAGTCTAGGCGAATAAAGAAAAAAGAGTTAATTATGCATCAGGAAAATTCTATAAAACGCCGCAAGTCGCGCAAAATTTATGTTGGCAATGTCGCCGTAGGTGGCGATGCGCCGATCTCTGTTCAAAGTATGACCAATACAGAGACGTGTGACGTTGCCGCAACGGTTGCTCAAATCAGTGCGCTGGAGAAGGTCGGTGCAGATATTGTGCGAGTTTCCGTACCGTCAATGGAGGCCGCAGAAGCTTTCGGTAAGATCAAACAGCAAGTCAATGTGCCGTTAGTGGCGGATATTCACTTTGATCATAAAATAGCATTGCGTGTTGCCGAGCTGGGTGTCGATTGTTTACGTATTAATCCCGGTAATATTGGTAATGATGCGCGAGTGCGGGAGGTTGTTGCTGCGGCACGGGACAAAAATATTCCTATTCGAATTGGTGTGAATGCGGGTTCTTTGGAAAAGGATTTGCAGAAAAAATATGGCGAACCGACTCCCGATGCTTTGGTTGAATCAGCTTTGCGTCATATTGATATTCTTGATCGCTTGGATTTTCAAGAATTCAAAATTAGCCTAAAGGCGTCAGAAATATACATGACGGTTGCCGCTTATAAAAAGTTAGCCGGTCAGATTGAGCAACCCTTGCACTTGGGAATTACCGAGGCTGGCGGTTTTCGCTCAGGTACGGTGAAATCGGCGATTGGTTTAGGCATGCTGCTTAATGAAGGTATTGGCGATACGATTCGTGTTTCCCTGGCGGCTGACCCTGTACAAGAAATTAAAGTCGGTTTTGATATTCTTAAAAGTCTGCATATTCGTAGCAAAGGCATTAATCTAATTGCCTGCCCATCGTGCTCGCGCCAGCAGTTCAATGTTATTTCCACGGTAAATGATTTAGAAAATCGCCTGGAAGATATTATTGAGCCTTTGGATGTGGCGGTGATTGGCTGTGTGGTGAATGGCCCAGGCGAAGCGCGTGAAGCGCATATCGGTTTGACGGGGGGGGAGCCTAACTTGCTCTATGTCGACGGCAAACCGGACCATAAGGTGGATAACGCTGATTTGGTGAATGAGCTGGAGCGTGTCATCCGCATCAAAGTTGAACAACAGAAGTCAGGCCAGGCGACGGATTGTGTTGCATGCCCGTCCGCCCAAACATCTGCAAAAGCGTAAAGAATTTAATGGCAAAACATATCCAAGCCGTACGCGGCATGAATGACATTCTACCTACGGATACTCCGTATTGGCGTTTTTTAGAAGAGCGAGCGCGTCGAGTTTTTGAGGCTTATAGCTTTGAAGAAATGCGCATGCCAATTGTTGAAAAAACAGAGCTATTCAAGCGCACCATCGGTGAAGTGACGGATATCGTCGAGAAAGAAATGTACACCTTTGATGATCGTAACGGTGACAGTCTGACGCTTCGTCCAGAAGGAACGGCGGGCTGTGTCCGCGCGGGCATTGAAAATGGTTTGCTGCATAATCAAATTCAGCGTGTGTGGTACCAAGGGCAAATGTTCCGTCACGAACGGCCACAAAAAGGGCGTTATCGTCAATTTCATCAAATTGGTGTCGAATGCTTTGGCATTGATGGGCCTGATGTTGACGCAGAACTTATCATGATGACGGCGCGCCTCTGGCGAGAGTTAGGCTTGAATGGTCTAGAGCTTCAGCTAAATACCTTGGGTTCGGTTCAGGCGCGAGCGGTTTATCGGGAAAAATTAGTCGAGTACATGTCGGCTCATCAAGATCAGCTTGATGAAGATAGTCAGCGCCGACTGCATAGCAATCCATTGCGCATTTTAGATACAAAAAATCCTGCGATGCAGAAACTGGTCGCTGGGGCACCTGAGTTAAAGGACTATCTCGATGAGGATTCTCAGGCGCATTTTGAAAGCCTATGTGCATTGTTAGATGCTGCGGGAATTGCTTATAAAGTAAATCGTCGCTTAGTTCGTGGTCTCGATTATTACAATAAAACAGTGTTTGAATGGGTGACAGACCAGTTGGGAGCTCAGGGTACTGTTTGTGCCGGCGGACGGTTTGACGGATTGGTGGAGCAGTTAGGTGGACGAGCGACACCTGCTTTGGGTTTTGCCATGGGGGTTGAGCGTTTAGTGTCTTTGCTGGCAGACAATGATGAGGCTGTGGAGATTGATCGCAATCCGCATGCTTATCTCGTGCTGGCAGGTGAAGGAACAACGCAAGGTGGTTTGTTTTTGGCTGAGAAGATCCGAGACCAGGCTCCCAATGCGCGAATCCGTATGAATTGTGGTGGTGGTGGTTTTAAGGGCCAATTTAAAAAAGCGGATCGTTGCGGCGCCGAATTGGCGATTATCTTGGGCGAAGAAGAGTTGGCTCAAAAGCAGGTCACCGTTAAGTTTTTGCGACAAGACAAAGCACAGTTGAACCTATCGTATGATGAGGTTATCTCATTGCTAAAGGATATGCCCGCACTTTAAATGGCGGCGTAACTATATAAAGGTTAAGGAGCAGGTTAGTGGAAGTTTACGAAACAGAGCAAGAACAAATTGAAGCCATTAAAAAGTGGTGGAAGCAAAATGGTAAGGCCGTTATTACCGGTCTAATTCTAGGGCTTGCATGTTTGGTGGGCTGGCAGCAGTGGCAGGCCTCGACCCAAACTGCGCGTGAAACGGCATCCTTAGAGTATTCAATATTGCTTAATGAGCTGCAAGCGGAAAGTTATGATGCGGTGCGCGAGCGCGCTAGCCGAATTCTAAGTTTGTACGGTGGTACGCCTTATGCAGCGATGGCAGCCATGGCGGCGGCGAAAGTAAATGTTGAAACGGGTGAGTTGTCTGCCGCGAGAACGCATTTACAGTTGGTGATTGACACATCAAAGCAAGAAGAATTGGTGTATGTCGCTCGAGCACGCTTGGCTAGATTGATGATTGATGATGGTCAAGCTAGCGCAGCCATCACTTTGTTGAAAGGTGTTGCTGCTCCGGCATTTGATGCGCTCTATCAGGAAATTATTGGTGATGCCTATGTCGCTCAAGACGATTCAGAGCAAGCTCGTGCAGCTTATTCCGCAGCCTTGGCTTCTCTTGATGAGGGCGAGGACAGTTCTATTCTGCAGATGAAGTTAGATGAGCTAGGTGTAGAGGCACAATTGTAATGCTGCGTTCTTGCGTGTTGAGTCTGCTTGCTGCGAGCGTTTTGGCGGGCTGCAGCTCCTCTGGTCAACTACATAAGCCTGCAGACCTACCATTACTCAGCGCAAACGAGTTAACCATTGAACGGGTGTGGAAGCGCGCAGAGTCAGATGATGAGCTTAATAAAGTCTTTACAGGTCTTCAGGCGGTTGTTGTGGGTGACATGATCTACAATATCAATTCAGAAGGTGAATTGTCTGCGTTAGTGTTGAGGTCAGGGCGCACCAAATGGACTCATCAATTGAGTCAGCCTGTTTCAGCGGGGCTTAGTTATAACGGCGAAAATTTGTTTGTTGCTACGCCAGAGGGCGTGGTTATGGCGCTCAGTCCCGAGGGTGGCCAAGCTGTTTGGCAGGCTCAGTTGTCGACTGAAATTGTAGTGCCGCCTGTCGCTACAAGTGACTACGTTGTGGCGCGTTGTGTTGATGGTGTTGTTGCTGTACTCAATGCGCAGTCAGGTGTTGAGCTTTGGCGTATCGATCTTTCTGTGCCGCCATTAACACTACGGGGGCATAGCTCGCCAGTGATTCTCGATGACAAGGTCCTGATTGGCGGCGCAGACGGGAAATTATTGGCACTCTCTTTAAATAGTGGTGAGACGCTTTGGGAGTCGGTGGTTGCTTCTCCGAAAGGTCGGACTGATTTAGAGCGATTAGTTGATGTGGATAGCTCACCTATTGCGAAAAATGGGGTGATTTATTCAACGGCTTATCAGGGGCGGATTGTTGCACTGTCAGCAGTTGATGGTAGGTTGTTGTGGAGTCGCGATATTGGCTCATCCTCTACGATGACGCTTGATAATGACAATCTTTACGTCGTTGATGATTCCTCTCATGTCTGGGCTATTGATCGTCGTACTGGTGCTACATTATGGAAGCAAGACAGCCTGGCGTATCGTCAACTAAGTGGTCTCACTATTATCGATTCGATGCTGCTACTGGGTGACTTTGAAGGTGTAATGCATTGGTTGTCTGTTGATGATGGGCGGCTGTTGGCATATCGACAAATCGATGATCGTAGTGTAATTGCGACACCTAGCGTTGAAAATGGCATCGCCTACGTACGTAGTCGTTCCGGTAAGTTGTATGCGTTACGCGCTGTACTGGGCTCTTCTCTATAATCTATATGTATTTTCTTTTCTTGCGTCAGTTGCTTGGCTGCGGTGAACCAATATGAAACCTGTAATTGCTCTAGTCGGGCGTCCGAATGTCGGGAAATCCACTCTATTTAACCGCTTAACCAAAACCAGAAATGCATTGGTGGCCGACCAACCAGGTGTTACGCGTGATCGTAATTATGGCGTAGGCCGCGAAGGTGATAAACCTTATATCGTTGTTGATACGGGTGGCTTGAGTGGAGACAAAGAAGGTGTTGATGAGCAGATGGCTGATCAAGTTTTTCATGCCATTGGTGATGCCGATGTTGTCTTTTTTATCGTAGATGGTAAATCAGGCCTTGTTGGTGGCGATGAAATTATCGCCCAGCAACTACGAACATGTAATAAGTGTCTTTATCTGGTAGTCAATAAAACTGATGGTCGCGATGCGAATATTGTCGGTGCTGAGTTTCAGTCTTTGGGTCTTGGGCAATCTCATTGCATTGCTGCGTCTCAAGGGCGCGGTGTGGGCGCTTTGATGACTTCCGTGCTGGCAGATTTACCCGAGGCGGAAGAGGCGGACCTTGAAAAAGAGGATTTAGGCATAAGGGTTGCGCTCGTTGGGCGACCCAATGTTGGTAAATCCACTCTCGTAAATCGCCTGCTGGGGGAGGAGCGGGTTGTGGCGTTTGATGAACCGGGGACGACGCGCGATTCAATTTTTGTCCCGTTTGAATATAACGATAAAAAGTATACCTTGATCGACACGGCTGGCGTGCGTCGACGTAGTAAAATTAAAGAAACGGTAGAAAAATTTAGCATCATCAAAACGTTGCAGGCTATTGAAGAGTCAAATCTTGTTGTTCTTGTCATTGATGCTCATGACGGCTTGTCCGACCAGGATGCCACCTTGGCTGGCTTTGCGCTTGATAGTGGTCGAGCCATGGTTATTGCTATAAATAAATGGGATGGTTTGGAGAAGGACGCAAAAGAGCGAATTAAGTCAGAGCTCGATCGACGCCTACCTTTTTTGAATTTTGCGGAAACTCTCTTTATTTCAGCGTTGCAGGGTAAGGGGATGAGCGCTCTAATGTCTTCCATTGATGTTGCGCACGCCTCAGCAATGAAGGTTATGCCTACCCCACTATTAACACGAGCGCTTGAAACGGCCATCGCTCAACATCAGCCCCCCTTGGTTCATGGGCGACGCATTAAATTACGCTATGCGCATCAAGGGGGGAAGAACCCCCCATTTGTGGTTGTTCATGGTAATCAAGTTGATTCCATTCCTAGCGCGTATACGCGCTATTTGATGAATGCCTTTCGTAAAGCATTTAACTTGAAAGGTACGCCGCTGCGCGTAGAGTATCGCTCCAGTGGCAATCCTTATGCTGACAAAGCAAACCGTTCGGTTGACCGGACAAAGGATAAGGACCGCTACAGTAAGAAAAATAAGGCTGATAATCGAGGTCGTCGCTAGTTAATTTCACATAACTGTAAAAAGGTCTTGCGTAAAAATCTCAAGGGCCTATAATGCGCATCTCTTCACCGGTGATGGTGCC
>Ga0316204_10003610_pt1 | contig 30265 bp, 28 predicted proteins | sample 6monrhotite_MG_2_FD_205661 | JGI IMG/M metagenome (GOLD analysis project Ga0316204, IMG submission 205661) | Microbial mat bacterial communities from mineral coupon in-situ incubated in ocean water Damariscotta River, Maine, United States -... | ecosystem: Environmental > Aquatic > Marine >...
TGTAAAAACACCATAACAAGTTACATGGTTACTCATTTTTTAGATGTTGTTGGGAGGTTCCCGCCTTCGCGGGAATGACGGGGTATATACGAGCGGGTGTCACCGTCCGCTTATTCAGTTTTTGAGTCAATCAGCAGGCTATAATCTTATGACTGCTCAAAGACGACAGAAGACTCCACTCGGAGGCTAGCTCGACGCGATACATGATAATCAAACTTCGATAAATTAGGTTACCAACAACGAAATGGATTAATCGTCAGCCCAACTTATTTAGAGCGTGATTTTTCCGCGCATGTAGTCCACTACCTTTCCAGTTAACAACACCCTATCCCCTTGTAATTGGCAGGTAATTAGCCCTGTTCTTGCTGATAATTGTTTAGCTTTCAGGGTGTTTTTTGCCAATTTGTGTGCCCAATAGGGAGCGAGTTCGCAGTGGGCAGAGCCGGTTACTGGATCTTCGTCTACATTGAGTTTTGGAAAAAAACAGCGGCTAACAAAATCAACACTTAGCCCAGGTGCAGTGACCACCACACCTCTAAGATCAATGGTTTTCCATAGAGCTAAATCAGGTGATAGTTCCATCACCGATTGTTCGTCTTCGAGTTCAATAATGTAGTCAAAGGCGGCGAGTACTGCTTTAGGTTTAATACCTAGACCCAACAAAAGATTATCAGGAGCAATAATGGACTTGGGCATCGAGGCTGGAAAGTCCATTTCTAGGCCATCAGCTCTTTTTGTTACCAACAAATCACCACTTTTAGTAGTGAAACATATTTCAGATTTTTGATAAGCTAAATGTGTGAACAATACGTGAGCTGTAGCCAAAGTTGCGTGTCCACACAAGTCCACTTCATGTGATGGAGTAAACCAGCGCAATTCAAATTTATCCCCATTAGGCACAAAAAAAGCCGTCTCTGATAAATTATTGGCCTGTGCAATATTTTGTAGCAACTCATCAGCTATCCAAGCATTTAATGGGCAAACCGCAGCTGGATTGCCCTTAAAGACTTGTTCAGCAAAAGCATCCACTTGATATAACTCTATTTGCATCTATTGTTTCACTCTAGTGTGCAGTGCATTCATTAGGCTATTTTCGCATAAACTTCATGCCCAATCCCCAACGGTTTGTGAAACCAGGCCAAGGGTCGGTTAACTTTCCATCGGCTTGTTTGGTTTGAGCCGCACTTTCTCGTTTCGGTAAGTATTCACACGATGAAGTTTGCTTTTTGACGTAACAATCCAGAAACGCCAAAGTCATATGTTGATTGATACGATTAAGGGTCTCACTACTCCATGTGGGCTCGTAGTAATGACCTAAATCTGCATCTGCTGCGTAGGCAATTTCTGGCGCTGGGTGCGGCGCTATATTATGACGGGCATTTTCATAGACCAACATAAAACTGTCTTTTGCCGCAGATTGTTCAAATAACTTTTTCACACCCTGTTCGTAGCCAGATACGTCATCATGATCACCCGTTACATATAAACTAGGTACTTTGATTGCGTCCAATTTATGTAGATTTTGTTCTTGCCCCCAAGGGGCATAAGCCACCATGGCTTTCCAACGGCTATCGACCTGCTCTTGCCCTGCATTACAAATATTAAATACTGGTACTAAAGCTTTAGCAGCAGGTTCCGGGAAACCGAAGGCTTGTAGGCCTTGTTGATTAAAGTTGTAGCAACCACCCACAGTATTCACCGCACCATAACCGCCCATAGAATAACCAATCACAGAGGCATGATCGGTATCCACAATTTTTGCTAAATCGGACTTGGCTGACGTGAAATAGTCCAACACAAATTGTTGATCACGGGCGCGATTGATTAAAGTACTGGGAAAACCAGAAAAAGGTGAGTTTTTAAAATCAACTTCACCTGTGGTGGAGTCTTTGTGATCAATGCCTACAACCACATAGCCGTGGCTAGCTAAATGTTCTCCAAGATAAAACATGATAGTGCGATAGCCAGTATAGCCATGGGATAAAACTACCAACGGATAAGTTTTTTCTTGGTTAGTTTTAGCGTCTCTCACGCTGTGACCTTGAAGTGAAAAGGCTTTGTGAGTGCGTGTCACATTCTCATAAGTCCCTTGAATGTCTGTATCCTTGGTTACTGCTGGATACCATACTTCTAAGGTCAGAGTCCTGTCTTCCAAACTTTGATAATCCTTGGCGCTAAGTTGTTGTGGATTCGTTGCCTGTATTGTCCTGACTCCAACTGAATAACTGCCAGGCATTGCTAATTCGGGGGTGACGTCTGGTTGAGAGGTGTACAATTGTTGCGCTTTATTGCCCGTCGCAACGCTATCAGCAGCAGAAACACTAAAAACCAAAGCACTACAGCACAATAAAAAAGATGCTTTGAGGCTTTGTTGAAACCCGATTTTAGAGGCAGTCATACTTTATTCCTTGATATTAATATTCTGATTGAGAAGACAAGGGGCAGTTGACCTTTCATATATCCTCGAGACTGAGGTCATTTATTTGGATACCGAGGCGTTTGCCGTGAAGTTTAGTCATTCTAAACGAAAGGTAAACAACAAAGATAGGCGAATAAATGGCCCAGCCCGAAGGGTTTTCCTCAAAACGCCCTCACTCAGCGTTAAAACCTGTTTATTTGGATGGCCAAACTTTACAGGTTTCGCCTTGATTGAGCACATTTTGAGAAAAGTCTCGACGACATATGAAAGGTCAACTGCCCCTAGTTGTCGCCATAAAGTGATTAACACGTTGCATGGCGTTTTGACGAATATTGCCGTAAAACAAACTAAAGTCGAGTATGTGGTAACTTTTATTGGGTTGATCTAAATGATTGGAGAAAAGATTATCTGCCTGGGGCATAATTTCCAGCCTACCATCTTCCATACATTGTGCCCACGTTAACTCGTTGGTTAATGACGGCAATTCTTGGAAAATAAATCCAGGGTTATTGGCTAATAACATATTTATCGGTGTGCGTTTAAACTCTACGGGCATGGCCCCCAAATGAGATTTTTGGCTTATTTTGTCTAATGTGTTTGTCCAACTTAATGGATTCACACACAAAGTAGGTTTTATTGAGCCATCTTCTAATTCACTCGACTCCCAGCCTGTTTTATACCAATGAGGTACCTTAGAGTCCAATTGACCATCTTGACCATAGGTATCGTAACTAACGATACACCCGGTCTGGCCTGCCTCGAAACAGGGGGTTATCTGTTCAAAACCTCGACTAAATTTATCCTTAGGCAACCAATAACCTACAACATAAGCAGCCACTAATTGACGGTATAGAGGCCTATTATCAACTTTTTCTTCTAATAGGCGCAACGCATGAGTTGTACCTTGGCTATGGCCTACCACTATGAACGGTCGTCCTTTATTGAAATGTTGTAAGTAATAATCAAAGGCTTCTGCTACGTCTTGGTATGCCAAATCCAATGCTTGCGTGCCAAATTCAAACTTCTCAGGCATAAAAGATTGAATGTTTGCTTCGCGATAATGAGGCGCATATATATTACAACAGCCATTAAAAATACTGGCCATACTGGATAACATGTATTCAATCGATTGTGCTTCAGAATTCTCAATTTCCATAGTGGAATTCCACCCACCAGGTCCTACAAAGCCCGTTGAATGCACAAAAAACACATCGACTGCTTTGTCCGCTAGGTCGTCACTGATATCCAGTGCCAGCGGTACTAGATCAGAGGTGTCCTCTTTGTCAGGGTGGGTAACCCAGAAATAGGCATTTTCATAATCCGGAGCAGCTGGCGCATCGGCCAACACAAAGGTTTCAGGGGGGGAAAGGTAACTGAATACCCATTGACGCCCAAACAAAATCAGGATTATAAGCAAGGCCACAACAGGCAGCACAAACCAATAAACAAACTTCTTTAACACTCTCATAAATTTCTCAAATAGCGGACACAGTAAATTTAGCCTAGTTCGGTAAATAGAAACAACTCAGCAATTTAAAGGTAAGCTTATAAGGCTAGCTTATTGGCTGGGATCCAGACAATCTGTAGAGTTATTATTAAGCCTATACCATCCAGCAATACTATATCGATCATTATGGCTAACCAGCACTTCATGAGGAAAAGTGTCACTTAAAAATATTATGCAGCTATTAAATAACGGCGGCAATGCCAGCAAAGGAGACGCTTGTTCATCAGCATACAAAAGTAATTCGCCGCCATCATTTTTGTTCCAGTTTTCATTCAAATAAAATACGGTACTTAATATTCGATTACTACGCCCTTTAAATGCATCTAAATGACGCCGATAAAAGTCACTTTTTGCGTAGTGCGAAAAATGGCATTCAAAATCAAATAGCCCCATAAATAGACGTCTATTCAAGCCCGTTCTTAATTGCTCCATCCAGTCTAAATAGGCTTGCTGAGGGGCAGAGTTACCGCTTAGCCATAAGGTCGAGTCCGTTCTCACTTGTGAATTCAGTTGCTGACTATTGTTACGCCCAATACCAGCCGGCTTAAACCCGATTGAAGATAACCGTTTTGCTTCATGCATCAACTGGTCGGCAAGCAGCTCAGGCAAAAATTGCTGCAATTGAATAAAACCTCGTTGTGCCAAAGCTTCAGCAATATCATCTATTAGCTGCTCTTCTAGAAGTGTATTTTTAGTCACCTGTGTCATATCAATCCCGGCCCAGTTCCTTCCACTTTGCGCATTCCATTATTTTAACAAGCGCATGCCAATAATCACTAGCGCTAATCCAACAAGGTGCATCCAACCTAAGGGCTCTTGTAATAAATAGTTAGATAAAATGATCGTCATAAGTGGCCCAACCGCTCCGACAATGCCGGCTTTACTCGCGCCCACTATTTTCACTCCAGCGCTCACTAAAAATGAAGGTATCAGGGTGCAAAAAATGGCGATAGTAGCTGCGCCTGCATACATAGGCCAAGTTAAAGTAGTGAGATCTTGCACACCGACTGCTGTAGCGTGCATTAGCATAGTCGCCACCGCACCAATCATGGCGATACAAGTAAAACGTTGGCTGCCAATTCGCCGAGAATAAATTTGGTTAGCAATCATATACCAAGCGGTAAAAATACTAGCAATAAATACCAACAAACTGCCTAACCAAAGGTTGTCGCCACCAAAACTCACATCGGCAAAAAAGAACAAACCAATACCACTATACGCCACCATTAAAGATACCCACAGGCGAGGCGATATGGATTCCTTCAGAAAAAGCCAAGCAAATAACATCGATATGGCAGGGTAACAAAACAAGATCATCCGCTCTAATCCTGCACTGATATAAAGCAGCCCCTGCAGATCAAGATAACTAGCAATGTGATAACAAGCCACGCCGGCCACTACTGCGCCAAACACATCTCTATTTGTTACCCCCCAACCTCGGCGCGACACGGTCCAGCAAAGGATACCTAGGTAAAACGGCAAAATAAGCAACATTCTTAAGGTTTGTAATTCCAGTGCGCCAAGCCCAAGTTGAAATAACATTTTTACGATTATGGCTTTGCTGGAAAACAACAAAGTCCCCATCACCACAAAAAATATGCCTTTATGTTGCTGTGTATAGTTCATTTTTTATTTAAGACTTTCGCCTTACCCTCCATTATGAAACGCACTAATACTGTGTGGCGAATATGAGGGTCAGAAGAGAATGTTTACTAAGACTTGTCTGACTACTCATATAAGTAGCCAGCACAAAACCAACTACCTAGATAACTAGCAGCCAGAGAATAGTGACGTTGAATTGTGTATTGAACAAAGTATTTTGTTGCATGATCCCACTGTATTTTTATGGTCACTCCCATAAGGAGCAACAATTATTCGTCACACTTTCAAGACGTTAATCAACTTAACCAATAATCGAGTCTATTACTAGTCGATTACTTAATAAATCTAAGATGCGGCTAAATTAAGTAGGGTAAACTGGACTTTTTAGAAGCACGGCTTCGCCCAGTTGAACAGCTCGACAAGCGACCGTCATGGAAGGCAGAAGGTAGAACAATGCAGGAACAATTGTCGAGATGTCGAGATTGGGTGCAGATCATCAGGACGTGTGATTGACTAATTTAAAGTGTTTGAATCTGGTTGCGAAGGATGGACTAAATTTGCCAGATAATTGGATGAAGAACATAGTTTTGCGAACGGCCTTTATGTTTACTTTTTACGACTGTAGGTAAAAAGTAAATCGCACAGAAGGGATTCTGTGAGAAAAATGCCATGGAGGGCAGTGTCCGCTAGGGCATTAGATTCCCCATCATGTACAATCCCTGCATAAACCAAAAACAACCCAAGGGTAAAACAGTGGCCCCATGGTATATCTACATTGTCGAAAATAAATTAAGCCAATACTACACTGGCATTTGCACTGATCTTGAACGACGTTTTGAAGAACATCAATCGAATGGCCCTAAGTGTGCTAAAGCGTTAAAAGGCAAAGGGCCATTAGACATGAAATTGTGGTGTACTGTAGACACTCATTCTGAGGCATTAAAAATCGAAATTTGGATTAAAAAACTGAGCAAAGCTAATAAAGTGAAATTAGTCAATAACTGCCTTTGTGATGCACCCATACAAAATATGCTGCTGGATGAGGATTAAGAATATGAAAAATAGTCCGTCAACGCCACTTCCCGATGAGTTAATCGCGCTCGGTAACGAGCGATGGCAGGAGCTGCAATCCCATGCAGAATTTTCGGCTCATTTCGAAAGGTTTGCAGTACAAATCAAAACGGCCTTTGCACTGAGCGATTTTATCTTTGAGCAATGCCTTAAGGATCCGAGCTTGTTAGTTGAGTTATTGGTCGAACAAATGCTGTTTGCTGAGCAAGTAGATTACCAAGATAAACTTTCGCAACTATTGGCTAAGGTTGATAGTGAGGTAGTTTTACAACAGCAACTCAGACAATTTAGAAATTTTTATATGCTGAGAATTGCTTGGCGCGACTTACTCAACATGCAATCCATTGAGAATTCTTTAGCACAAGTGTCTGAATTAGCACGTCAATTAATTACCCAAACTAACAACTGGTTATATCAATTTTTACAGCCCCAATTTGGCCTGCCAGAAGGTGAGTTTGGTCCACAACCTATGTTGATTTTGGGCATGGGAAAATTGGGTGGGGGTGAGCTTAATTTTTCTTCAGACATCGATTTAATTTTTACTTATCCGGCTCAAGGCGTCACTTCAGGTGGAAGAAAGTCAGTTGAACACCAGCAATTTTTTACTAAGTTAGCCCAAAAACTGATTACAGCCTTAGATCGAATGACCGCTGATGGTCAAGTATACCGGGTAGATATGCGCCTAAGGCCTTTTGGCGACAGCGGCCCACTGGTGATGCATTTTGATGCTATGGAAGATTATTACCAAGAGCAGGGCCGTGACTGGGAACGTTACGCTATGCTCAAAGCATCAATCTTGAATTCCCCTTGCCCCTATACACGACAATTATCAGATATTCTGCAACCTTTTATTTATCGTCGCTATCTAGATTTTAGTGCCATTGAGTCGCTGCGCAGTATGAAATCGATGATTGAACAAGAAGTGCGCAGACGTGGCCTAACCAACAATATTAAGTTAGGTGAAGGCGGGATTCGGGAAGCGGAATTTGTTGTACAAAGTTTACAGCTCATCAACGGTGGACGAGAACCAAGTCTGAAAGTTCAAAGCTTACAATTAGCACTATCAGAGCTCGTTAATTTGCAGATATTACCTGCACAAAGCGCCAAAGATTTACAGCAAAGTTACTTATGGCTGCGAAAAATAGAACATTGTTTGCAACAATTTGCCGACAAACAAACACAAGTATTACCCAACAATAGCCTTGACCAAAAACGCTTATTAACTGTATTAGGCATAAATAGCTATGAAGATTTTATGCAACAGTTGGCACAGCATTGCGACACTGTGCACCAGCAATTCTCTTTATTGGTCAAAGAAGACGGCTCATTGCAAGATGATGTTGCAGACGAGCAACAACAAGGGGCAAAGGATCTTTGGCAGTTGCAACTTGATGCGGCAGAAACACAAAGTATATTAAATCATTGGCATCTGGCAGATGAAGTAAGCACTGCTACAGGCATTCCCATTGGCGAAGATGTGTACCAGCAAGTCAGCGCATTTAAACAAGACTTAACTACCCAACGAATTGGCCAGAGGGGCCTTACCACTCTAAATAATCTAATGCCGGTGATTATTCATAATATTCTTAGCTCTTGTGCACCCAATCATGGCGAGTTGTTCAGACGTGTATTTACTGTTTTACATGCCATATTAGGGCGTACTGCCTATCTGCAGTTATTATTTGAAAACCAAGCGGCATTATTCCACTTAGTTAAGTTATGCGCAGCTAGCCCTTGGGTGACCGAACAAATTGCGCGTTTTCCATTGTTGTTAGATGAGCTACTTAATCCCATTACGCTGTATCAACCAGTGGCATTTAATCAATATACTGATGAACTGCGGCAAACATTGCTGCGCGTCGAGCCAGAAGATTTAGAGCTACAAATAGAAACCTTGCGTCAGTTTAAACTCAGTCAACAATTAAAAATCGCGGCTTCTGACATATCCAATGCTTTGCCTGTAATGCAAGTCAGTGACCATTTGACTTATTTGGCTGAAGCCATAGTTGTCCAAGTTGTAGACATCGCTTGGCAACAAATAGTGGCCAAGCATGGTGTACCTGTTTGTGAAACCCAAGGCCCTAAAAATATTCAGAACAAAGGTTTTGCAGTATTGGGATTTGGCAAACTAGGAGGGTGGGAGCTGGGTTACGGCTCAGACTTAGATTTGGTGTTTTTACATAATTGCGACGGGCAACAGTTCACTAATGGCAAAAAACCAATTGGAACAAGTGGCTTTTATATTAAACTTGCCCAGCGTATTTTGCATATATTCACCATCAAAACGGGATTAGGGCTACTTTACGATGTGGATATGCGATTACGTCCCTCTGGCAATGCCGGGTTACTGGTGTGTCATGTGAATGGTTTTGCTACCTATGAAACTGAAAACGCTTGGACCTGGGAGCATCAGGCATTAGGTAGAGCAAGGTTTATTACCGGCTGCAGTGAATTACAGCAACGCTTTAGCGCCGTGCGGTTAGACGTTTTGTCAAAACCTAGGGTGTTATCTGAATTAGCAGCAGAAGTGGTATCGATGCGAGAGAAAATGCGTGTCCATTTAGCTAAAGGAGACGCCAATAATATCGATTTAAAACAAGATGCAGGAGGCATTGTGGATATAGAGTTTATTGTGCAGTTTATGTTGCTGGCCCACACCTGTTCTTTTCCAGCCTTAGCCAAATGGTCCGATAATGTGAGAATTTTAACTGACTTAGAAAAGCTATCTCTTATTACAAAAACTGAAGCGGATACTCTTCGCCAAGCATATTTGGAATATCGCAACTATGCCCATCGCTTAGCCTTACAAAATCGCCCATTGGCTGCAAGCAATCCGTCCCTTGTTGATCTGCAAACAAAGGTGAAAGCAATTTGGCACAAATATTTAGTCGAACCAGTTTAAAACGTGACTTTATCGGCGCGCTTCTGCACATTGCTTTTCTAAATATTCAGATGATTTGCCAGTGATAACCAGTGAACGCTGACGAGGGCACATATAAGCTTTGACCTCACCATCAAAGTTAGCATCGATGGCTTTAGCGATCATTTTTAAACTGCCTAAAATGGAATCGTCAAGTTGAAAAGGGTGCTTGACGATAAAGTCTTGATCAAGCTCCCAAATGACTTGCATGCCTTCTGACTGAGCATAATCGGTAATGGCACTTCTAAGTGTACTTCCCGCTTTGAAGGTACGATGTTTGTGCTCCCCTACCCATCTTCCCGATATGGGTTTTTGTAGACTTTCCATTTTTTGCAAACGCTCGCCCAAGGGCTTATCAGAGGTTTTCACCTCCATAACGAAGTCTCCTAATCCTTCCTCTCGAGGATGGCGAGATGACAAACGGTAATCCGCATAAAAATCGCTCATATTACTTGAAATACTTTTTTTGCCCGAGTCGCCTTCCGGAAGCACCGACGATTCGTTGCTTTGTTGCATAACCAATACTACAGCTGCAATCGCAATAATCATGAGTGCCAGCAGCACATGCTTCAGCCAAAATAAAGAATTAGATACTTGTTTAGTTTTTCTCATTACATCTTCTAACTATTGTTAAACCTCATTATTAGCGTTAATCATACACAGAGGGATCATCAACATTTGGTCTGGTTTTAAAGCGCTTATGCATCCACAGATATTGTTCTGGAGCGATCATGATCATTTTTTCAATCATTTGATTTATACGTGTCACATCATACTTATCGTCACCTGAGGGGAAATTCTCCAGTCCCGGCAATGCAATAATTTTGTAACCCTTGTGCGTTCTAACCGATACTAAAAATATGGTTTCACAATTTGCCTGCTTGGCAAATAATAATGACCCTTTAGTAGTAGCCATATCTGAGACAGCAAAAAACGGTGTGAATTCACATCTAGTGCGACCATAATCTTGGTCCGGTAGATAGACACACAATTCGCCGTCATCTAACGCGTGGATCAAGCCCCTTACGTTACGTTTGTGTACCATATATTTGTTGGCTCGATTACGTCCATAATACTGCATATATTCCATTAGCCGATTATTGTGCTTGCGGTAAAAGACTACAGATGGATATTGACGGCCTAATACTCTGCTGGAAAATTCAAGATTCATATTATGAATCGCGTAGGCCAATACCCCTTTCCCTTTAGCCAAAATGGCTTCTATATGTTCGTATCCTTCGAACTCAGCTTTGCGATTCACTCGCCAAGAAGGCCACCACCAACCCATGCTGGTTTCAAGTATCGCCATCCCCGCATTATCAAGATTCGCCTTTAATATATCCGCGCGCTTCTGTGCATCCATCTCAGGAAAACATAACTCGATATTACGTTTTGCTACGTGATAACGTTTTTTAGCTACAACTTTAAGCAATCTACCCAGTAACTTACCTAAATATTGCTGAATCTTGTAAGGTAGCCAAGAAATACTATATAGAATTAAAATACTCAGCCAAGTTAACCAATATTTAGGTAAAAAAAACGCGATTTCAAACTCAGGAGCAACTACTTTTTTTGCTGACACACTGATCTCCGACTCATTCATTGACCCTAGTCTAATACGGAAAGCCAATTGGCAACATGAAAAAAAGTGGTAAGCTCGATGTTGTAACCACGCAAGAACCATTTTACTGCTGACTGGAGAAGTCATGGAATCTAACAAAACGGCAATATCAAATGGCCAAACAGTTAAAGAAATGCAGCGATTGCAGGCTATTTTAGATTCTGTCTCAAGTGCAATTTTTGAGATATCTGACCAGGGTGACATTCTCTACGCCAATCAGGCAGCTAATAATATGTTTGGTTATGCGCTGACAGAATTCAAGCAAATGTGTGTCGCTGATTTGGTTCCCGAACGATATAGCAAAGGGCATCAAAAACACCTTAATCAATTTTTCAAAGCTGACCGTGAACGCTATATGGGCGAAGGCGAAGCTTTTCCTGCGTTACATAAAAATGGTCAAGAATTTTTTGTCACTATCAATTTAAAGCCGTCAGATAATAGTCAACAAAATTCAGTTATCGCCACCATTTCTGAATCGTCAAAATTAAAAAGTGCTCAAGATGAGTTGGGCAAAAGTAACGAACGCCTTAAAATGGCAACAGAAGCGGCACAAATAGGTATATGGGAACTTAATGTTAATACGGATCAGCTGATTTGGGACACCCAGATGTTTCGTCTCTATGGCCGTGATCCTAGCAAATTTAACGGAACTGTCTCAGAATGGAACGATGCCTTACATCCAGACGATAAAGAGTTGGCTTTGGAAGCCTTAGGGAACACGATACAGCAAAAGAAAAAGTTTGATGTCACTTTCAGAATAATAACACCTGAAAATGAAGTCCGTTATATAAAGGCTTATGGACATCCTGTGGTGGATAACAACGACAAGGTCTGCAAAATTATCGGTGTAAATTATGACCTTACTGAAAATTTCACTATTCAAGAAAACCTTAAGGAAAGTTTAAGAGAAAATGGAGTATTGGCCAAGGTTGCAGAAGAAACGGTTAATGCCGTGGTTTTGACAAATGAACTAGGCAAAATTATCTGGGTCAATCGGGGGTTTACCCGTATCACTGGATATCAGTTAGACGAGGTTAAAGGTTTTAGCCTCGGCTCTATTTTACAGGGCAAAGACACAGACCCTGAAACAATAAAACATATGCGTAATGCGCTTAAAAATAAACAAGGGTTTAATGTAGAAGTATTAAATTACCACAAAACTGATGGCCCTTATTGGTTGCGAATAAATTGCCAGCCATTACACGAGCAAAACAAACTCGTTGGATTTATGGCAATTGAAACCGACATCACCGAGCTTAAGCTGGCAGAAGAACAGGCTAAAGAGGCCAGTCGTGCCAAGAGTGATTTTTTGGCCAACATGAGTCATGAAATTCGCACACCTTTAAATGGCATTTTGGGTATGAACGATTTACTTTTGAATTCAAACCTAGATGACAATCAACGCCACTTTGCGCAACTCGTCAAAGTGAGCAGCCATTCATTGCTACATTTAATTAATGATATTTTAGACTTTTCAAAAATTGAGGCCGGTAAACTCAAAATTGAATTACAAGACATCAACTTATATGCCTTACTGGGCGACATAATTGACATTATGGCATCACGTGCTCAGGACAAACACCTTGAACTAATATTGGATATTGCCCCCACCTTGCCTAGATGGGTAAGCATTGATCCAGACAGAGTGAAGCAAGTATTAAGCAACTTACTGAGTAACGCCATTAAGTTTACCGAGAAAGGTGAAATTGTTTTAAGGGTCGAGAGCACTGCCGAGCAACTATTAAAATTTGCGATTATTGATACTGGAGTAGGCATAGCCGAGAACAAGCAAGGGCAATTGTTCTCTAAATTTATGCAGGTTGATAGTTCCAGCACTCGTCGACATGGCGGCACAGGATTAGGCTTAGCTATTAGTAAACAGTTAACTGAGATGATGGGTGGACAAATTACTGTTCAAAGTGCTTTGCAACAAGGTTCAACTTTTTGTTTTACAGTAAAACCAAAAATTTCTAGTCAAACATCTGCCTCAACAACTCAGAACATACTTGCCCCTTTAAGGGGAAAAAGACTGCTTGTTGTAGACTCTCAAAGCAGTGTTCGGCAGTCAGTGGTGAACTTTCTACAGCCCGGTAATATAGATGTACAAGGTGTGAGTAATGCTCCCGAGGCTATCAAAGCCTTGAGACATGCACAGGGTACTGAACAATCTGTCGATTATATACTAATTGATTTGGCCCTACCCGGTATGGACGGCTTAGAACTAAGCAAAGCAATACGTGCGGACAAGCGGTTTTCACATTTATTCATCATCTTAATGACAGCCCAAGTAGGGGCGGCTAATACAGGGCACAATCCGGCAATAAAGATTAATGGGTATCTTGGCAAACCACTGAAACCTGACGCTTTGCTTGCGGTGCTGCTTTCAACACAATATAAAGAGTCGCCGATTGACCAACGCGAGATGAGTCAGGTTAATCCATCCACAAGATCTAATTTAAAGAAACCCACTATACTGGTCGTAGAAGATAACTATATAAATCAGCAAGTTATTGTAGAAATGTTGAAGAACTTGCATTGTCATTACCACCTTGCCGAAAATGGTCAAGAAGCCTTAAATATACTCAAAAGCCACAACCTAGTATTTGATTTGATTTTAATGGACTGTCAAATGCCCTTGATGAATGGTTACGATGCTACTCGATACATTCGCGCCAACAAGGAAGGTCAATTTGATAAGAACATCCCTATAGTTGCATTAACAGCCAATGCGATGAAAGGCGATGATATTGCATGTTTAGAAGCGGGGATGAATGACTATTTGGCGAAACCGATCTTAAGTGAGCAATTAGCGAAAATGTTGGATAAATGGGTAGTTCGTGACAGGCGACAGCAGAACACTTAGTCGTAGATGTCAGTATTCTCTGATTAATTAGCGAAGAGCTTTCTCGATGGACTTTATCATGGGACTTTCTCAAGCGACATTAATATGGAGGTGTTATGAGTTGTGTATAATTCTGTTATCAAATAGTCAAAAACCTTTCCGCTAGTTCTTATACATTTGTGATTTTTTATGAGGCCCCCTATGCAACTCATCAATATTAATAAAGTTCGTTATCGTCGGCACTTAAACATAGTGATAGCTGGGTGTATCACAGGCTTGGCAATAGGTAGTTTAGCCATTTCACAAACACTTATTGTAGTATTTCCTGATGCAAGTGGTAGCCATTTTACTTGGAACTTACTAGGGGTTGTTATTACAAGTGTCACTATTGCTTGGTTACTGAATAAATACCGTAGACACGACTTTATGACCGAAGTGGTATACGTTTGGGAGCTGAAGCAAACCCTGAATAAAATAAACCGAAGAATGCCTAAACTTAAAGCCGCTGGGCGTGAAGGCAATGCCAATGCATTGTTAGCCATTTATTATAGTTACGCGGGCTCACGTTTATTATGGCAACTAGACGATAATACTATCGTTATGGATGAGTTGGCTATTCAACAAGCAGAGCTTGATAGCATAGCCGCAGAGTTTAATTTGACGCTAAATGCAGATGATTACGACGAGCGTGTTTTAAGGTCTGTAGAAAAGCTAGAAGGCTAAATTGACACGAACAAACACCAAAAGAAATAACTGACCTCACATTGATACTGTTGATATCATTCTTCATCGTTGTACTCCAATTCAAACAATAACAATAGTACGTAAATTTTTTCCCCTAAGCCCATTTTATAAATTAAACTAGATTAATTTATAATTAATATTAAACTGACCACTATTGATATCAATGACGTATTAAATTTTATATCTTAAGTGTTAACATTAGTGGTTCGTTTTTTGTAAGGTATTTTTATATCAAGACCGACATAGCTATCCAAAGGGCCTCCAACTTAGACGCGGCTAAATTGTTGTATGATAATGGCTCACCAGGGATCCTCATGAGTGCTCTAGCTAGCAGTATGATGGTATTTGGATTGAGTCATGTAGAGGTCAATTCACATCAACTAATCTGGTGGTTTTCCATCAACACAATCCTGCTGTTGCGCCTGTGCGATTTAGTCGAGTGGAAAGTAAAAAGTAGTAAATCTGCATTGTCAGGCATATTGGGTATACAACGTTACGCAACCGGATGTATTGCTACCGCCATTGCTTGGTCGTTATATGTGGTGCTCTTTTTTGGCCAACTCAATAATACCGAGCTACTTTTCCTGATTATATTTATATGCACTTTGGCTGGCGGATCTGCCTCTCTTTTGGCTGCTAGTCGTTTTACCGCCATCAGTTCTTCATTGATTTTATTGGTTCCCATCTCTTTAATGGGATTATTTTCAGAGCCAGAACACAGGCAGATTTTAGGCTTGTTAGGTTTAGGTTTTGCCTTGGTTATGTTGCTCACTTGTATCAGGTCGTCACGCTTTACTTCAGGAGCTATCTACCAAAAAAACCTAAATGCACAGCTTGTTAGAGAGATGGAAAACGAGAAAAACCACGTTGCATTAACGAATAAAGAGTTGGAAGTCACTTCAAGTGAACTTAATCTAGTCAATATCAATTTAGAAGACGAAGTTAAACGACGAACCAATGAAATATATAGACTTAGCAACGTCGATCCTTTAACCCAATTAGTCAATCGTAAAGCTTTTACTACCAGCCTTGGGGCATTGATAGAACAATCAATTGTCAAAGATAGCCCTTTGGCATTATTATTTATTGACTTAAATGGCTTCAAAAAAATCAACGATACTATGGGTCATAAGGTTGGTGACAGCGTGTTAGTGCAGGTCACTCAGAGGATTTCAGCTTTTTCTGAAAATAACCCTGCAGGACGATGGAATGGTGATGAATTTTTGGTGGCTTTACCCTATAGCGACCAAGACACGGCTATGGCAATCGCTAAGGCTATCGCGACTAGCATTGCCCAGCCCATCTATGTACACGGAAATGAATTACACCTATCAGCGTCAATCGGTATAGCGATGGCACCAGCGCATAGCTTGTCAGCTACCGAACTTATTCAACTTGCTGACCTAACCATGTGTGAGCAAAAACGCTCTGGGAATAAACGCCCTCGTTTGTTTTCAAATGATCTAAAAGTAAAAATCACTGCATCTCAAATGATTTTAGAAGGGCTGCAATATGCGATAGAAAGAAAGCAGTTTTTTTTGTGTTACCAGCCGATCCAAACTGCAAAAGATAATGTGTCTTTTGCATTTGAAGCCTTATTAAGATGGAATTTTAACGATAAATTTATTGGCCCTGATGTATTTATTCCTTTAGCCGAAAAGTCTGGACTGATTAAAGAAATAGGGGCATGGGTATTAAATCGAGCCTGTATGGATGCAAGCCATTGGCAATTCAGTCAACTGGCTGCTGTATCGGTGAACGTATCGGTTATTCAGTTGATGGATGATGGGTTTATTAGATTGTTGGATAACTGCCTTCGTAGCAGTGGGCTGGCACCTGAAAGGCTACATTTAGAAGTAACAGAGTCTACCTTTGTCGAGAACAAAGTCAAAATTCGCCAACAGTTAGAGCAAATTCAAGATCGCAATATTGACGTATCAATCGACGACTTTGGTACTGGTTATTCATCCTTATCACAACTCCAGTCTTTGCCAGTTAATTACGTAAAAATAGATAAGTCTTTTGTAGATAACTTTGAGGGAAAAGGCGAAGCCATTATTCGCGCCACCTTGTTCATAGCGCGAGAGTTGAACTGTAAGACGATTGCGGAAGGGGTTGAGACAAAAGAACAAGCCATGGCTCTTTCAGCAATGGGGGTTGATTATTTGCAAGGATACTACTTCGCCAAACCAATGAAAAATGAAGACTTAATCGTTTGGCAAAACCCTATCACTAGTACATTTTCTTAAACTATTCTTATCTTCCTAATAGTGATTTTAGTTAGCCACTAATCAGGGGAAAATAACTAATTTTTAGCGAGATCAAATATTCATGGCACAACTTTACTTCTATTACTCTGCGATGAACGCTGGTAAATCCACTTCTTTGCTGCAATCGGCCTACAACTATGCCGAAAGAGGCATGAATGCTGAAATATTTACTGCCGCATTGGACGATAGATTTGGCCTAGGTAAAGTCGCTTCTAGAATAGGTCTTGAATCCTCAGCACACCTTTTTAATCCACAAACTAACATGCAATCTGCCGTGGAGGCACTATTAGCAAAAGGCAGGGTAGATTGTCTGTTTATTGATGAAGCGCAATTTTTAACTAAGCAACAAGTCCAACAGTTAATTTATGTTGTCGACAACCTCAATATACCCGTGTTGGCATATGGTCTACGTACAGACTTTTTAGCGGAAACCTTTGAAGGCAGCCGCTATCTTTTGGCTTGGGCTGATAAATTGATAGAATTGAAAACCATTTGCCATTGTGGAAAAAAAGCAACTTTTGTAGTCAGAATCGATGAAAAGGGACAAGTAGTGAAAGAAGGTGAACAGGTAGAAGTCGGCGGAAATGATAGATACGAGTCAATGTGCAGACAACACTTTGCAGCACTTGTTTGGTAGTCGAACGGTTCACTTCTACAGCCAAAAAAGAAAGCAAACAGTCAAGACTGTTTGCTTTTTAGATCCTGCTTAGGTTCTAACAATATTGTTTATTGTGCAGATTTTTCAGCGATGTAGCTCATCACTTCTGTTGCTTCACGTGATTGAAAAAATTCACTTAAGCTCTCTCCAGCACATGTTACATTGTCAGCATCAAGTACTCTGTCCATCACTTCTTTCTTAGAAAAACCTAGTTTACCCATTTGACTATTTACTGCGCGTTTAAACAAACCAACATTATTTGTTACCGCAGATTTGCAGAAGTTTTTAAAGTTTTTGTCACCCACAAATTTATATTTACTAGTTGATGCAGTTTCAACTTTAACATCAGCGCCTGTTAAATAATCAGCTATGTTTTGTGAGCCACGAGCCTCAGAAAACGCAATTAAATTTTGACCGGCACATTGGAAGTGATCTCCGTTCGCTAAAAGCGCTAACATTTTTCTTTTGCTAGCGCTAAGACGAAAACCGTGTTGCTTAACGTTCTTTTTGAACAAACCTAAATCGTTGGTAGCAGCTGCTTGGCAAAGTTCAGCGTATTGAGTGTCACCAACAAACTTAAAGTTGTTAGCACTTTTCAATGATGCGTTTGCGTTGAATGATAATGTAGCGGCACAGATAACAGTAGATAATAGTAACTTTTTCATAATAACACCCCAGTAATTTAAATTGTTTGAAAATGGTCGGTGAGTTTGTTGCCTCAACCTGCTGAAACCAATTGTAATTAAATTACACAATGATGTTGTTTTTTTTCTGAGTATATTTGATTAATGAATTGTAAAGAGCATGGACACCAAGACAATAAACACGCAAACCGCTGTTTTTAAACGATTAATTACAACCCTATATTTTAATTTGAAATATAGATATAACAATTAGATATCGAAAGCAATGTAATTTAATTACAAATGAGATTTTTAAACTACATTTTTCATTACTTTATGGCTTTAATGGGCGATATTTTATGTTGTTTTTGAAAGTCACTTACAAAAAAAGTCCTAACGGGCTTTTTTATTTTAATAAAAGAACACTTTTTAACCTAGATTCCGCAGTAGAACTCGTGGAAAGACTGGTAGCCAATGGTGTGATTGGCGTAGGGGAAAAATTCGTAGTCACCTTATTGGTGATGAGAACTTTTTCCCAATAGCCAAGCGCATCAGTGGATGCCGCTATTTCTCGTGGTTTAACTGCAGAATCTAGGTTTAAGGACGTAGCGCTTTTTCACCTCTTGCTAATCCGCATACACCAGTTCTAGAAGCTTCTATAATCTCAGTGCTTTGACTCAATGCATGTGCGAAAGCATCTAGTTTGTCACTGGTACCTGTCACTTGGATAGTGTAGTTGTTAGCGTCTACGTCAACAATTTGCGCCCTGAATATATCGACATTACGCTTGACCTCTGCACGAATAAGTTCACTGCGGGTGGCTACCTTCACCAGCATTAACTCTCGTTCAACGTGATGACCATCAGATAAATCAGACACTTTTAACACATCAATCAACTTGTTAACTTGTTTAGTGATCTGCTCAATAACTTTGTCATCGGCATCTGTGACTATAGTCAAACGTGACAAACTTTTGTCATCTGTTGGAGCCACGCACAAAGAATCGACATTGTATCCACGTTGCGAGAATACCCCCACTATACGTGACAGTGAACCTGGAGCATTTTCCATTAATACAGAAATAATTCTTCTCATTATGTGCGCTCCGTCTTACTTAATCGCATATCATCCATTGCACCAAATTTAATTTGCATGGGATAGACGTGTTCGTTTTGATCTATTTCTATGTCCATAAATACTAATCTATCTTTAGCCGCAAAACATCTGGCCATGGCTTCATCTAACTCTTCAGGCTTAGTCACCCTAATACCAATATGCCCGTAAGCTTCTGCTAACTTAACAAAGTCAGGCATGGAATCCATATAAGAGTGAGAATGACGGCCTTTATAGTTCATATCTTGCCATTGGCGCACCATGCCTAGTGCACGGTTGTTCAAAGAGATGATCTTGATAGGTAAATTGTATTGCATACAAGTGGCAAGCTCTTGAATATTCATTTGAATACTGCCATCACCAGTAACAACAGTAGACACGGCTTCTGGATGCGCCATTTGCACGCCCATAGCTGCTGGTAAGCCAAAGCCCATTGTGCCTAAACCGCCTGAATTGATCCAACGCCTAGGTTTGGCAAAAGGATAATATAGAGCTGCAAACATTTGGTGCTGCCCTACATCAGAGCTAACATAGGCATCACCATTAGTATGCTTATATAAAGACTCAATCACTTCTTGTGGTTTAATTAAATTTTTGTCTTTTTTATAATCTAAACAATTACGAGCACGCCACTGAGTAATCTGCTCCCACCAATCGGCTACTTTTGCTTTTTGAGCTTTGGCATCAATTTTACCCATCTCCTTTAGTAACTGTTTAGCGACTTCATCCACGCTACCTACAACAGGAACATGGGCGCCAACGATCTTAGAAATAGATGCAGGATCAATATCTACATGAATAATGCTTGCATGAGGACAGAATTTATCAACATTATTGGTCACGCGATCATCAAAACGCGCACCTAAAGCCAAAATACAATCAGCATTGTGCATGGCCTTATTCGCTTCTAACCTGCCGTGCATACCTAACATGCCTACGAACTGCTCGTGTACAGACGAAAAGGCCCCTAAACCCATCAAGGTAGAAGTCACAGGTGCATTCAGTTTTTCAGCTATCTCAGTAACAAATTCACTGGCCTCTGCAGTAATTGCTCCACCGCCTACATATACGATAGGCCTTTTAGATTCCAATAAGGTTTTAACAGCCTTCTTAATCTGTTTGTTATGCCCTTTAAGCGTTGGATTATAGGAACGCATAGTGACATCATCAGGAAATTGATAAGGATGTTCTTCTAGAACATTCACTATATCTTTAGGTAAATCCACCACCACTGGGCCTGGACGACCTGTATTAGCAATGTAATATGCTTTTGCAATGGCTTCAGGAATATCAACTGCACGTTTGACCAAAAAACTATGTTTAACGATAGGTCTAGAACAGCCCACCATGTCTGTTTCTTGAAATGCGTCTTCGCCGATGTGTTTAGACGGCACTTGGCCCGATAACACCACCATCGGAATTGAATCCATAAACGCGGTCGCAATACCCGTTATTGTATTAGTAGCGCCAGGTCCTGATGTGACTAATACAGTACCAGTTTGTCCCGTTGATCTGGCATAACCATCCGCCATATGAGCGGCAGCTTGTTCGTGACGGACGAGGACATGTTCGACATCTTCTTGCGCATATAACGCATCATAAATATCAAGTACGGCACCACCTGGATAGCCGAATACATGTTTTACCCCTATATCTTTTAGCGTTCGCACAACCATTGCGGCGCCTGACATCATCTCCATCAGAATCACTCCAGAAATATATTAATTAAAAATGAACGGGCACTATACGTGAGCGATTAGGAAATTTAAACATGAAAACGGACAAAAGTGAGATGCATATCCCAATATACCTATATATTAGGATGAAAACCCTAATTTAGCAGGGGTTAATGCTATGTATTAGGATAAAATTACATTTTATTAACAACTATCTATTAGTCATCAATTTCTACTTCTAAATCATCTTGCTCGATAGTCTCGTCATCTACACTATCTTCCTCAGCCAATATTGGACGATGATTGCCATAGACGCTGCCCAGTTTTGGACGGTTGATACGTTTTTGATATTTTACCCATGCTTTTTCAGCAGCACCTTCAGGCTCTTTTTTGCCAAATGCAGCCGCTAACAATTTATCCTCCTCGCTGGTCTCAGGCTGGATCTGACCGTCGACTAAAGCGGCAATTAAAGAACCATATTCAGATAACGCTTTACTTTCACTAATTGAAAAATCTCCAGAACGGGAAAAACCATAAGGATAATTTTTCGCATCACTGAATACACGTTTGACTAATAACTCTCTAGTAAGTTTTCCCATGACAATCCCCACAAAAAAAGTCAACAAGATTTATGATCATTGGTTTAACAAAAGACGGAAACTAAGAGTTAAAAAAGTTAGTCATCTCGTCTGCTTTAACTTGCTTTATAATTTAAAATCAAAATCTGTCAACTATTTTTGCATGAATTTTCCAATTCACATGCTGGATATTTCTAATGAGTCTGAGAGCTGGATCGAACCTTTAAAAATCACATATACTTAACCTTTTCTTTTTGGAACCCACGCCCATATCATCTCGCACTCTAGCGGCTCAATACCGATGGCATCAGTGACCTGAACTTTAACGTTCACCTCCCCTTTTTCGGCTGTTTGCATCAGGCCGATTTGTTCGTCTGTTAAACTGGCGACAGCCATCATGTCACCCGTCGCACGTTTGACGTAATTTAAGTCCATACGTTTAATCAAAGGTAACTTATCGCCTGGCAAATTAATCCCAACAATAAATCCAGTGCATGACTCAGCCAACAGCGCCATTGCAGCAGCGTGAACGCTGCCGATATGATTTTGCGCTTTGCGTCTATTTTTTTGCCGATATGTAACGGTTTTACCGTCAGTACGCAGAACCTCTATGCCGGTTGTTCCTGCGAGCTTAACTTTATAACGAAACATAGAGGTCATTAATCGAGAGCTTAGCCAACTTGGGTACTGATTTACTTTATCAACAAATTTTCTAAGGGGATTGTTTATGCTCATGCGGGAGACTCATTCTGGTTAGACCAGTTGCGAGTGTGCCAAAGCCCAACGGTGTTTACAATCAATTTTCGGCGATTGTTTGTTGCCTTTAGCCGGCATACTTTTTTTATTGAAGGTAATATTGTGTATTTAAAGCGTTTTTCTTTGGCACTATTACTGAGTGCGGCACTTAATAATGTTTGTGCGTTAATCAATCATTAATCTATTGCTTTCAATGGCACGTAATCCTGGTCGCAACCAAAACACTTTGGCGAAACAACGTCTAAAGCTTCGCTACTTCTAAAAAACTCTGGGCAATCAATCGCAAAAACGGCTACACGTTTGCCATGCTTCAAGCGCTCGGCATTCATCGACGTGGACGTTTCGTAATCAACAATCACAATAAATTCTTAAAACGGGCACCGTCTCTAATTTCACCCAGCTTTAACGTTGTTTAGTCGCCTGTAATTCTTTAATGGACACATAATCAAAATCGAAACCGAAGTGACGAGGGCCCATCAACTCAATGCCTTTTTTGCTTAGCCATTGTTTGGCCGCTGGCACGCCAAGTAATACAACTTCATTTCCAACGACATATCCTCCATACCCGACCCCAATCGTAGATTCTCCAGTTTTAGGGTTCAGGTTGTAGATATAATCAGGAGATACCGCATCTAGTTGACCATCCAACCAACCAACAATGTTTTCGTTTTTTACATATACTTTATAGGTATGGCCCTTGTATTCATTTACCCCCTGAAACTCAGCGTCTACCCAATTGAATCCGCGCTCGCCTTTTTCATCCGAATTGCTCACTATTCCCTGAAATAGTTTATATCCCTTAGTAACAGCAAGTAACGCGGCGATAGGGTCTTTACCATTCTCCCTGGCCTCTCGAATTGTCTTTCCGTATAATTCTGCCTCAGAGAGATTATTAGGAATGACCCCATATTCCAGTTGAGCACCTGACATAGGCGTCATTGTTATGGTTGCATCGCCACCACTTGCTACGGCAATGGCTCGGCTGATGTCTTCGACTCGATATTCATCTACCGCATGTTTAATAATGATTTGGTCACCCCAAGGCGTAATAATCGCGGTTGGTATTGATGCAATGCCGTTGATCCAAGGAATCGATTGTTGAACCTCAGGAACCGCTCGCCCTGTTATTCCTGCGTCTAGTGTAGGAATACCTATATCTGCTGCGAGCAATAGTGCTGCGGCCGTTGCTCCAGCTGCTTCTGAGCGAACTAAGGCAGAAAAGTTTTTGCCCATGTATTCACTTAGAACTTCAACTACCTTGCGGCTTTGATCTTCAATAATAGGTAGTTTTTGTTCTTTAGTTCGATCTATAACATGTTGCCAAGCGCCGCCACCGCCTATACCTTGAACCGCAACAACCATTCCGTCCTGGGCAATATCATCAGGAGATATTAGGGTAAAAACCTTGCCATCGTTCAATGCCTGCTTAATTTTTTCAATGGATTGTGAAGGATCGCAATTACGCGTCGACTGTATGCAAGAACCCACTATAATGTCTACCAAGTTTTGTTCGCTCAATGTACGTATATTCTTGTTTGACTCTACTGTGGCGCACCCGTTTACTACTATGACTACAAATGCTAATAATACAAACCGCTGCGCGTCGATAAAGCATCGTTGAAAATCGCTCATGTTTTTATTTTCCTTAAAGATATGGTTCAACAATATACTATCCCATAAAACCTACAAATACTCCCAATCTGCAGCCTTCCTTTAGTTCCGGAGGATTTCAACATTAGTGTTAGCTGTTTACACCTATGCTTGCCCACTACCCAACAGGCCTAGTTGAGCATGAAAAGAACTAAAAACATCAAACTGGTTGCCATTTGCCGCTTAATTTTAATACCGACCTCATGTTCAGTTTCTGATTTAAGTAGGTTTAAAGAAATATGGCGTAATATTGCCATATTTTGATCTGCATACCCTTTGCGAATTCGACAGCTATCTTCATTAAATGCCATATCTAATGTCCAATGTAGATTATTCTCCACGCCCCAATGAGCTCGCACATAGTGAGCATATTTCTCAGCATCATTGTGCTTGATGCTATTGATGAAATATCGCGTTTCTTGTGATCATTTATCATCAAGAAAACGCCTTAATTTCACACTAACAATGCTCGCAAGATGAGGGTATGAGTGTTCTCATTTCAGTTTAGGATAAACGTTGTCTCAGTTTAGACAATCAGCACAATCCACGCCAAGTTCAAGCACTAAATGCATGAATTTATTGTACTTTGCGATGAACAAGTGAAATAAAATTGCCAAATACCCGATTTAGGGATAGGCAATTGGAAACATATGTATATTGTTTGGTATTTTTACTTAAGGATAAAATTTGGAGCGGGAAACGAGATTCGAACTCGCGACCCCAACCTTGGCAAGGTTGTGCTCTACCACTGAGCTATTCCCGCATAATGTGGATGGTACTACGTACGACTTTTTAAGGTCATTGCCCAGTTCCTGAGCTATTACAAAACACGTCCTGTGTTTTGCCCTTCGGGCCATCGTAAAAACACGATGTTCAAAATTGCTCCAGACAATTTTGTCCCGCATAATATGGCAAGTTTGAAGTGTGCAACTTCAAACGGACGCGCATTTTACAAAAATATTGCGCTGACGCAAGGCCTAAATGGCATTTAATTGAATTTAGGCCCTATATGCTCTGACTATTGTCTAAATAGTAAACACATGCTGACGGTAGTATTGCAATTCAGCAATGGACTCTCGGATATCATCTAAGGCTAAATGAATGCCTTTTTTATGAAACCCATCCAATAGTTCTGGCTTCCAACGTCTAACGAGCTCTTTAATGGTACTCACGTCTATGTTGCGATAATGGAAGTACTCTTCAAGTACCGGCATATATTTGACCATAAAACGTCTATCCTGGCCTATTGTGTTACCACATAAAGGCGATATGCCTTTGGGTACAAAACCTTGTAAAAATGCGATGGTTTGTTCCACTGCTTGCTGTTCGTTGACCTCGCTATTACGGCAACGCTTGGTTAGACCTGATTTGCCATGGGTATCTATACACCATTGATCCATACCATTAAGTACTTCATCAGGTTGATAAATGGCTAATACCGGCCCTTCAGCCAATATATTCAAATCTTTATCTGTGACTATGGTGGCAATTTCCAACACAACGTCGGTCCCGGGCTCTAGCCCCGTCATTTCCATATCGATCCAAACTAAATTTTCGTTGTTTACTGACATGCAGACTCCTTGATGAAAATTATCGGCTGAGTAACAAATACATTAATGATTTGGTATCCGCCTCTTCAAACGTTAACATGATACAAGAAATGGTATTAATTACAGCAAAGATAAAACGTGGCTAAAAAACCAAAATTAACTGATAAACAGAAACGACAAGTCTCGGTAAACCGCTCAAAGCACCTTTCAAGCGCAGGCAAGCCAAGGGAAATTGAGGATAATCAGCTGGGCGAGCAACAAAGTGGACGAGTAATAGGCCGATTTGGCAAACATGCAGATGTTGAAGACCAAGCAGGCATTGTGCACAAATGCCATATGCGGCGCACCATTAAGAGTGTTGTGTGTGGCGACGAGGTATTATTTAGGCCGGGCAAAGATCAGTCACTCTCCATAAGTGGTATTATTGAGATTGTCCAAGACAGAAAATCTGTTCTCACCCGCCCTGATTTTTATGATGGCGTAAAGCCTGTTGCTGCGAATATCGATCAAATAATCATCGTCAGTTCAGTGTTACCCAGCTTATCCCTGAATATTATCGACAGATATTTAGTTGCCGCAGAAGACGTTGAAATTACCCCGGTAATATTGTTAAACAAGGTCGAGTTACTTGACTCACAACAACTTAATGAAGTTGAAAAGCAGCTGAATATTTATCGTGATATTGGCTACCTGATTGTGTATACCAGTTGTAAAACGTTAACTGGACTTGATGAACTTGCGGCATGCCTAAAAGACAAGGTTAGTGTATTCGTAGGTCAGTCAGGTGTAGGAAAGTCAAGTTTAATCAATGAGTTATTGCCAGAAGCAGACGAGATCATTGGAGACATATCCGACAATTCTGGGCTTGGTCAGCACACAACTACAACCGCTAAATTACTGCATTTTCCTGCTGGTGGCGATTTGATTGATTCTCCTGGTGTACGTGAATTTGCCTTATGGCATCTACCTTCAGAAAGGCTGACGAATGGGTTTAGAGAATTCAGAGATTATTTAGGTGGCTGTAAATTTCGAGACTGTAAACATGGTAGTGATCCCGGATGCCTTATCAAGGCCGCAGTTGATGAAGGTAAAATAAGCCAACAACGTTACCAAAGCTACCATAAAATTTTATTAAATATGGATGAACTCCGCCCTGCACATACAAAGGTATAGCGTCCCTCAGTTTAACCTTTAATTTCAGCGGAAAAATCTACTAGCATATAGCCTATTGAACTTAGTGAAGAGCACACAGCCAAGATTATTGCGGTACAATTCTTAGTGGTAAAGTTAGCTCATTAGGAAGTTATTTTGTTTGATTCGTTAAAAATTTCGCTGCAATATGTTACTCCAAAACATCTGGTATCTCGTTTGGTAGGTCAGCTTGCAGCAGCTGAAGCTGGCGCATTAACTACAGCTATTATTAAACTTTTTATTAAGCAATATAAAGTTGATATGTCTGAAGCGTTCGACCCTAACCCTGAGTCCTATTCATCGTTTAACGCTTTTTTTACAAGGCAACTCAAAGATGACGCCAGATCAATTTGCCAAGATCAAAAACAATTAGCCTTGCCTGTCGATGGAGCGGTCAGCCAGTTGGGTGATATTGAACATGATGCTATTTTCCAAGCTAAAGGCCATGACTATAGTTTAACCACTCTGCTAGGGGGTAAACCTGAACTTGCAAAGCCATTTTTGAATGGAAAATTTGCCACGATTTATCTCTCTCCTAAAGATTACCACCGTATTCATATGCCAATTGATGGGCAACTTACCGACATGATTTATGTACCCGGTGAACTGTTTTCTGTAAGCCCTCTTACTGCCGAACGCGTACCTGGATTATTTGCTAGAAACGAACGGGTAGTGGCTATTTTCGATACTGAAATAGGTAAAATGGCCATGGTTTTAGTAGGCGCGACTATTGTTGCCAGTATCGAAACCAAATGGGCAGGCACTGTATCACCGCCAACAGGAAAGAATGTACAACATTGGCAATATCCTAATAAGGGTGATAATTCGGTCTTTATTGAAAAAGGCCAAGAAATGGGTTTGTTTAAGCTCGGATCAACCATAGTGGCTTGTTTCGAAACTGATACTGTGGAATTTGCTGATCTCAGTGCAGGAGACGTTACGCGCCTCGGCGACGTTTTCGCAAATATAACCAAGTAACCCATTGGATCCCGTCAAAAAAAGCTTGTGGTCCCTGCATGTCACTATGGCATTGCTGGGTGCTACAGCATTATTCTCAAAGCTACTGCCCTTATCTGCTGTGGATATCACTTTCGGCAGAGCGATAGTCGCATGTGTGATGTTGTTTGGCATAGTTAAATTGTTCAGAGGATCGATTAGGTTAGGCAGCGTAAAAGATTATTTAGTTGCGCTGTTTTTAGGCCTTTTAATGGCTGCTCACTGGGTCAGCTATTTTGCCGCCATGCAATATTCATCAGTATCTGTGGGCATGATAGCCCTATTTACTTTCCCTGTAATGACAGTACTGTTGGAACCCTTTTTTGAGGGCATACGTTTAGTCTGGCAAGATATCGTTAGCGCTCTTGTGGTACTTTTTGGTATCTACCTAATAGTGCCTGAAATATCTTTAGAAAACGAAATCACCCAAGGTGTACTCATTGGTGTTGCATCAGCCATTTTGTACTCTTTTAGAAACTTGGTGCACCGCAAACACTTTTCTCACTACTCTGGCGCCCACGCCATGGCCTATCAAACCCTAGTTATTTTTATCTCCCTTAGCTTTTTTTCTAGTGATGAATTATTCAAAGCCAGCAAAGAAACCTATATAGGTTTAGTGGTACTAGGGATATTTTTAACCGCTGTTCCTCACGCATTGATTGCTGCAAGCCTTAAACATTTACGAGCCAAAACTTTTTCATTGATTGCATGTATGCAACCCTTGTATGGTGTAAGTCTTGCGATAGTGGTATTAGGTGAGCAACCTAGATGGCAAACTATAGTCGGTGGATTATTGGTGATATCCGCAGCTATTTATGAAACTATCAACGCTCAAAAACTTCACAATAAGTAATCGCAAGAGATCTAAAACAATGCTGATATTTGCCCATAGGGGTGCCAGCGCCGACGCCCCCGAAAATACCTTATTAGCCATTGACCTAGCCTTAACTCAACATGCGGATGGCATTGAAATAGATGTCTACCAACTAGGTAATGAATTAGTGGTTATTCACGATCGATGGGTATGCAGAACCACCAACGGCAATCATTCATTATCTGATTACACACTTGAAGAATTACAAATCTTGGACGCAGGCCAAGGGCAGTTTGTACCAACACTTTGGCAAGTGTTGCAGCGAATACGAGGGCAGTGTTTGATGAATATTGAAGTAAAAGGTGTGCATGATGTATCACTCATTAATACCTGTATTAACAGAGCGGTTGAACAGTTAAATTTTAAACCCGAGCAATTTATCGTTTCATCCTTCAATCATCATCTGTTGTTAGCATTTAAAAACATCGCCCGTACCATAAAAATTGGCGCACTAACAGGCAGTAACCCTTTAGATCACGCGCGCTTCGCCGAAGAACTGCAGGCATATTCAGTTAATGCTGATATCAGTTTTGTTGATCAGGCGTTCGTAATAGATGCCCACAACCGCGGTTTGAAAATGTTTGTTTATACGGTTGATGAACCTGAAGACCTGCTTAGATTGCAAGCATGGGGAGTAGATGGTGTATTTAGTAATGGGCCAGCCAAAGCTAAACGGGTGCTGGCTAAGAACTAGCACATCCAGAATCACAGTCTTGACAACTCTGACATAATTTCAAATTCACCACATGGGCACCAACAATTAATAAGGCACCAATAGCAATAGTGAAAGGTTCGTAAGACTCGCCAAACATATCTTTATTCCAATAAATCAAACCACCCAATACAAGGCTGTATAATGGATAAAGCTGCCTATGATAACGATAGAATCCAGAGAACAACGCCCAAAAGCCAATGATCATCGAAAGTGACAAAATACTTCTTTCAAACCAATCTTGAGCAAAAAAGGAGGCGCTAACAAAAGGAATAAGGGGGATAAGAATAGGTAGCAACAAACAATGCAACGCACACAAACTGGAGGCCCAAATGCCTAGTCTGTCTAATAGCGTTTTATCTTTGTTTACTTCCATCAGTAACTACCTCAATTCAGTCTAACGTTATAATATAACATTTCATGAAATTTACAAGCATTTGGTGGTTAAAAAATTGGCAGGATGACGATTAAAAGCACTATCCAACAAAGTAACCGGAGCTAAATACAATAGAACAAGTGTGGAGTTGGTTTCGCCAACATCATTTAGCTAATCGATGTTTTAGCGGCTATGACGATATTGTTGATGCTTGCTCAATCACTTGAAATGATTTTGTTAGCGATGTAAAACGCGTGACAAAAGAGTGAACTATTCTATTGACCCTAGTGATAGAAAATAGCGCGAAAACTTTTTTATGTACTCGCCTACAGCCGTTTGTGTGGCAACGGCCTAAATTTGAGCGAGAACTGCTGGTGGCTTTGTACTTAATTGGGAGTCTGGCAATGTGCTACTCTCGCATGGGGGTGAAAGTGGGACTTTCAGGAGCACGGCTCCTGCCACTGGAACGGTACGAGCTCTGCGAGTGCCCGGATAATCCACTTCGTGATGGTTTCT
>Ga0316204_10003611_pt1 | contig 30256 bp, 28 predicted proteins | sample 6monrhotite_MG_2_FD_205661 | JGI IMG/M metagenome (GOLD analysis project Ga0316204, IMG submission 205661) | Microbial mat bacterial communities from mineral coupon in-situ incubated in ocean water Damariscotta River, Maine, United States -... | ecosystem: Environmental > Aquatic > Marine >...
TCTGAGTCCAAAGATCGCGTTCCATGCTTGATTCTCCGTGCAAAAGAGACCAAGTATGGACGCGTTTCTTTGTAGATTCAATGCCGAACAAGCGCCGAATGGCGCATAAGCCTCAGCCCGGGGGAGGAGAAAAGGCGTTCAACCCATCGCCTGATCCAGATCCGCGATCAGATCATCCACGCCTTCGATCCCGACGCTGAGCCGAACCAGATTATCCGAGATCCCCAACTTCGCCCGCTGATCCGCAGGCACCGAGGCATGGGTCATGATCGCGGGGTGTTCGATGAGTGATTCCACCCCGCCGAGTGATTCGGCACACGCGAAGAATCGCGTCTTCTCGAGCATCGCCTGCGATTCGGGCAGCCCGCCCTTGAGATACATCGTAATCATCCCGCCAAACCCGGGCATCTGCGCTTTGGCAAGCTCATGCTGAGGATGCGACTCCAACCCCGGATAGATCACCTTCTCGACCTTGGGATGCCCCTCAAGATACTTGGCGATCACCATCGCATTTTCGCAATGGCGCTGCATCCGCACATGAAGCGTCTTGGTCGAACGCAACAGCAAGAAGCACTCCATAATCCCGGGCACCGCGCCCTCGGAGAGCTGGATGAACTTCAATCGCTCATGCAAACCCGGGTCATTGGTAATCAACGCCCCGCCGATCGAGTCCGAATGCCCGCCGATGTACTTCGTCGTCGAATGGCACACGATATCGGCGCCAAGCGCAAGCGGATTCTGCAGATAAGGCGTCGCAAAGGTGTTGTCCACCGCGAGGATCACATCGTTGGCCTTGGCAATTTCGCTGACCGCTTTGATATCGGTGATTTTGAGCGTCGGATTCGTAGGCGTCTCGAGCCAGATCAACTTCACCCGCTCATCCATCGCCGATTTCACCGCTTCCGGATCGGTCATATCCACCAAAACCGTCTCGATCCCCAACTGAGCAAACACACGATGGAACAATCTGTTCGTCCCGCCATAGACATCATCGCCGAGGAGCACCTTGTCCCCGCTGCTCAACAGATGCAGCACCACACCCGTCGCCGCCACACCCGATGCAAAGCACAGCCCAAACTTGCCGCCTTCAAGGTCTGCAAGGTTGGCTTCAAGCGCAGCCCGCGTCGGGTTCGCTGCACGAGAGTAGTCATACTCCCCAATAATCTTGCCCGGCGACTGCTGGACATAAGTCGAGGTCTGATAGATCGGCGTCATGATCGCGCCCGTCGTGGGATCAGGCCGCTGCCCCGCATGAATCGCCCGTGTACCGAAATCGTGGTTCTTTGTGACTTCCATTGATCGTCCTTTATCTATCCCGGTGGCCCGGCTCGCCGAGCCGGGTTCTTGAGAACTTTATTCTTGTGTATACTCGCAGACCCGGCTCGGCGAGCCGGGGCACCATAATCGCTATGCGTTGAGTTTGGTGAGGTGTTCGATGAGGTCAATCTTCGAGACCACACCCATAATCTGATTCCCATCAATCACGATGGCGACATGATCGGTCTCGAAGATGCCGTACAACTCTTCGACGCGGGCCTTGGGATGCAGCACCCCGCCGATCTCATGGGCAATCGTCCCGATCTTCGTATCCGACTGCACCGATCCATCCTGCAACCCACGCAAGATATCAACCTCATGCACCATCCCCGTCGGCTTGCCCGTTCCATCAACCACAGGCACCTGCGAAATCCCATTGCTCCGCAGTGCCGCGATGACCGCATCGACCGAATCGCTTTCGTTTACCGTCACAACCTTCCGATCCGCCGCGACGAGATTCTCGACTACGCCGAGCCCCTTGACAGGCTCTAGGAACCCGTGCATCTTCATCCACTCATCCGAGAGATACTTTGTCACATACCGCGTCCCCGAATCCGGACAGATCGCAATGACCTTTTTCCCCGGCCCCATCTCCTTGGCGATCTTGCACGCAATATGCACCATGCCTCCAGAAGACCCGCCACAGAAAAGCCCCTCTTCGCGCGTCAGCCGACGCGCCATCGTGAAGCATTCGTAGTCATTGACCTGATACATCTCATCGACCACCGAGGTATCGAACGCCTTGCACAGGATATCCTCGCCGAGCCCCTCCACCTTATAGACATAAGGCGTGGACATCGTCCCCGTATGGAAATAGTGGTAATGCACCGATCCCAATGGATCCACCCCGATAATCTTGCACTTCGATCCCATCTTCTTAAAATACCGCCCGATCCCCGAAACCGTGCCCCCAGTCCCCGTCCCAATGACGATCGCATCGACATCCCCTCCGGTCTGATCGTAAATCTCCTTGCCCGTAGACATCTCATGAGCCTCGATGTTCCACTGCGAGTGGTACTGATCCATATAGAACGAGTTGGGTGTCTCCTCCGCCACGCGCTTCGCCACATTCACATAATGGTCCGGCGAATCTCCAGGCACATCCGTAGGCGTAATAATCACCTGCGCCCCATACGCACGCAACCCATCAATCTTCTCCTGACTCATCTTGTCAGGCATCGTGAATACGGCTTTATACCCCTTGACCGCAGCCACCATCGCTGCCCCCATCCCGGTGTTGCCCGAGGTGTTCTCGACAATCGTCCCCCCGGGCTTGAGCAACCCCTCCTGCTCAGCCCGCGAGATGATATAAAACGCCATCCGATCCTTGATCGACCCCGCCGGGTTCATGAACTCACACTTGGCATACACACTCGCCGACCCCGGCTCGGTGACCTTGTGAAGTTCAACCAAAGGCGTATTGCCGATGGATTCAAGGACATTGCCCTTGATCGGGGACTGGTTTGATGAGAAAATTGTCGCGGTGTTGGGAGCTGTTTGCATAGAATCATCATAGGTGCCAAACGCACCAAGATCATGCAGGCCCAGGAGCCATTCACATGACGAAAAACAAGCTCATCATCGCAGGCGGGTCCGGTTTCCTCGGGCTCAGCTTCGCACAATACCTCGCTGACAATGCCTCAGAGCAGTGGCAAGTCACGATCCTGAGCCGATCCAAACCCAACTGCGATCCAAATCACGCCCAATGGATCCAATGGGACGGCAGAACCCTCGGCCACTGGACCGAGTGTCTCCAAGACGCCACCCACATCCTCAACCTCGCCGGGCGATCGGTAGACTGCCGAAAGACCCCAGACCGGTGCGACGAAATCCTCCGCTCGCGTGTCGAATCGACCGCCATCCTCGGACAAGCCCTCAAAGAACTCAACTGCACACCCCAAGTCTGGGTCCAGATGTCCACCGCCCACATCTATGGCGACCCGCCCACGGCCATCTGCGACGAGTTCTCATCCTTCGGCTACGGGCTCGCCCCGGCTGTCGGCAAAGCATGGGAAGAAACCTACCACGATCATTGCCCACCGAACAGCCGCAAGGTCATCCTCCGCACCAGCTTTGTGATCGGCAAATCCGGCGGCGCCTACCCAACCCTCCGCCGAGTCGCCGCCCTCGGGCTCGGCGGGCGCATGGGCACCGGCACCCAAGGCCTGAGTTGGCTCCACATCGACGACATGAACCGAATCTTCGAAGACGCACTCACCAACGAATCCCGCACCGGCCCCTACATCGCCACCGCGCCCAACCCTGTTTCCTATATCGAGTTCATGCGAGCCCTGCGCAAAGCCATCAAGCAACCCATCGCCCTGCCCGGCTCAGTCTGGGGGCTCAAACTCCTCGCCGCCACCGTGATGGACACCGACCCTGACCTCATCCTCTACGGGCGATACTGCATCCCAAAGCGATTACTAGATGAAGGATTCGCGTTCAAGTTCGCCCAGATCGACGCTGCATTCGCGGATCTGACGAGCCAAACCTGATGAAAAAACACCCCGAGAAGGATTCGAACCTTCGACCTGCGGATTAGAAGTCCGCTGCTCTATCCAGCTGAGCTATCGGGGCAAAGTACGCCTCCCGAGTGTAGTCCTCCACCCGATCGGATTCGACGCCTTGACCAACTCTACCGCCGGATTCGAATCCCAAACCGGATTCCTCACACCCCCCAAGAGTGATCGTAAAGAGTTTTCAGAGTATCTGCGTGTAAACCACACTCATCAACGAAACCGCTGCGAGCAAGACCGTGATCAGCGTCAAATCCACCCGCGAGGACAAGCCCGGAATAGATCGGCGGACAAAGAAATGCTGGGTCATCAGCGTCATCGCATCCGAGATCACAATCCCCGCACAAAACCCCATGAGCCCCCACCGAGGCGCAAACAAAATCACGAACGGCACCCAAGAGCCCAGCCGAACCACATTGGTCAGCATGTGCTCCCTTGACTTCCCGATCGCCAGGAGCAACCCGTCCTGATTCAACTTCATCATCCGGAGGTACGCCCCGATCGCCAACACCGACAATGCCCAACCAGTCTCGGCATATCTCGGATCGTACAACACCCCCACGATCTGATTCGAGAAAAACATGAATACGATCGGGATCAGATACATCGGCCACGATAACTTGGCAAACTTCCGCGAAACCTCGTTGATCCGCTTGGCTCCCCCGTCCTTGGCCACATTGGAATACAACGGGAAAAGCACCTTCGCTGAAATCTTCCCAAAGAACATAATAGGAATTCTCGTCAATGTCAGCGCCAAGGAATAATACGAGAGTTCCTGAATACTCAACAACTTTGGAAGCATGACCCGATCGCCACTCTGCGCAAAGAATGTGATCGCCGAAGAAAGAAATATCCATCGCCCAAACCGGATCAACTCATGGGCAGCATCACGATCCCACCGGAACCGATGCCGATGGGTGCTCAGCACCCGATGCCCGAGCAGCACGCTCAGCACCGACGACACCATCCCACCCACAACAATCGCCCAAACCGTAGGCCACACCAATGCCCACGCAATCATCGTCAAAATACCCACACCCTGCGTGGTCAACTCAACACCGGTCAACTTCCCAAGCTGCAACAATCGGCTGCTCGTCGCAAACCCCGTCGATTGAAAACCACGAATCGCCGCCGTCGAACCAATCGCAATCAGCATTGGAAAAAGCACCGGCTCCTTATACAACACCGAAACAGGATACGCAATCGCAATCGCAATCATCCACAGCACAAACCCACGGATCACCCCCATCGTCCACGCCGTATTGAGAAAATCAGGCTCCTCCCCTCGCTTGTTCTGAATAATCGAAGGACGAATCCCCATATCACTAAACATCTCAAGCCCGGTCATAAACACCGAGGCGAGCGCCATCAGACCAAACGCCTCAGGAAACAAAAGCCGGGTCAGAATCAAATTCGACCCAAGCTTCATCACCTGCTGGATACCGATCCCCGCGAGTGTCCAACTCGATCCGCGCAACGCACGCGCCCTGAGCCCATCGCCGCGCAGCGCATGAAGCCTCCGATGCCCAGCGATCCGCCCAAGCACACCCGACTTCTTGCTCACATCGTCCTGTTCGCCCAACCCATGCTCCTGACATTCACAGCGAGTATCAACGACTACTTCCCAACGCCAATCTTGCGGAGCACCTTGGCAACAAACATCCGCCGCTTCTTATCCGCCCGCTGATTCACATGAGGCCAATCCACATCAGGGACAGGCTCGCCGAGGAATGCACAAATCCGCTCAAAGCACACCTCACCCTTGTTCAAATCAAGCGAAATGAAATCCGAATCACGCCCATGAAAATACTCCAGCACCTCCCGGTTATGCTGCTCATACCGCGCAACCCACACATCCTCATTCCCCGCCGGAAAATCACACCCGTAGATCAGCCGGTGCATGAAGTTGGGATGCGTCCCAAAGTCGCGCCTCGCACTGCGCATCCAACTCTCGGTGCTGCGCACCACATGAATAAACTTGCTCCCCGGATACGCCTGATCCATCTCCTTATAAAGAATCGGCCAAGGCGTGTCCTTCATCGCGTCATACCGCTCCACCATCGCGTGCGCGTGCTCGATCACCATCTCCATCGTCAGATCCGGATCATCCGCCATCGACCGGAAATCGTTGTATCCACCCACACGATATCCAAGCACCTCAAGCGCCTTGCCCAGCGAAGAAGTCCCCGTCTTCTGAAAACCGATCCCAAAGACCTTTACATCCTTCATCACGCCCCGCCCCCTTCGCCGCTCGTTGGCTCAACATCAATCTCAATGCTCCCCACCATCGCCTCGAACGCCTCGGCCTCGATATTCTTCCCCTGCTCATACACCATCGCCGATGCTTTGAGCAGCGCATCAACCGCCCGAGGCTCAAGCCGATAGTCATCCGCTTCATGATCTCGCGCCCGCCCATCACCAAGCACATCGAGCACCACCTGCGATTCAAGATCACCCTGCGCCCCCATCCAGATATCCCCCCCATGCCAGCAGATCGCCTTCGCCCACCCCGTCGCATACCCACACGGGAAACACTCCACCACTGCCCCATGCCGAGCAGGATCACGGAACATCAAGAACCCCATCGCTGCCCCGTGCAGAGCAAAGACCCTCCCCGCCCGTGCGATCATCTGAATCTGTTCCTGAGCCGAGTAATCCTCCGCATACACCGTGCGATACCCCGCCGCATTGACCCTCGGCTCAATCTCCCCCATATTCCTCACCGTCCGACGAGCCCGCCGAGACAAAAACAAATCCTCCCCCACCGCATCATCATCCGAGAGCAATCCAACCTCGATCGCATGCCTACGAAGATACTTCGATGCCACCGCCCGAAGCGGAAACTTCTTCGGCTCCATCGTCAGCCGAGTCCCCGAGACACCCTCGTCCGAACTCGCCAAAACCTCAAAGCCCATCGCCTCAAACAACCTCGCAGCATACCCCGGCGTCTCCTCCGAAACCACAAACACCAAATCCCGCCAACGCTCACTCATCCCCATCACTTCGAGCCCAGCGAGCGCAACCCCGATCTGATTCTGCAGAATATGAGCAACATTGCCCGTCGCATCGAATCGGCAATCAAAGAACACTTTCGAATCATCCATCCGAATCGTCTTCTTCGCCCCCAGCCCGATCTTCCCCCGAAGCTTCGCCTTCTTCCCCATCCCCCTCGGCTCGCTGACCCCTTCGCCGAGCGTGAACAACACCGAATGATCCGGATACGAGATCGCTGGCGCCCGCAAAACCAAAGCCGAAGCCGACCACACATCCATCAATCGACTCTTCCCCCCGACCACCCACCCCCCGGGGATCGTGCGTCCAGAAATCTCAAGTGCTTCTTTCATGATTTGATCTGTATCAGGTTTCATCGCTCAGAGGGTAGCCTTACGCATGTCGATATCGACCCATCGCGTCAACATCGCTCCGAGCGATTGCAAACAGGGACCAACGCGCCACGCCCTGCCCGATTATCGACCGAATTCCGCGAAATCTTGAAGCATCTCGCCCCGCCTCGGAATCATCACTCGATTTCGATCCATCAAGCGTCTTCAATCCCCCATGATCTCCAACCAACGCCCCACCGTGCTAAGTCTCTTCATCGTTATCCTCACCCTCTGGCTCTGGGCCCCAGCAGCCCAATCCGCCCCCATCGCCCTGCGCATCGCGACCTTCAACATCCAAGATGTCCGCTCTGCCGACCTTGATACCCCAGACAACCCCCGCCTCAAGCAGATCGCAGCCATCATCCAGCGCATCCGACCCAATATCCTCCTCCTCTCCGAACTCGCCATCAACCAGAACCCGGACCAGCCTTCAAACGCCGACCGGTTCGTCGAGCACTACCTCGCCGTTCCCCAAGCCCCCGATCTCAAACCCATCGCCTTCACCACCTACACCCCGCCTTCAAACACAGGCCTCCCCTCCGGGCACGATCTCGATCATTCGGGCACCACCATCTCCACCCCCCCGGCCATCACCAAAGACCAGACCGACGCCGGACGCGCCTATGGCAACGACGCCCTCGGCTTCGGCACCTTCCCCGGCCAGTACGCCATGGCCATCCTCGTCAATCCCAAACTCACCATCCAGACCGACCAGATCCGCACCTTCACCAAATTTCTCTGGAAAGACCTCCCGGGCAACAATCCACCCACCAAAACCGACGGCTCACCCTGGTACGACGCCGACACCTGGAACGACTTTCGCCTCCCCTCCAAAGCCTTCGCGGACATCCCCATCCTCCTGCCCAACGGCTCACTCCTCCACGCACTCATCGCACACCCCACACCTCCCGCATTCGATGGCCCAGAAGGACGCAACAAGCACCGAAACCACGACGAAATCAAACTCATTCGACACTACATCGACAACGACCAAGCCCTCTACGACGATCATGGCAACACCGGCGGGCTCGACCCCAACAGCTCCTTCGTCATCATGGGCGATCTCAACGCCGACCCATCCGACGGCTCATCCCTCAACATGGTCATGATGCTCCAACTCCTCACCTCCCCCAAACTCGCTGACGACGCCTTCCCGAGTTCCGACATCAAAGTCGAAGGGCTCGACCCCACCGACACCGCCCGCTTCAAACTCCGCGTCGATTATCTCCTCCCCTCAAGCGACATCACCATCACCAACTCGGGCATCTGGCGTCTCGCCGACCCCAAATCAAAGACAGACACCGACTTCCCCTCCGATCACTTCCCCGTCTGGATCGAAACCATCATCCCCTGATCCCTCTTCCGTAGCACAAGCGTCCCGCCTGTGTCTTCAATTATTCTTGCTGCCTCATACACCCTCGAAATCTATCCCACAAGGTCTATCATCCCCCGTGACCACCACACCCCAATCCAAACCCATCACCCCCGATGAAAAAGCTGAATCAAAATCGGCCGACATCCCCACACCCTCAACCTTCGCAGCCTGCAAAGAACTCACCAAACCCGGCATCACCAAACTCGTCACCATCACCGCCCTCGTCGGCTTGCTCCTCGCCGGGCTCCACTACGACCTCTCAGGCTGGACCCTCTGGCTCAAGCTCATCCTCGGCACCACCATCGGCACCGCGCTCTCATCAGGGGGCGCAAACGCACTCAATATGTGGTACGAATCAGACCGCGACGCGCTGATGAACCGCACAAAGGTCCGCCCCATCCCCTCTAACCGGCTCTCGTCAACCTTCGTCCTCAACTTCGGGCTCGCCCTCACCATCGTCGGCACCCTCATCCTCTGGCTGACCGTCGGCATCATCCCCGCGCTCGTCGCGCTCATCACCGCCGCCTCCTATGTCCTGATCTACACCCCCCTCAAACCAATCACCATCACCAACACCCTCATCGGAGCCGTCCCGGGCGCACTGCCCACCATGATCGGCACCACCGCCATCGGCATCACCCCAGCCGCCCCCGCAACCGGATTCAACCTCCTCGCCGAGCCCATCGGGCTCATGCTCTTCATGCTCATGTTCGTCTGGCAACTCCCCCATTTCTTCGCCATCGCATGGATGTGCAAAGATGACTACAAAACCGGCGGATTCCGAATGCTCCCAATCGTCGATCCCCAAGGCAACCACACCGCGCTGGCCATGATCGTCACCTCCGCACTCCTCATCCCCTGCGGGCTCTCCCCCCTCTGGATCATCCCAGAACTCGCAGGCTTCTTCACCGCCGCCGCTTCGATCATCCTGGGCGGACTCCTGATCTACCTCTCCATCAAGTTCGCATTCACACGCACCGACCAAGCCGCCCGCAAAGTATTCTTCGGCTCAATCATCCACCTCCCCGTCTACCTCACCGTCCTTGTCGCCGAAGCAGCAATCAGGACGCTCATCTCATGACCAACCCCGCCATCCACCTCGAAAACATCCGCGTCGTCTACACCTCCAAAAAAACACCCGACCGCGTCGCCCTCGACAACTTCTCCCTCACCGCCAACAACGAACTCCTCGCGCTCCTGGGCCCAAACGGAGCAGGCAAATCAACCCTCCTCAACATCATCGCCCAGACCATCACCCCAGGCTCAGGCAAAGTCATCGCCCCAACCTCACGCAAATCCTTATCCATCGTCTTCCAGACCCCCGCCCTCGATCAGCTCCTCACCATCTCCGAAAACCTCATGGTCGCCGGCGCGTTGCACGATCTCCCCAAATCCCAAATCCAAGACCGCATCAACTCCATCGCAACCGAACTCGGACTCGAAGGCCGCCTCAACGACCAGATCCGCCACCTCTCAGGCGGACTCGCAAGACGCGCCGATCTCGCAAGAGCACTCATCCCCCACCCAACCGTCCTGCTCCTCGACGAACCAACCACCGGGCTCGACATCGACGCGAGAAGAATCTTCTGGCAAACCCTCAACCGCACCCGCACCCGCCTCAACATGACCGTCCTCCTCGCCACCCACATCACCGAAGAAGCCGACCACGCCGATCGCGTCCTGATGATCCGCGATGGGCAGACCGTCAAAGAAGGCACACCGACCGATCTCAAATCATCCCTCGGCGAGCGAATCGTCCGCATCACCCTCGACAACGAGCAAGACACCACCGACGCTTCACACTGGCTCGCCGCCAACTCGATCGAGCACCTCACCACCAACCGCCTCATCATCGGCATCAACGCCAACCCATCGCTGGCGACCTCGTGCCCGGTCCAATCCGCCTCGATCACCATCGCCCCGCCCACACTCGCCGATGTCTACACCTACTACGCCCAAACCCCAGCACACGAACCAACGACGGGAGCCATCTCATGATCGCCACCATCGGCACCCGCGCCACCATCGCACTGGCCAAACGCGAACTCATCCGCCAGACCCGCCAGCCATCACGCATCATCGCCTCCATCGCCACCCCCCTGCTCATCTGGCTCTTCATCGTCGGCGGCTTCTCCAAATCCATCGGCTCAGTCGCCCAATCAGACGCCAACCTCGCCGCCTACACCATCCCGGGCATGGCATCGCTCACCGTCATGTTCGCTTCGATCTTCGCCGCCATCTCACTCATCCAAGACCGACACGACGGCGTCCTCCGTGCCGCGCTCGTCTCACCCGCACCACGATGGTCCATCGCAAGTTCCAAAATCGCGGCCGGTTCCATCCTCGCACTCCTCCAAGCGCTCATCGTCCTGCTCACCCTCCCATTCCTCGGCATCTCAATCACCCCGCTGGGCATCGCCGGCGCCATCGCCGGGCTCGCATGTATCTCGATCGCACTCATCGGGCTCGGGCTCGCACTCGCATGGATCGTCGATTCCTCCCAAGGATTCCACGGCGTCATGAACACCATCCTCATGCCCATGTGGCTCACCTCCGGAGCCGTCTTCCCCGTCGAAAACGCTGCCGGTTGGCTCAAAGTCATCGCCCTCATCAACCCGCTCACCTGGACCCACATCGCCATCCGTTCATCGCTCGGCATGGACACCACCTACTCACCAACCATCGCATGGATCATCTCCATCGCCTTCGCACTCTTCGGCATCACCCTCGCCACCTTCGCCATTTCACACACCAAAAAAGCACAGGCCTAACCAACCCACGAGCAAACCATGAACCAACGCGTCCTCATCCGATCCATCACCCTCATGTGCATCACCTTCATCGGGATCATGATCTTCTGGTTCACCAACAAGCCTCAACCTGCGCAGTATCCCGATGCCCCAACCCTCCTCGACACCGACAACCCCTACAGTTCGCTCTTCATCCCCGCCTTCAATCTCATTGACGCTGCCGGCAATGCCATCGATCAATCCATCCTCGACGATCAATACACCCTCGTCGATTTCTTCTACACCTCCTGCCCGCTCATCTGCCCCGGCATGACTGCCGCGATGAAACAAGTCTACCACGCAACCGCAAACACCAATCTCAATCTCCTGAGCATCTCGATCGACCCCGAAGTTGATACGCCGCAGGTCATCGCCAACTACGCCAAGACCCTCGACATCGACGAATCCCGCTGGCGATTCATCACCGGCGACATAGAAACCCTCGACTTCATCCTCATGGGGCTCGGCTTCGAGATCGGCGCACCAAACCCCGATAAAGCCTACCGAGACATCTCCCACCCCTCGACCCTGATCCTGCTGGGCCCAGACCGCCATGTCATCGCCCTCTACCGCTACACCGACCCCGAAGAACTCCAGAAACTCATCAAAAAAGCCCACGAACTCGCAGGCTAAATCTTCTTCATAATCTTCGTAGCACAGGCGTCCCGCCTGTGTCTTCTCTCCCCTTCTTCATCTCCCCTTCTTCCGCATCGCCGCAATCGCAGATTCAACCTCGTCCACCGTCTTGGGAATCCCCGAAGACAGATTCTTACACCCCGTCTTCGTCACCACCACATCATCCTCGATCCGAATCCCGATCCCCTCATCGGGCAGATAAATCCCAGGCTCAATCGTCACGACCATGCCCTCCTTGAGCGCCACCGCAGGCGATGGATCATGCGTCTCCAATCCCATGTGATGCCCGACACCATGGGGATAAAAATCTCCATACCCCGCATCCGAAATCACCTTGCGTGAAGCCGCATCGACCTGCGCCATCGTCGCCCCGGGCTTGACCGCCTTGATCGCCGCCTTCTGCGACTTCAACACAATGTTGTACAACTCCGCCTGCCGCTTGGAAAACTTCCCACTCGCCGGCAGCGTCCGCGTGATATCCGAAGCATACCCCCCTATCTCCGCCCCACTATCGAGCACCACCAAATCCCCATCCCCCACCGGGCAGTTATTTTCCTTGTAATGCAGCACCGTCCCATTGTGCCCCGATCCCACAATCGGATTGAACGCATTGCGCACCGACCCCATCGCAGCGAACCCACCAACGAGCGCATTGTGCAAATCCCGCTCATTGACCCCGCCCGCGATTGTCCCCATCACACATTCAATCCCATGAGCCGTCGCCTTGATCGCGCTCTTGATCTGCTTGATCTCCGCCGGGCTCTTGACCAATCGCAGATTCAATATCAAATCCGTCTTATCCTCAATACTGCACCCCGGAATCCGCGCAGCCACCTTCCCGAACAACTCCAAATCCTTCGACATCGGTGCAGAATACGCCGCAAACGGATGCAAACACGCGAGCCGCTTGGTCCGTGTCGCCGCCTCGGTCATCAACCGCGGCAGCGCATAGTTCCGCATCACCGACCCAAACCCCGTCTCATCGCGCAGCTTCTGCGAGACCAAATCCCGATACCCATCCCACACATCAATCTCAGGATTCACAGGCTTGAGCAAAAGCACTACCCGCTTCTTCGCATCGGGATTCGACGGATCAAAGAACACCATCGCCCCGGGCTCATCATCGATCCCGGTCAGATACTTGAAGTTCATATCAGGCATCCACTCCCCAAGCAAAGGCGGCGCACCATCCCCCGCAAACACAACCCCCACCGCGCCCTTGAGCCCGCCGAGCACCTTCTTCCGCCGAGCCTGATATTCACTGATCTTGATCGCTGTATCCATCACATTCTCCAAACTCAATAATGCTTACTCAATCCCCAACGCACGCTTCAACGCCGCTTCGGCCGCTGCCGAACGCATCCCCGACTTCCCAAACCCCATCACCGCACCCGCACCCACCGATTCTTCCAACGATTCCGCAAAGTTCGAGATCAACATCGTCGTCGGCGATCCCTCACCCAATCCCCGAATCAACTCAATCCCCGACTCCGAATCAAACCCCCCATCGAGCACCCGATTCACCAAAAGCAAACTCAAGTCACCCATCTTCGCATCAAGCTCAGCCTTCGAGTTGAGCCTGTGCAGCACCGCCCCGGGCACAAACCCCATCACCGCACTCTGCAACGCAAACGCATCAGGCCCACAATGCCCAACCAACGCAATTTCGATCTGCTCACTCATCACAACTCCGTTCTTCTTCCGAATCGCTCGCCCCTGCAACTGAAATAACCACGCTCCGAGCTTGGACATGCACAACAATAGGACCAACCCGGTGCACACACGGGTCCGTATCCCCAGATTTGATCGCCGAGACACCCCCCTCGACCGCCCGCCGACCCATCGAATCTGCCCCAACCCCGCCGAGCACATCATCGACAAACACAAACATCAACTCCCCAAGCACCGCCTCATGCTCGCCCCGAAGCCGTGCCCGATCCCATCGCCATTGATCCCCCTCCCGCCGAGCCTCCGCTGCGACCCCTTCGCGCACCACCCCCTCAACAAAGCCGCTCATCTGCCTGCACGACCGCGCCAACCCCGCCACCTTCGCGCCCAGTCCAGGTTCAATATCAATCAGCCGACCCATCACCTCATGGCGAATCCGGTTCCGCAGATACCCCACATCATCATTCGTCGCATCATGCACCCACCCCAATCCTGCCTCTTCGCACAACGCTTCAACCTCCGCCCGCGAAACCTCAAGCATCGGGCGCACCACCACCATCTCCCCCATCTCCACCCGCTCACCAATCCCCCCCATCCCACGCACACCACTCCCACGCATCATCCGCATCAACACCGTCTCCACCTGATCGTCCCCATGATGCCCCGTCGCCACAAACCCCGCCCCAACCTCGCCCGCGATCTCTGCGAGCGCACCATACCGCGCCCGCCTCGCATTCCCCTCCAGATTCCCCGCCTCACCCATCACCTCAACACTCCGCTCAACAAAGTCACACCCCAACACCTCCGCCAACCGCTTCACCGCATCCCGATCCCGCTGGGCCGATCCATCCCCCCGAATATCATGCACCACATGCGCGATGATCGCCCTCGGTTCCACAGCCGCCAGCACCGCAGCGAGCACCACCGAATCCGCACCACCCGAACACGCCACAACCGTCCGCCGATCCGCATCCCGAACCGCCTTGCCCCCCGTCAACGCCCGCCACCGGCGCAGGATCCGCGCCGCCACCGGCTGATTCCGAGAAATCATCCGCTTTGCTCGCTCTTCCTCGCCTTGTCTCGTTCCATCACCCATGCCATGATGATACTGTGGTACAATCGCACAAGCGACCAATCCGCAAGATCAGGAGCATCCCGTGCAGTACGGCCCATCAGACAACGCCACACAAAACGCCGACACAAACACCACCACAGCGCAGCCCCCGCTCCAAACCTCTCCCCAAACCTCTCCAGACACCGGCACAACCGCCACCACCACCTCCCAGACCGCCATCGAACGACTCATGGGCAAGTTCCAAGGCTCCGACTCCCTCCTCCCCAACGCCCTGCTCCTCGGCGGCGTCCTCCTCATGGTCATCCTCATGTTCCGCCTGCTCCGCAAAAACCACAAAGCAAACGCCCGCCGAGCAAACAAACAACCCTCCCCCTCAAAGCGCATCGCCGATATCCACACCAACGCCCAGTCCTCGATGGAACCCGCCCGCAAGGTCATGGTCGATGCCGAAGAAATGGCCCGCCGACTCGGCGCAACCCTCGACAACAAAGCCGCCCGATTAGAACTGCTCATCGAAGAAGCCGATCTCAAACTCAACGCCCTCAACCGCACCCTCGCCGGCTCACCCCCAACCCACCCAGTTGATCCAGCACAGCACCAAACTCCCCAACCAACCCGCTCGATCGACCCCACCCTCCTCGACCGCGCCCGCATCGAACAAGACCAAGAAGAACGCCAAACCCGCGTCGCCGGGCGCATCGACCCCGTCTCGCCAGAACCAAAGCCAGAACCAAAGCCAGAGCAACCAGCACCGCCGCCGCCTCAACAAGTTTCAATCCAAGATCAAATCGCCGAACTCGCCGCCTCAGGCATCCCCAACGCCCAGATCGCCCAGCAACTCAACTACCCCATAGGCCAAGTCGAACTCATCCTCAACCTCCGCAAACAGCAAGGCTAACCGGTTCTCTTGGTAGAACGGGCTTCCAGCCCGTTTCTTCTCCCCCGCCTACTTCTTCCCAACCTTCTTCTTCCCCGTCTTCTTCGAAACCGTCTTCTTCGCCACCTTCTTCTTCGAAGCCTTCTTCGCCGCCTTCTTCTTCCCCCCCCCAACATCCACAGGCACACGCATCGGCGTGCACCCCGCCTCAACACCCGCATCCGCATGCAGCGCGATCATCGCCTCCGAAGTCAGCCGAAGCTTGCCCGACCGATCGACCCAAAACGCCGTCTGCACCGCACGGAAATCACCATCGCTGCTCAGCACCGAAACAATCCCCGCCTGATCCGTCTGCGACTGCTCGATCGAAGCGCCCAGCACCGCATGAAAAGTATCCTTGACCATCTCGATCTCATCCGTCTTGCCCGTCACATAAGGCCCGCCATCGAACGGATCCACAAACCCCTCATACACGAACCCTAAGTTCTCAAGCATCCGCCTCGCCGGCAATGTCTCAGGCCCAACCTCCCCAATCTGCGCACGCGCAGCCGGAGGCAGCAACGACAGATGAATATCACCCTCAGGCAACAACTCGGTCATAAACTCGCGTGAATACTGACAGAACCGATCCGCCTCATCATAACTCAACGGAATAAACCGCCGCCCAAGCGTGTCCCACACCAGCGACTCCCCATTGGAAGTAATCGGCGCCATCAACTCCGCCAAAATCGTCGGCCGAAACATCTTCCGATGCAGCCCAATAAAATGGAACCGGATCAACGCGACAAACCGTCCCAGTTTCATCTTGTGCCCCCGGAACGAAGGCTGCATAATCAACCCACCAAGTTCCGTAGGCCCGCTCTCATCCAAATGCACCCGCGCCACCGTGTGCCGAGTCCCAAACTTTAAATCATTCGCATACTTCTCACGCGTCTCAAGCTTGAAGCACACATTGGGATGCCCAGGACCACCCATCTGTGATACCAACTGGCTCGTCCCGATGCACCCCTCCGTGTTCACCTCTTCCAAGACAAACATAAAAATATCCGCCATCGCCGTCTTCTCAGACATCCCCCCGCCGCTGCTGGGCCCCTTGGGCTTGTGCACCGTCTTCGCATCATTAGCCGCCCGCTCAAAGCTCTTGCGCGAGTTGCGGATCTTGTCGGCAATGATCTCCTGATCCGGAGGCAGATTGATAAAATGAACCATCTTCGACATCTTATGAAGCGTCGGCAGATCGCTCATCATCGCGCGACGAACTACAAACATCGGTGCATGCTTACCCATATTCAACCCTCCGAAGCAACCTTGCCCATCGCCCGCTCAACACACTCAAAGACCCGAGGCCAATCCTCCATCTTCATCACCGGCATCGGAGGCAACATCCGCACATGGAACGGCCCATGCCCGCAATAAAAACAGATCAACCCCTCGTCATACGCATACCGACACACCTTCCCAACCTTCACCTTGTCCCCCCCAAAGGGCGTAAACTTCATCATCCCCCCAACGCCCCCCATCAGCTCCTTCGTCTGAGGCGCATCGGGGAACCAATCCGGATGCTTCTCGATCAGCCGGCTCACCTGCGAACGAAACTCCGCATGATGAATCGCAAACTTCCCCTTCGGACCATAATAATCCCCCGACGACAACTCATCGAGCAGCAGATTCCCCACCGTAAAATCAGTCGTCGATCCCGTAAAGGTCCCGCTGAGCAACCCGCCCTTCGGGTTATACTTCTCGGTGAACATCGTCACACAAGCCTGCGTCATCTTCCCGACACACAGCACATCAATATACTCACCCAGGTCATACATCTCATAGGCGAACAACTCCTCCGTCCGCCCAAAGGCCTGGATCTCATCGTCCCACACCGCAATATTGTTCGCCTTGCACACATCCATCAACGCCTTGAAGAACTCACGCGGCGCAACCTTAAACCCGCCCTCGCCCTGCACAAGTTCAAAGATAAAACAAGCATGCTGCTTTGGATACCGATCAATATACTCCTCCAGCAGCCCCACGCAATGCGCAATATACTTCTCCGCCCCGCCAAACTCCTCGGCTACCGCATCATTCCAGAACGGAATATAATCCACCTGCGTCGACAACGGAATCCCCTGCCGACCGCCAGCCGAATCGCCGATCTGCGCCATCGTCACGCTCCGCCCCATGAAACACTGCGAGAACGCAATCACCCGCGACGCCGGCGCATGCTTCTGATAACACACCTTGATCGCACTCTCGTTGGCCATCGCACCCGAAGTCGTCATGAACGCATGCTTGAGATTCGAGTTCTTCGACGCCAGCTTCACCATCTTCTCGCCAAACTCATAGGCCACAAAGTTCGTTTGTAGGTTCCCATGCTTGGTCGTCTCATTGAGCCCACCCACCAGCTGCGCCTTGAGCACCTTGGGATGCCCATGCCCTAAAAAATGCACCCCAATCCCCGTGAGCATATCCCACTTGACCGATCCATCAGCCATCTCCACCAGCGCACCGTTGCCCGCGCCCGATCCCAACGAAGGATACATCAACCCCTTCCCCTTCACCGCAGCACACCGCTCGAGCATCCCCTTGAAAGATTCAGCAAGCTCCGCCTTCGCATCACAAATATCCGTGATCTTCGCATTCTGCTCGCCCACCTGCTCGACAAGCAGATCCACCGAAGCATTGATCGCCTCATCATTCAGAATCCCATCACCGATCGTTCCACTCGTCGCTGTTGTCTGCGCCATAGCACATCTCCTGTTCATTCGTATTTACAACGCCTCGGAACCGCCCGCCGAAAGCCGAGCGACCAAAATCGCCAGCAACTGACACCGTTCAACAAGACTCGCCAACTCAATCCATTCCTCCGGCGTATGCAAACCGCCACCCCGGACACCAAGCGTATCAATCGTGGGCAAGCCTGCACTCTGCAAGACATTCCCATCACACACACCACCCGTCGAAGCAAACGGCAACTTCTGCCCAAGCCCCTCAGCCACCGCTCTTGCCCGCAACCCAAGCGACTCCACCTCCGGAATCAAAGGCTTCGCCGGGCGATTAAAACTCCGCCGAACGATCACCCCAGGGATCTCCCCCTCACCGGTCTCTAAAGCATCAAGTTCCACCGCTAACTCATCGGCAATCGACTGATCCGCGAACCGCACATTCCCCCACGCCATCGCAGAATCAGGCACCGCGTTCGTCGCAACCCCACCTCTGATCGGTCCGATATTCAATATCTTCCCCCGAGCAGGCTCAGGGAACTTCGCGGATTCAGTAATACACCGCGCCAACTCCACCACCGCCGACCGCCCATCGACAAACGCCCGCCCCACATGTGCGCTCTGACCCACCGTCTCGATCATAAACTGCCCAGACCCCATCCGCTCGATCGCCAGTTCACCGCCCGGCAGCGCAGGCTCGAGCGCAAGCCCAAAGTCATGCAACTTTGCCTGATCCTTGAGTGCCTTCTCCGAATGATAGGTCCCCGTCTCCTCATCACCGTTCATCGTAAAAGTCCAGTTCGCCCCGACCCCGCACTCCTCAAGAGCCTCAAGCGCGCTCACCGCAATCACCAATCCCCCCTTCATATCCACACACCCGGGCCCAACCGCTGTCTTCCCACCGGGCGCAATCGACAAGTCCAAAAAATCCCCCGCCGGATCATGCACCGTATCGAGATGCCCCGCGATCATCACCCGCCCGCTGCTCGCCCCGTTGAGCCGCTCGCACACCGTAGTCCCAGGCATATACGACCCGCTCGCCCCGCCCATCAACCAGTCCGGCTTGGACTCAGGTTGCACCAAACGCGACTTCGCGCCCAACTCTTGTAGCCGAAGCCCGAACCGCTCGCGCGTCTCCTCGATCGCCTCGCGATTGTTCCCGCCCGTCGGAATCCCGACATGCAGGCGCAGGTCCTCAAGCAAAAACGCGCTCTTGCGCGCGATACATTGGGCCACCCGTTGTTCTGTTTCTGAAAGTTTCACCACCGAGTCTAGCCTCGCACCAAAACCCGCACCCAGCAATCCCACACCCGATTTTCACCGATCACACTTTAGATTCAATAGGGCACGATCGAGCAAAAGAAATTCACTCCGCCTGATAAATCCGCCCAAGATCAATCACCGCCCCATTGGGAAAATACACATCCACATTCAACTCATCATCCCCAAGCGATGTAAACACCAGATTCGCCCTCCCCGATTCCTTCGCATTCGCCAAGTCCTCAAGCGAAGGCCCCGCGTACCGACCATTGTTCCGCTTGTTGGCGTGCATGTGATAATGCACCAAGGCACGATCCGAGAACCGGAACATATCGTCCGACGCCACAAACCGCTCATCATTCATCCGATCCCTCATCCGAGGCCGATACAAAACCGCCCGGAACCCATCCTCCGCGTCCGCCTCAATCACCCCGCCATACTCCGTCGATTCATCCTTCGTATCAAGAGCCCGCTGACGGAAAATCTGATCCACAACCCCCGCGTTGCCCAGCGCATCATCCACCACCAGCACCGTCAACAAATCCCCCCAACTCAGCACCCCGGCCCAATCCCCAAGCCGCTCGAGCCGACGCCCCTCGCCCTTCTGACTCTTCCTCTTGAGATGCTTCCGCTGGCTCATCCGCGTTGATGCAACCCCAAAGAGCCCATCGCGATCAAGCGCGAGCCACGCCGGACGATTCGCCGCCGCCCACCGCACCGCCTCAAGATGCCCAAGCCCAAGCCCCGCCCGCTGATTCCCCCCAAGCCCCGCGACCGCTTCCTTCACCTGAGCCCACCAAAGCCCATTGAGCCGCTCATTGCGCGGATCACTATGGTGCCTCAAGTTCGTCAGCCACTGAATCTGCATCGACGACTCAGGCATCACCCCAAAGTCATTCATCGCCGCCCGCAGATCCGCAACGAGCACCCGCGACGCATTCTCCGAATCCTCGTCAATCTCCGACTCAATCAAAAGCCGCCGCAAATCCCCATTGGGATCGAGCCGCGACAAAAGCCCCCACGCATCGTCGCGTGTCCGCTGCGCAAGCCGAAGCACAACCTGCTCCCGCTCATCCTCAATCCCAGTCGTAGGCTTCAAAAAAGCCTCAAACACAATCTCCTCGATCGAATCCCCGCCCGAGAGCGAAATCAACGCCGCCCGCTCATCCCGATCAATATCAGGCACATTCGGGCTCACCCGCGCATAACTCCGCACAAGCGCCGGCGTCAACTCCGTCCATCCACCCTCAACCGCCGCACTGGCCATCACCCGCACCGCATCAGGCGATCGCTCCGTAGGCAGCAACAGCCGCGCCATCGTCCGCGAATCCGCGCTCCCCTCCGCCGACTCATCCGACATCAACAACTCAAGCACCCGAACCCGAAGCCCCGGGCTCGTCGCGTTCGACCACGCCAAGTTCTTCAGCGCTTTGCGCGTCCGCTCACGCACCCGAACCCCGCGCTCAACCTCTTCCCACGCCTGCTCCGCAGCCTGCACCCGGTCCCGCTCGAGCAACTCAGGATTCCGCAAATCCAAAAGCGGATTCCCCGTCGTCGCATACCGTCCCCCCCCAGAACATCCACCGAGCGCTCCCACACCCAACACCGAAATACACACGCCCAATACAACAACACGCAGCTTGCCTGTCCAGCAGGATTTGGTCTGATTCATCATGATCCACAGTGTAGTGGCTCGCCCCGCTCTTCGCTCCCATTCCACCGCCCTCCATCCGCATTTCTTCACACAACCCATCCTACAATCAACCACATGCCACAACCAAACGACTCCAACAACCAAAGCAAAGACCTCCACGAACGCGTCGCATTCGTCATCGACCGCATCAGACCAGCCGTCCAAAACGACGGCGGCGACATCGAACTCGTCGAAGTCACCAACGATGGCATCGTCAAAATCCGCATGCACGGCGCATGCGTAGGCTGCCCCTCCTCCAACATGACCCTCCGCATCGGCATCGAACGAAACCTCAAAGACCGCATCCCCGAAGTCACCGCCGTCCAAGCCATCGAAACCCCCTAATCACCCATGAAACGATTTCCACCCCCAAATTCTCATTGAGAACACTGCTAATTCACGCCTATTCCAAGAGTTGCATCTTTTTTCTTTGCCAATACCCCTCCCCGTGATATACTCCCTTCCAACAAGGCCAACGAAGGCCCTCAGAAGTTTGGAGCAACGGATGCTGGTAATCACAAGAAGAGAAGGCGAAGAAGTCGTCATCGGCGACCCAAAGAACCCCATCGGAGTCGTCCGCATCGCCTCAGTCAAAGGCGAACGCGTGCGCGTCGCCTTCGACTTCCCAAGAGATATCGAAATCCACCGCCGAGAAATCGCCGACCAAATCGTCATCGAAATCGACGAGCCCCCATCAGTCATAGGCGAAATCAAACCCGCCACCGCCAACTCCTAACCCCCTCCCCCCCTCCCCCCGTAGCACAGGCGTCCCGCCTGTGTCTTCATCTTCCCCACCAACTTCTCCACCAACCCAGTCCACAAAAAAACACCCCGCTGATGGCGGGGTGTTTTCTTTTATCCATTCATCAGCCGCAGATCACTCAGGATCCCCGCCGCTCATGTCATACACCCAACCCTCGATCGCACGATCGAGTTCCTGGATATCCCCATCATTGAAGAACAACCCGATCTCACGAGCCGCAGCCTCCGCAGAATCCGAACCATGAATCAGGTTGAACGAGTTCGACACCCCGAAGTCACCCCGGATCGTCCCCCCATCAGCCTTGGATCCAAAGGTCGCGCCCATCATCGAGCGAGCGATCGCAATCGCCCCAACCCCACGCACCGCCATCACCAGCACAGGCGACGAGGTCATAAACCCGACCAACCCGTTATAGAACGGCTTGCCCGCGTGATCCTTATAATGCGTCCCCGCAAGTTCCTGCGAGATCGTCATCATCTTCATCCCAACAATCGCCAGCCCCTTCTCTTCAAAGCGCGTGATGATCTTCCCCATCAGCCCCCGCTGAACAGCATCTGGTTTGAGGATAATAAGTGTCGTTTCCATGGTCGATTGCTCCGGTTTGATTCGTGTACTCTACTCCCCTAGGCACCCGCCAAAGAGGGCATAAAGCATAGGCGCCCGCCCCGACAAAGAAGAAATCAAGAGAATCTCCCTCACCCAACCTCCCATATACACAAAAAACGGGTGCCCTTTCCAGAGCACCCGCATTTGGGTCCGTTTTATACGCAGCCGAAAATCAAGCCGCAGTCAAATCAAATCCAGATTCATGCACGACGACGACGAGCACCAACCAAGCCGCCCAAGCCCAAGAGTGCGAATGCACCCGGAGCAGGAACTGCTGTACCTGAAATCGTGACATTGTCCAAGCGGTTGTTGCCCGTGTTCGAGGACGCACCGTCAAAGGTGAACACAATGCTTGCATCCGCAACACCATCAAGCGCCGAAAGATCGTAGTTGTTGCTCGTCCATGTCGAGCTCTGAGCACCAGCGATGGTATCGACGACACCCAAAGAGCTGCCACCATCGAAGATTTCGATTGTCAGCAGGTTGAACCCCGTCGAAGTACCGCGACGAGCGAAATCAATGCTCAATGCATCCCAGTTGGTGCCATCAAAGGCAAAGGTCGCCTGTGCACCGTTGTTCGTCACATCTTCATTCGCAGCACCCTGGAAGGCAAAAGAGCCGCCAGAAACGCCATCGATCGACAGCGTGGTTGTGCCAGCAAAGCTCTGCACCCAGTTGTACACGCCACCGGTATCATCCGAGTTAAAGTTCCCGATCGTGAACATCCCTGAACCAACATCAGCGTTCTGTGGGAAATCCGAAACCTGGAAACCAAATCCGCCACCATCAAGACCCTGGTTGTTAAATCCCCAGTTGGCCACAGTATCAGCACCAGCCATGCCGGTCATCCCTGCCAAGGCAACGATTGCGATTGCATTCTTCATTTTTCTCTCCTTAAAAACTCTCTGCCACACACCGAACGCGGTGGGTGTCTCTCATTTTTGTGTCCTCATTATCTCGGCGATCACTCGCAGCAGACAACACAAAGACACTTTCAAACGAACGCTCTCAAACGATCGTTCACCAATCATACCGCAATTCACGCCGCATACACCCGTAAAAACCCCAGTATTTCGTGAAGATTTTGTCAACGCCCAATCCCGAACACAGACCCAATCAAACACCGCATCCATCAACCACAATCATCACCGATTCAAACTTTCCACCCGCTCAAACACCCAGCCCACCCCCAAACTGTGCTATCCTCACCTCAAACAACCCCAAAACACCTGCAAAAACGCAGTTTTCACCGCCAAGGAGGGTGGGATGGCCGCTAAAAAATCCACAAAAAGAGCACACGCAAACGCCGACACAATGGCCGAAAAGCAAAGAGACATCTCCGTCTCCGAGTTCTTCGCCAAAAATCGCCATCTCCTCGGCTTCGATAATCCAAGAAAAGCGCTCCTCACCACCGTCAAAGAAGCGGTCGATAACTCCCTCGATGCCTGCGAAGAGGCTTCCATCCTCCCAGACATCGAAGTCAAAATCGAAGAAGTCACCCCCCCGCCAAACGCCACCAAAGCAGGTCGCTACCGCGTCACCATCACAGACAACGGCCCAGGAATCGTCCGCAAGCAAGTCGAAAACATCTTCGGCCGACTCCTCTACGGCTCAAAGTTCCACCGACTCAAAATGTCCAGAGGCCAACAAGGCATCGGCATCTCCGCCGCCGGAATGTACGGGCTCATGACCACCGGCAAGCCAATGGTCATCACCACCCGACCAAAGAAAAACAAACCCGCCCATCACCTCGAACTCGCGATGGACACCACCAAAAACAAACCCGAAGTCACCGTCGATATCGAAACCGAAGACTTCCGCCCCGGCACCGGCACACGCGTTTCGATTGAAATGGAAGCCAAGTTCTTCCGAGGCAAAGGCTCCGTCGAAACCTACCTCGAACAAACCGCCATCTCCAACCCACACTGCGAGATCACCTTCATCCCCCCAGACAAAGCCAACGAAAACCCAGACCTCGCAGAAGCCGAGCAAGAAGTTGCGCAAGACAACAAATCCATCGTCCGCACCCAAGAGTTCTCCGACCGCATCCTCTACCCCCGCACCATCAACGAACTCCCACCCGAAACCGAGGAAATCAAGCCCCACCCCTACGGCGTAGAACTCGGCACCTTCCTCACCATGCTCAACAAAACCGACGAAAAACAACTCGCCGGCTTCTTCAAAAACGAGTTCTGCCGAGTCCCCCCTTCAATCGTCAAGGATGTCACCAAACACGCCTCATCCAAAGATAAAACAATCACCAGCGCAACCCGCCTCACCTCGCTCGACTCCAAAGCCGGCGAGAAAATCTACAACGCACTCCAAAACGCCAAACTCCGTTCACCTCCCACCGACTGCCTCTCCCCCATCGGCGTCCAACAAATGCTCGCCGGCATGCTCAAAGGCGTCAAAGCCGAGTTCTACACCGCCTCCACCCGCGCCCCCGCCGTCTACCGCGGCAACCCATTCCAAATCGAAGCCGCCATCGCCTTCGGCGGCAACCTCCCCGGCGATCAAACCGCCCGAGTCATCCGCTACGCCAACCGCGTCCCACTCCTCTACCAGCAATCCGCCTGCTGCGCATTCAAATCCGTCGTCGAGACCGGCTGGAAAAACTACGGCCTCCAACAACCCAGAGGCGGCGCACCCGTCGGCCCCCTCGTCGTCATGATCCACATGGCAAGCGTCTGGGTCCCCTTCACATCCGAATCAAAAGAAGCCATCGCCGACTACGACGAAATCCGCAAAGAAATGACCCTCGCCCTCAAAGAGTGCGGCCGCAAACTCGGCCAATACATCCGCCGACGCGAACGCATGAAACGCGACGCCCAAAAACGCGATGTCTTCGAACGCTACATCGGCGAGATATCAAAAGCCTGCCACCACCTCACCGGCACCGACACCCAAGAACTCTACGACGCCCTCCTCGCCCAAGCCAAACGCCGCACCGAAATCGCCGACGCCCAGCTCGACGACGAAGGCAACTTCATCAAAGACAACCACGGCAAACTCGCCAAAGCCGAAGATGTCATCATCCTCACCGACACCGACTCCGCCATCGAACCCGACTCCTCCACCGACGCCAAACCAGTCCTCAAAAAGAAACGCGTCGCCAAAAAATCAACCAAAAAACGCACCACCAAAAAGAAAACAGCAAAGGCGGCTTCCGGGCTGTTCGGGGGTTAAGCCATGGCCAAAAAAATCACCAAAAAGAAAGTCGTCAAAAAAGTCTCCAAGAAAAAGGTGACCAAAAAGACGACCACAAACAAAATCACCACACGCCCAAAATCCAACAAGGCCGCAAAACGCGACAAGCAAACCACCGCCAAACTCCAATCCCTCGCCCAAGGCATCGTCACCGCGGTCCAAGCCGACAAAGAACCCGAGATGGATGTCCCCATCAGAGCCGCCTCAAACACCAGCTGGAACGCCAAAAAAGGCATCCTCGAAATGGGCAACTCCGTCAGCTCACGCCAACTCTTCAACCTCGGCCAAGCACGCAAGTTCATGCAAACACTCCTCCACTCCAAATCGGTGGACGAACTCCTCGACGCCGACAAAACACTCTCGCTCCGCGGGATGTTCTACAAATCTCTCCACACCATCGAGAACACCAAAGAAAAAACTTTCGACGACCAAACCGAATCCGACGGCATCCTCGAAGACCTCGAAGTCTCCCTCGGCTCGCTCCGCGAAGAGTTGCATATCTTTGCAAAGAAACGCGGCACCATGGTCGGCAACATCACCGTCGTCGACAACGGCGACCACATCAACTGCGCCAAAATGGGCTCCGGCGGCTACGCAATCCCATCAATCTGCGAACCCGAAGTCATCGCGTTCAAAGATGTCAAAGCAGACTTCATCCTCCATGTCGAAAAAGATACCGTCTGGCAACGCTTCAACGAAGACCGATTCTGGGAACAACACAACTGCATCCTCACCGAAGGCTCCGGCCAACCAACCCGAGGCGTACGCCGAATGCTCCACCGCCTCAACAAAGAACACGGCCTCCCCGTCTACTGCCTCCTCGACTGCGACCCCTGGGGACACTACATCTATAGCGTCATCAAGCAAGGCTCAATCTCCCTCGCCTTCGAATCCCAACGCCTCGCCATCCCAGACGCCAAATACATCGGCATCCGCTCAATCGACTACGAACGCTGCGGCCTCACCGACGATGTAAAAATCGAACTCAACGACCGCGACATCAAACGAGCCAAACAGATCGCCGCCTACCCCTGGTTCGAAAAGAACAAAGCCTGGCAAAAAGAAATCAAAAAAATGCTCACCAACGGCTTCAAAATGGAAGTAGAATCCCTCATCACCAAAGACATCTCCTATGTCACCGAGGAATATGTCCCCGCAAGACTCAAAGCGAAGGATTGGTTGGGGTAATTACGAACCGATGGACCAACAAACAATTCAAATTATATGCGGCCACGGCAAGCAACAAAAAAGTTTGTCTATAACCATCCCCACTAACGAGTTTCTCATCCAAGCAGCAACCTCATTGCGAAATAATTGCGGCAGCAACCAATCTCTTTACGATCACTGTTGTCCATCTTGCATCATTCACTACCTTCCGAAACAAAAATACACCATCACAGATGTTGATCTGTTTACGGGTAAAGAATTGGAGGTTTCAACAGATCATTTTAGTTCTTCTTGTGATTTATATTATTTTAATGCAAAAAATTCGAATCCACTTACTTATATTGGTAAAATTGACCTTGACATCACTCCGCCTGAAGTCCGTTTTTCTCGTTCTCAAACCAACACTTTGCCGTTGTACTCGCATAGCCAAACTGACGGCAAGCCATTTGAATCAACATCAATCGCATATGAAAGGAGTTCGATTCTCAGGGAAGCGTGCATTCAACACCACAAAGCTATCTGTGCGGTATGCCGCATCGATTTCGGAAAATCATATGGCTCGGTTGCAAGTGGCTTTATCCATGTTCATCACCTAAATCCTCTATCTGAAACTGGCAAGGAACATACAGTTTGTCCCATCAAAGATTTAATCCCTCTGTGTCCAAACTGCCATGCCGTTTCCCATATGCGTGATCCTCCATTTACACCTGCGGAAATTAAAAACATGATTTCGAATGACAAATAGCCGGGTGCCCCGGCGGAGCGGTCTTCCGCTCCTTCGGGAAGAATACCAATCATTTAAAAACTGATCTCACACAGCCATTCCCTGTTCAAGACTCCCGAAGCCGCTGAACAACAATCGACGAAGAATCATCTTCCAAAATGTCCGGTGGATCCAAATGGATATGTGCACCATTCGGAGCGGCATCCCAGTTGTATGCAATCGCAAGCAGACACTTGGCAAGCGTGATCATCCCATCCCGATCACCCTCGACACCAAATGTCGGTCCATAAGACCGAATCTGTATCATCCCCCCAGGAGTCGCCCCAGGGATCAATCCACACTCGCTCGTGTACTCCGGTATCTCTATTTCAATCTTCATACGCGGATTCTATCACCGATATCCAAACTGGGTGCCCCGACTCACCGTCCCCGGCGCAGTCGGGTCTTCCCACTCAAATCTCAACAATTTCACCCCCCATCACCACCCCCGTGCGCAAAATCCCTGCCCTCCCCCACTCCCCCCTTGTGCCTCCCCGCCGATCTGCGATAACTCCCCATGCAGATCAACACAAAGAATCGAATCAGCCGTTCCAACTCTCCTCCCCGCTGACGGAGGCACGAGCCCCCCTTAGGCCAACCCCATAATCATTCCAGTAAATCAACGAAAACACAATATCCCATTGTTTTATCGTATTTATCACCAAATCACAGTTTTATCAATCTGAGAACCCGAGATCATCGGATAGACTGGCACAGAATCGTCCATATGTTCGAGACGAACTCACCCTCTGAGCACATCCGAGGCCGCCACCTTGAAAATCACGCGTACATACAAATACATCACCTCGCATGAACTCAATAAAAACAAAGAGATTGAGAGCATTGTCCGGTATATCAAGTGGAATGTCGCCACGCGCCTCGTCCGAGGCAAACACATCGTCCCCTATGTAAACGACACGCGTCTCCTCATCGGAAAAGGGCTACACGCCGCAAATGCAAACTACTACACCGGACTCAAAGAATACGCCGACATGTCCTTCGTCATCCACCTGCTTCGCCAGGAGGATGTCTTTGTTGATGTTGGTGCGAATGTCGGAATTTATTCAATTCTCGCCGCCGCAGTAGCAGGCGCAGAACTCTACGCCTTCGAGCCAAACCCCACCACTTTCCAGCACCTCATAGACAACCTCGCTTTAAACCAGGCGATCGACCGTTCTCATCTCTTCAACAAATGCGTAGGAGCCCAAGAAGGCCATGTCAGTTTCGAGAATGTGAGCCAGCTCCCCTCAACGAGCCATGTGGTCACAGGCACCGCAGCAAACAGCGACAACTCATACATCCAGATACCACAAACTACATTAGACCTTTCGCTCAAATCCAACCCTACATGCATTAAAATCGATGTCGAAGGCTATGAACTAGAAGTCATTCGAGGAGCAGCATCCACACTCTCCAACCCCTCACTCAACGCAGTCATCATGGAAACCAATGGCCTATCCGATCAACATTTCGGCATTGATGGCTCCCAACTCCACAACATCATGCTTGACCAAGGATTCTCTACACACAAATATGACCCTATGAACAGAGAACTCACCTCTCTCAACAACAAACCCAACTCAAAAGAAAACACGCTGTATATCCGCGACCTCGACTTTGTCACCAAACGCTTAAAAGAATCGCCTACTTTCGCTGTGCATGGTTGGGATATTTAGCCGGGTGCATGCTGGTAGCCGGGTGCCGGGTGCCCCGGCGCAGTCGGGTCTTCTCACTCCCCTACCCCGGATACCTCTCCCTCACCACCTTCACCGACTCCCGAATCAACTTCTTGAGCGTCGGCACATGCACATCCTCAAGCGACTTGATATACAAGCACGATTTCCCCGCCTTGTACTTCCCAAGCTTCTCCATCAGCTCCGGATACCGCTTAAACCCAGCCATGATATATATCGTCAGCGCCGCCTTTCGAGCCGAGAACCCGCAGAGCATAAAATCCCCCTCGCGCCCCGAGTCATACACATAGTGATAAGTCCCAAACCCCACAATCGAATCCCCCCACATCACCCCCTTCTCCTTCACAATCCCTTCCATCATCACCACCAACGCCTTACAATCCTCAACATACTTCGGCTCAACCGTCTTCAAATACGACGCAACGGTTTGCTTGGTCTTCTTTGTCTTGTTCTCAGCCATCAACTTGCTCCCTTTGATCCCCACAATACCATAAATCTCCCCCCAACAACCACCCCCGTGCGCAAAATCCCTGCCCTCCCCCACTCCCCCCTAGTGCCGCCCCGCCGATCTGCGATAATTCCCCCATGCAGATCAACACAAACAAAATCGACCAACTCGAATCCCCTCTCCTCCCCCGGGCCTCCGGGGGAGGTGTCAGCGTCCCCGCTGACGGAGGGGGTCTTCCCTCTTCTGCCCCCGCGCCCCCCGCGGCCCCCCCCGCCCCCCTGGCAACAGCCCAGTGCCCCAGGCCG
>Ga0316204_10003612_pt1 | contig 30251 bp, 31 predicted proteins | sample 6monrhotite_MG_2_FD_205661 | JGI IMG/M metagenome (GOLD analysis project Ga0316204, IMG submission 205661) | Microbial mat bacterial communities from mineral coupon in-situ incubated in ocean water Damariscotta River, Maine, United States -... | ecosystem: Environmental > Aquatic > Marine >...
TTTACCTTGCCATTTGTATTGGCCTTTGTGGCTATTCCATTAGAGGCATTTATATATTCATTCAGAACTGTGAGTGGCCTAATGGCTGTTTGGCTATTGCACATAATAGCTGTATTGATTCGTTTTACGGGGAATATAATTTTTGGAGTAGGACGAATTTTAATTAATGCCTACGACCTTGTTATTTTTATACCATTGAAATTTGAAAAAAGTTTTAAAGAAAGACCAGTTGCGCAAAAAGATTTTGTAGAAGAGCCGATAAAAATAAATGAAGAAATACAATCTTCAAAAGATACTTCATCTGAGAAAGATGACTTAAAGGAAAAATAAAAATGAAACGCATTCTCTTATCGTTATTTTTTTCGATAGCGATAGTTTTAACATTGTTGGTTGGTTGTTCTGAACCACGAAATACTAGAGCAGTATATGTTCTGGTGGATACTTCAGGCACATATAGTCAGCAATTTGAAAAAGTACAAGGTGTAATACGTTACATGCTGGGAACATTGTTACCCGGTGAGTCTTTGGCTTTAGCAAGAATAGATAGTGAAAGTTTTAGTGAGAAGGATATTGTCGCTCGAATGAACTTTGATTTAAGACCCTCAATGGCGAATGCGCAGAAGAGAGCCTTTCTTGAGTCGGTTGATAAATTTGGTAGTAACATTTCTCCCAGTAAATATACTGATATCACTGGCGGTATTTTGCAGGCGATTGAATATTTAAACGAAACTAAAGCGACTGAAAGATATATATTAATTTTTTCAGATTTAAAAGAAGAAATTAAAGAGGGTCAGGTACGTGATTTTCCCATTAATTTCAACGGCACTCACACTGTCGCTATAAATGTAACCAAGCTGCAAAGTGATAATGTTGACCCGAGAGAGTATCAGCAGCGTGTTGATGCTTGGGCAAAGCGAGTCGAGCAAGGTAATGGTCACTGGAAGCTTATTAATGACTTAAATCGTCTAGAAGGATTATGGGATTAAGTTAATCAGTAGCTCACGAATTGAAAGTATTTCCGACATTGTTCTTCAAGGTGTCAAATAGTCCTAACTATCTGATTATTATCAGTAAAAATAAAATATCATGTCGATTTATTTTACTGTTCAAAGTTGTTTTCAAATGCAAACTAATGTAACTATCTGAAATTTGACGTTTTATTAGTTAGTGGATCATAGATTGCTTTATTCCTCAATGTGATATTTATCACATATGAAAATGCATCTACTTCTACAGAACTAGCTGCGTGAGCGCAAGTAGTGCTGATGTCTGCAGCTGTTTGGTTGTTTCAGGTGTGATTGTATTAATATCATTTACTCCGAGTATACGTAAAAAATAAACAAGGAAAGTTACTGTGCAAAATCAGGAATGCTGGGGCCTATATGAGAAAAATTATGATAATTATTCTTTAAGAATTAGGCTTAATGAAAGCATTGAAAAGTATGTTTGTCATCCACGTTATAAGTATATGTTGTGTATTTCAATTCCATTAAATGATGCCGATGAAAATGGTTTTGCATATCCTGAAGAATGTAAACTACTAGATGAGCTTGAACTGCTGCTGCGCGATCAATTAGAGGAACAACAGTTGTCAGTATTTGCAGCAGTGATTACATCAGATGGTTTTCGCATGTATATTGCCTATACATTTCAGACAAGTGTGTGCGAAGAAATAGTTCAGCGAATTAATGATGGCTGGGTTTATCATGATGTTTCAGTACACGTTCAGGAAGATAAAAACTGGGAAACGATAGCCTCTATTTGTAACTAACTTATTCTCTAGCTTGTAGAATAAAATTCAGGATAACCCCTTAATCCCTGTAATCCACCACCATGAATGGCAAGAATACGAGCGCCTGGTTTAAAGTGATTTTTGCTTATCAAGTCAAAAATACCATATAACATTTTTCCGCTATAAACGGGTTCCAGTTGAATGTTGAATTGAGTTTTGAAATTTGATATGAATTGGTGAAGTTCGGTGCTTGCTTTGGCAAATCCACCAAAGTGATAATTATGTATTAGTGAATATTCAGTGTTGAAGTTTTTTTGAGTGTTTGTTGTATTACGTATATCGTCTTCTAACTGGCGGTTTTTCATAACAACAAAACCTAAAAACTGAGTATTTAATTTTTTGTTATGAGTGATCAGTGAAGAAAACATGGTGCCGCTGCCTACTTCGCTGCATATTAAATCATAGTCCTGATTTAGTTCATCTAATAATTCAGCGCAGCCTTTTACGCCTGCCTGGTTGTTACCACCTTCTGGGATTAGATAAAAGTCACCAAATTTATTTTGTAGATTATGAATGAACTCATCGGTTGCTTTTTGTTTGTAATCAATTCGCTTTATATATTCTAACTGCATGCCCCAATTTTTCATGTCTTGTAAACAGGGGTTTAAAATGGCGGGTTTTTCACCACGGATAATGCCAATAGTATTAAATTTAAACTGCTTTCCAGCAAAGGCGAGTGCATGCAGATGATTTGAGTAAGGGCCACCAAAACTAAGCAGCGTTTTGTGCTTTTTAATATTGGCTTCGAGTAAGTTGTATTTTAGTTTTCGCCACTTATTGCCCTGTAAAATAGGGTGAATAAGTTCATCTCTTTTTATAAAAAGTTGAATTCTTTTTTCATCGAGCAGAGCGGTATGTAGTTGAGTAACCGGGGATGGAAGCTTTAGGTCGGTAAAGTTTATGCTCGGCAGTTGAGTGCTACCGCACATGGTATTATTCTTACTATGTAGTGGCTTTATTTAGCCACTACATGAATAACTGAAGATCCTTCAAAAAAGACTACACGATCACTATAGATCCAACGGCTGATTGGTGGAGTACCTACAGCGGGAATAGTCTCAGAAGGTTGACCAAGTTCATTTTTAACTTTGTCTGAGCTCATGCCACGACGTGGAAAATCGAGCAAAACAACGCCACTTACTGGTGTTGTTAAGACGTCTCCAGAAGTTTCAACCTGAGTTGTGTTCACACTTTCCTGCTCTTTCATCGCAGCAGGGCTGCTAGCTTCTGCTTGTGGTGTTTCTTGGGCAACGGGTTCGGCATCATTTTGCGCAATAGGTGAAGATGCTTCTTCTGCCCATGGAGAATTCGCAAAACTTGAGATACTGAATAAACTGAGAAATACAAAACATACTGTTTTTAGAGAAAATTTGATCATCGCACTGTGCCATTTTTAATGTTTTAGTAATTCTAGTCTTTTTTTATAAAAAATACAGTCGCTTAGCGTATAAATGTAATATTCAGTTTAAGTTTGTGCGCTAGCGCAAGCAAAATTGTGCATTAGCATTGCTGGTTTAGACGTGGAAGCGATGATTTTCTTGCAGAAGAGAAAATTGTTCACGTAGTTCAAGTACATGTTGTTCCCAATAATTGGTTGTATTGAACCAGGGAAAATTCATCGGGAAGGCTGGATCTGTCCAGCGCCTTGCTAGCCAACTCGCGTAGTGCATTAGACGCAGACAGCGCAGTGGCTCTATTAGCTGCAGCTCTTGAGGGTTGAGCTCAGCAAATTCAAAGTAGCCATCAAGTATGTGATTTAGCTGTTGTTGTTGTTCTTGAGAGTCGCCAGAAAGCAACATCCATAGGTCCTGTATCGCTGGGCCAGTGCGGCAGTCATCAAAATCAACGAAATGTGGGCCACCATCAGTCCATAGAATATTTCCTCGATGACAGTCGCCGTGTAGGCGAATAGCATCAAACGCTATGGTAGCAAAGCGCTCATTTAATAATTTGATGATGTCGTCTGTCAGGCTTTGATAAGCCTCTTGTAGGTAGTCAGGTATAAAGCGCTGACTTAGAAGGTGTTCGGCACTCGCTGTGGCAAATTCTGCCACAGTAATATCTGGGCGATGTACAAAAGATTTACTGGCCCCCGCCAGGTGTATGCGTCCTAGGAAGCGACCAATCCACTCCAGGTGCTCACTATTATCTAATTCTGCAGTACGGCCACCACGTTGAGGGTAGAGTGCAAAGCGAAAGCTTTTATAGTGATGCAGGCTTTGTTGATTGAAAAGTAAGGGCGCAACAACGGGAATTTCTAAATCAGCTAGCTCTTGAGTGAAGGCGTGTTCTTCAAGTATTTGTTCATCTGTCCAACGATTGGGACGGTAATACTTGCCGATAAGGCGTTTGGGTATGTCGCTCTCCAGGCCTATTTGATAAACCCGATTTTCATAAGAGTTAAGAGGGAAAATTCGTGCATCGCTTTCCAGCTGTAAAGATTCAACCGAGTCGATAATCAGTGTGGGGTCAAGTGCGGCAAAATCCTGTTGTGTTTGGTCGTGATCCATATGGAATCATCCTGCTCATATTTTTGCCACGCGCCCTTCCATGAGCAACTATAAGCAGTTAAAAACGAAACTAGTCTGTAAGCTTGCTGAAAACCAGGCTGGCATTAGTGCCACCGAAACCGAAGTTATTAGTGAGTACAGTGTTTAGTTCAACATTATCTTGACGTTCAGTAATTAAAGGCATACCGGTAACCTTTTCATCCAGAGTGCCGACATTGACAGAACCCTGAATAAAGTTGTTTTCCATCATAATCATGCAGTAAATAGCTTCCTGTACACCTGCTGCACCTAATGAGTGACCTGCCAGTGACTTACTTGAGCTGAATGGCGGTATTTTGTCACCAAAAGTTTCTTTTATTGCACCTGTTTCAGCAACGTCACCTACGGGTGTGCTGGTACCGTGAGTATTAATGTAGTCAACGGGTGTATTAACTGTGGAGAGAGCCTGCTGCATACAGCGTACAGCGCCTTCACCTGACGGAGCGACCATGTCGTGGCCATCCGAGGTAGCACCGTAGCCTGTGACTTCGGCATAGATTTTGGCGCCGCGAGCTTTGGCGTGTTCAAGCTCTTCTAAAACTACAACGCCGCCGCCGCCAGCGATAACGAAACCATCTCGATCTGCATCGTAAGGGCGAGAGGCTTTTTCTGGCGTTTCATTGTATTTGCTAGATAGAGCGCCCATGCCATCAAATAACATGCTTAGACTCCAGTGCTCTTCCTCACCGCCGCCAGCAAAAACAATATCCTGCTTGCCCATTTGAATTTGCTCAACACCATTGCCAATGCAATGTGTGCCGGTGGCACAAGCCGAGCTAATCGAATAGTTCACGCCCTTAATTTTAAACGGTGTTGCCAGACAGGCAGAAACCGTGCTCGACATGGTGCGCGGCACCATATATGGGCCAACGCGGCGGATACCTTTTTCGCGCAGTGTATCGGTAGCAATGAGCTGGTTACTAGGAGATCCGCCGCCAGAGCCCATGATAATGCCAGTACGAGTATTTGAGACCATGTCGTCTGTTAAGCCTGAATCTTCAATGGCTTGTTGCATTGAAATATAGGCATAAGCAGCAGCATCACCCATAAAGCGTTTTACTTTACGGTCAATGTGCTCATCTAGATCAATGTCTATAGAGCCTGCAACATGACTGCGCATGCCCATTTCTTTGTATTCTTCCTGAAACTTAATGCCCGAACGGCCTTCACGTAGTGACTCCGTCACTGTTGCTTTGTCATTGCCCAAGCAAGAGACAATACCGAATCCGGTGATTACTACTCGTTTCATTATCGTACTACCTAAAAATCGTCAGTTGAACTGAATAAGCCTACACGCAGACCTTTCGCTGTATATATTTCTCGGCCATCGACCATCATAACGCCATCGGCTATGCCCATAACTAGGCCACGAGCAATCACGCGCTTAATGTTGATCTGATAGCTAACTTTTTTCGCCGTTGGTAATACCTGGCCAGTGAATTTAACTTCACCTACACCGAGTGCACGACCTTTGCCAGGATGTCCGTTCCAACCAAGGAAAAAGCCAACTAATTGCCACATAGCATCCAGACCTAAACAGCCGGGCATTACAGGGTCGCCAGGGAAGTGACAATCGAAGAACCACAGATCAGGCGTGATATCGAGTTCGGCTTTAATTTCGCCTTTGCCGTATTCGCCACCTTCAGTTGAAATTAGGTTGATGCGAGACATCATTAGCATATTAGGCGTTGGTAGCTGGGCGTTGCCCGGTCCAAAGAGTTCGCCATGTCCGCATTTAAGCAGATCTTCATAACTGTACGAGCTTTGTTGTGTCATAGGTTAGGATTGCCTTAGAGTATTCGAATATTCTTGGGGCTGATGATTGTAACGGAAATGAAGCTCTGATGGTATGCCGAAGTCGTTACTAAACAGGTACATATGCATAAAAAAAGCCCTGAAAACAGGGCTCAATTGGAGAGTTGCAAAATGATGCGGTTTAATCAGTAAAAAATTGCTGTTTAAAGTTCAGTTTGGCAACCAGTGTTTCACCGGCAGGTGTTGCAGTAATATCGAACTTTAAGGTTTCACGGTTAGATACCTGTGACTGGGCCAGATAATAGATCGCTTCACCATCGTGAATTTCCTTGAACTCTAACTCCTTTGTTTGACCTGTGAGATTACTGGCAAAACCACTGATTTTCGCTTTAACGGGCTTTGTTACGTCACCATCTTTTTGCTGTACAGTAATATTTACTACCATACGGTTATTGCGTCGGGTGAGTGAATAAGCCTTAGCAATTTCCGGGGTTAGGGTGTCGCTGCGAAAAGCATTATAATGGATTACGTAGTTACCGAAGCTTTTGGCGTTTTCAGCAAAAGCAGTTGTTGTAAAAAAGCTAACTAATAAAACGAGTATATTGATCACACGGGGCTTAAATTTAGTCATATTTTTAATCTCTACGGAATTGGTTACATGTAGATGACTATAGTCAAAAAATATAGGGTTTTCCACTGACAAGCGGGCTTATATTTCATTTGCCGCCCGTAATTGATTTATGTAGCCATCATTAAGTGGATGGCTATGTTATTTTAGGGTCATAAGGCTGGATGCCAATAATTTTATAAACATAATTTGAGTAATATCACTGTGTTAATTGAGCCATCTCTTCTTAAATTTATATTTCCGATTAAACAGCTGCATTCCGAGAATCGTCTTCAAATGGCGGATCAATCTCATATAATTGATTTGAGCCTGGGAGATGAGTTAACAGCTGATGAGGAACATCGTTGGTTTTTTTATCTAATTGAGGGCAAGCTAGAGCTTCTTGGTGTTGATCAGCCACCTGTCATAATTAAGTCATCGGATAAACGGGCTTATCACCCATTATTTAATGAAGGTGAGCATAAGCTAAGAGGCATTGCACTAACGCGTTGTAAGTTAGTCCGGTTTGATAAGCAGCAGTTTCATACATTATTAAATCATGAATTAATTTCGGGTGAAGAATTAGAAACGGTTGAAATGAATGAGGTTGAGGGCAACCTGTTTAATGAAATAATGCACGCTTTTAATATGGGTGAGTTAAAACTTCCCAGTTTGCCGGATATTGCTGCAAAAGTTAAAAGAGCCATGACGAATCCTAATGTTAGTGTAGAGGATGTTTCCCGTATTGTGTCTTCAGACCCTGCTATCGTGACCCGATTAATTCATGCTGCTAATGGACCATTGAATCGCGGTGTTGAATCTATCGACAGTATTCATGCTGCGATTGTTCGATTAGGCTTAACTGTGGCTAAAGATCTGATTATTAGCTTTTCAATTAAACAACTATTCACTACAAAATCAGCAAGCTTGAGTAAACGAATGCATCAACTCTATGAGCAGAGCGTTGATGTTGCGGCGATAGGTTTTTCTTTATCCAAACAGAGCGGGAAACTTTCTCCCGACCATGTCTTACTGGCGGGTTTGCTTCATGAGATTGGCGTAATACCTATTTTGAGTTATATCGCAGACACGGGACTATTAATCACAGATGATGACGAGCTGGAAGAAATTATTGAGCGCCTAAAAACGGGTGTTAGCAGTATGGTAATTCGTCATTGGGGATTGTCTAATGATTTGTTAATCGTAGTAGAGGATTATGAAAACTGGCAGCGTGATTCAGGTAGTTATGCGGATACTTGCGACATGATATTGGTCGCCAAAATTTATAGTCGTTTGCAGCGACATCAGGTTAATGGATTGCCGAAAATAGAGCAGGTTCCTGCATTTAAGAAATTATTTCCCGAACAACAAGGTGCAGGATTTGTGGCGGGAATATTTGAGCAGGCGCATGAAGAAATTTTGTCAGTAAAAACGCTTCTAAATATATAAGGATTAACAGTGCTAGAAAGTAACTTTGATATAGAAGAGCGTATTTGCAAATTATCACCCTTTAAAGATTTGCCAAGTGGTGACAGGCTTAAAATGGGAAAAAGAGGTACGCGCATACATAAAGAGCGAGACGACACTATGTATGCCAGTGATTTTCAGGACCAGTTAATTTATTTAGTAGAAGGCAATGTGGATGTCTGTCATAAGTATGTTAAGCCTCAGCGAATGGCTGCAGATATGAGTGCGTCACTAAAGCCACTTTTTTATGAAAATGAAGATGAAGAAACTCATGTAATTGTACAGTCGCCGTGTGTTTTTTTAGTGTTTGATAGAAGTTTATTTAATCGATTAATTGAAAAAGAAGTCATTGTAGATGAGCGGATCGTAAGTCAATTAATGAGCGATGTAGAAAGAAGTATTTATAATGAGATTATGCAGGCCGTTGAGTCCGGAACATTGCAATTGCCTAGTTTGCCCGAAATTGCCTTACGCATTCGCAAGGCAGTTGAGGAGCCGGATGTAGATATTGATCAAATAAGCCGCTTAATGGAGCTTGACCCTGCATTGTCTGCTCGACTAATAAAAGTTGCGAATAGCCCGCTTACTCAAGGTGCTGATCCAATAAGGAGTATGCGAGATGTAGTAGCGCGGATGGGTTTGAAAATGACGCGCAGTTTAGTCTTAAGTTTTAGTGCGGCGCAATTATTTAAATCGCAGCACCCAGTACTAAAAAAGCAGATGAAAAAGTTCTATGCGCATAGTATAGAGATTGCATCCATCTGCTACTCATTAGGTACACGTGTGAATTCATTGGAGGCAGATGAGTTATTACTTGCAGGTTTAATACATGATATAGGGGTTGTGCCCATAATTGCCTATATAGAAAAAACTGGCTTGGAGTTTACCGATGAATCTGAAATAGAATCAATCATAAATTCACTCAGGGTTGCGGTGGGAGTGATGGTGGTGAAATCATGGGATTTGCCAAAAGAAATGCTTAATGTTGTTACGCATGCGGAACATTGGATGAGAGATAGTGGTGGTGATTTGTGTGCAGAAGATGTGATTATAATTGCGCAAATATATGACTGCTTGCGGCGTAAACAAGTTACACATTTGCCTGATTTTGCCAAAGTACCAGCATTTAATAAAATGTTTCCAGACAAGCAAGATCCTGAATTTGCCATGGAAGTACTGGATCAAGCCAAGGATGAAATTAATGTGATGAAGGGTTTGCTTGGGATATAAATAGGGAATTAATCGAGTCATAAAAAAGCCGACGCATTAGTGCGTCGGCTTTTTTGAAAATACTTACAAAGAGTTAGTCGAAGTTTCGGATTACACCCGATACAACACCAAGCACCTGTACGTCTTCATTTTTTAAAATAATAGGTTCCATGTCTGGGTTTGCCGGTTGTAGGCGAACACCATCTGCTTCGATATAAAACTTTTTAAGTGTTACCTGCTCATTATTGATTAAAGCAACGACAGATTGACCATTCTCAGCACTGATACGCTTTTCTATAATGACTATATCGCCATCAAGAATGTTGTCATCAATCATTGAGCTACCCTTCACCTGTAGAGCATAAGTGTTTTGGCGCACCATATTGGCAGGTACTTTTACAAGCTCATGATTTTCAATACGTTCGATTGGGTTGCCAGCCGTAATAATGCCCAGTAGTGGTATTTCTACCAGTTCGGCTGCTTCTACGTCGGTCTCGTCTAGCTCAGGCGTCCACACAGGGCGTTGGTGTTTTGGTATTAAGAGGCTTACGTTATTCATTTAATTTAAAACCCGGTTACATATTTAGTGTTCATAGATAGTAGGAACAAAGTTCTGTTATATCAAGTGAAGTTCTTAAATAACTCACCAATTGCCTGCGAAAGCTTTTCAGAGCGCTCTGTTGATCGAACTGCTTTATGAATGCTGTCTTGCATGCCGGGTATATTAATCAGGTCGATAATGACCAGATTAAAGAATTCCTGCCCTTCAGCACAATGAGCTAATGCCTCTAAAAATAACAAACTGGTTGATTCGTTCTGCAAAGCTAACCAGCAACGACCTGATATGGATGCAATCACTTCAGGGTTACTGCCAGTAGGTGTTTTAAGTATTTTTTCTAATTGTTCAGTCAGTAGCTCGTGATTTTGTGTGTTAGATAAAGCACGAATGCACAGAGATATATAATTGGAATTACAATCGGTTTTGATTAATTCTTTATCAATAAGTCGCGTAATAGCTAGGCTTATATTGTCATTCAGGCTCTCATGTTCCAGACATTGAGCAAGTGCTCCAAATGGCTGTGCAGGAATTTTTTCAATTGCAGCGGCTAATTGATCTGCATTACTGTTTTCATCCAGACGTGCGCATACATCGGCAATACCTTGAAAGCCAACGAAGGCCCATTGATCAAAACCCGGTTTTCCAGAGAAGTAATCCCGTGCATGTTCGTAGTAACTAGAAGCTGGGTGATTTAGTACTTTGGCTACTTTGGCATGGAAGCTGGCCATTTGCTCTTGTTTAGGCTTGTAACCATAAGGGTTGGACTCATCATCTTGTTCAACTTGCTTACCATCTTTATTTAATAGGCGTAAAACAAAGTCGTCACGAATTGCTGAAGTTAATTTACCGGCTGCATCCAGAGGCAAACGCAAAAACCAGATAACGAGTTCTGAGCTTTTATCTTCTGTCCAAACAATAAATCCTAACCATGCCTGTTGTTGCAGGGGAAGCGGATAGGCAATTTCGCCTTGTTCAAAGGATAAAAAATCATCTTTTGAAATTTCCTGTATACGGCGGCCCATATCAAATATTTTAAACTGCGTACCAGCTTGATTTAAAAAATCACTAATGCCGTTTACATCTTGTGTACTGTCTTGGTTCATATTTAATCCTCAAATTTCTTATGAACTAATTCGCCTGCGTCGGCCTGTAAAAAACATTTGCCGCTCAAAAAATCTTCGATAACCTGACCTGCGTGTAGGTAACGCCAACCTTGTAATAATGGAATATCAGTTTGGCCCTGTAGTAAGCCTTCTAAGTCTTTACGTGATGCAAGATTAAGTGGAGATATATTATGTTCATCAGCTTTTAATTTTAAAAGAGACGATAGTGCATCAACCAACGCTTCTTCGCGAGTATTTAACTTGTGTCGCTTGGCGTGTTTAGGCCAATGCTCTTTAGGTAAACGCTGGGCATTTTTCATGCGTTGTAATATCTGAGTAGCATCATCGTTGCCAAGGCGTGATTTATTTAATGATCTCAGCTGAGTTATTTTTTCAGGTGTATCAGGTTTTAAGCGAGCTATATCTATTAATGCATCGTCAGGTAATACGCGGCGTCTTGGGCGATTACGTAGTTGAGCTGTCTCTTCTCTCCATGCGGCAATTGCCTGTAGCATAACCAGAGCTTCACCTTTTAACTTTTGATTGCCCTTAACTTTTTTCCAAATGCATTGTGTGTCAACCTTATAGTGTTCAGGGTCGCTTAGAGATGAAAAATCACTTTTTAGCCACTCTAGTCTATTTAAGGTTTCTAGTTTTCCGGCTAATTTAGGATAGGCTTTCGCCAGATAGTAAACGTCGCTAGCAGCATAGAGTAGTTGCTCATTGCTTAGCGGTCGTTTCATCCAGTCGGTACGTGTCTGAGATTTGTCTATATCAATATTCAGCTCTTTTTTTATAAGCCCGGCATAACCTATTTGATCGCCATAACCCAATAGGCTGGCAGCAATTTGGGTGTCAAAAACAGGTGACGGTAAAGTGTTAAATAAGTTATCAAAAATTTCTAAGTCTTGATGCGAGGCATGAAAAACTTTGGTGATATTTGAGTTCTTGAGTATTGCCAGAAGTGGTGTGAAATCAGTGATAGCAAGCGGGTCAATGCAGCAAGTTTTATCACCATTGGATATTTGTATCAGAGCAAGTTCTGGGTAATAGGTTGTTTCACGGTGGAACTCGGTGTCAATGCACAGCACTTTACTTAGTCGGATAGTATCGCAACTTAAGGCTAATGACTCATTGGAGTCGATGTAAACTATATCCATAGTGGTGCTAACTTTTGGCTAAAAAACAGACTATATTGTACAGATAATACGCCACAAAATTTAATTTATTTAATGATTGATCTACCTAAGCTAATGCTCTCTCGTTCTACCCTGTATGGGTTTGGCCTGGTGACTTTTCTATTTGCAGCGGTTCTTATTACTCTATTAATTCAAGTTGATACGTGGAGTAGGGCTGGTCTGGAGTTGATTAGTAATAATTCCAAGCAGGCACAACATATATCATCCATGCGTGATGCTGTGCAAAAGCGCGAGATGAGTATTCTACGTATGATTAATATGCCCGGTGTATTTGCTCGCGACATAGAGTCTATTCAATATCATAGCCTTGCTGGCAAATATGCGGATGCACGTGAAAAGCTGCTGCAAACCCACCTTGATGAAAAAATGTCTAAATACTTATCTCAGCTTGATGAAGTTACAGCTTACGCAGAGCCATATTATAACAATCTCGTGGAAGCGTCCGTATTTGAAGATATGTCGAAAGATGAGTTAGAAGCTATATCCATTGGTGGCCATATGGCAGTAAAAAAAGTCCTCTTTTTACTGGATAAAATCGTTGCTCACCAAGAAAATACTTATGATCAGGCAGTGATTGATTATCAATATTTACGGCGCTATATATTGATTGGTGTGGCGCTTGCATTTGTTGTGATCGGGATCGTTGTTGTGTTTGCGATACGTATATCGACTCAGCAATTCAAACAGATTTCTCGCTTATCTATCATTGATGAAGTGTCCGGGATATACAATCGACGATACTTCGAAATGGTATTTGAAGAAGAGTGGATGCGCAGCATGCGCGAACAAACATCGATTAGCATAATGATGGTTGATATCGATTATTTTAAAGCATACAACGATACTTATGGTCATCAGCTGGGAGATGCCTGTTTGCACAAGGTTGCCGAAATACTGTCGACCTGTCTTCAGCGATCGAGTGATTTTACTGCACGTTATGGAGGCGAAGAATTTGCCGTCGTTCTGCCGAATACAAATGCAGACAGTGCAAGTGAGATTGCGCATAAACTTCAAAAAGAAATAGAAAATGAGCGTATAAAAGCTGGTGATGCATCGGTCAGTCCCTGGGTTACCGTCAGTATCGGTGTAGCTACTACGGTGGCGGAATATGAGCAGTCTCGATCAAAACTGGTTGATGCTGCTGATGTCTGCTTATATAAAAGTAAAGCAGGCGGGCGTAATCGAGTATCCATGCGAACTTTGAGTGCAACTAGTTAATCTTATTTGGCAGTGTTTTATTTCTTTGGTGCGAGCAGCTCTATTTCATAGCCGTCTGGGTCTTCTACAAACGCAATAATGGTATTGCCAGCATTCATTGGGCCAGCATCTCGAATTATTTTTCCACCCTGTTGCCTGATGGTGGCAACAGCTTCGTATACATCGTCTACTTCAATGGCGAGGTGGCCAAAACCATTGCCTAAATCATAATTATTGGTTTCCCAGTTATGCGTTAGCTCTATGGCTGTATTCTGACGTTCATCGCCATAACCTAGAAATGCTAATGTGAATTTTCCTTCAGGATAGTCTTTCTTGCGCAGTAGCTGCATGCCAAATATTTCAGTATAAAATTTTACTGATTTATCTAAGTCTCCAACACGAAGCATAGTGTGTAGAAAGCGCATAATGAGTATCCTTTAAAGCTGTTAAATGGTTTAATCGAAAAAGATAATTTTAAAGCTTAATACGTTAAATACATACAGTTAATTGACTTGATTAAATATGGGTCATTATGAGGGCAAGAGAAAATGCTAGAGCCGGGCATTGAGAGTTTAATACAGGAATTTAATGGGATTGTAGAGGCGTTATCGCTGAGTTTGAAAGCGGATTCAGACGATGAGTCGGAACAGCTTTTAATAGTAATGGATGCATTTAGACAAAATGTACAAATAATGCAACGCCTGGATTCAGATGCAAAAAACAATAATGAACATGAGATATCTGTAGAAGAAGTAACAGAAATAGCTGATTTCGCATTAAATCTTCTCGATGAGGTTGCAAATGCTTGTGCTTCACGAGGTCTGCAAAATGAAATGATACAAGTTCATCGGTTATCTCTCCCTGTTGTTATATGGCTTAAACAGTATCAGGGCGCGTTAAAAAAAATGGATATTGTGGTGAATGCTATAGCCAGTTATGCAAATACATTGCAGGATGCAGAAAGTTTACAGGCACTATGTATTTTAATTGGTAATGTGGTTGATGTAACTGATGTTTTGATTAAGCAAGATTTAGAAGCGAATAATGCAATGAGACCTTGGCGAGTGCTTAATTTGAATTGGGGAATTGTGGCAACGCGTACTCATAATGTAGAGTTGATGGAGCAGGTGTTTGATCAATTAATAAATAATATTCCAGATGATGTGCAGCAGTTTTTTAATGAAGGTATGCAACAAATGGATATAGTGGGTTATCCAAAACCAGTGCGCAGTGTAATGGAAAAATACGCGAGTGGTGTTGGAAGCGGCAATAGTATTCATTGATGATCATCTCCCGGCTGAATAAGTAAGCTATCTATTCGGCTGGGAGATGATTAAAGAAGATATTTAGCATCAAGCTATCGAAGGATAGTTTATAACTTACGTGCTATTTTAGGGTAATTTGAATTTATAAAGTCAACCAGAATATTGCCCGTCTCTGTTAGTAATGGCGTAGGTTCACCGTCTTTATTTTTGCCTTTTTCGTCAGTAGTAATTGTTTCACCTGAATCATCTGTTTTATCTTCAAGTTCTTTAATGCTACTAATTAATTCTAGACCTTGAGCTTTGCGACGATTGTTTTCTAGTGTTACCTGAGCGTCTTCTAGTTGTTTTTTTTCAGCCCGTCGCGTTGATTCATTGAGCGAAATTTCTTTTATCTGACGGCGTTCTTCAATGAGCCGATTGGTTTCAATCAGGTATTTGAAATCAGGTGCATTGCTCGCTCTTTTCTCATGCAACTCTTTTATTTTAGGGAGTTGTGCAGAGAAATCATTAAATTTACTGAAGTGTGCTGTTTGAATTTTATCCCATGGTAGCGCAGCTTCCAGGGCGTTTTCACCTACTTCAGTAACGTCATAAAGTGAAGGCAGTTCAATATCAGGAATAACGCCTCTGTTTTGTGTGCTGTCACCCGATATGCGATAAAATTTTTGTTGGGTTAAAGTGATTTGCCCACGCGATAAAGGCTGCATTGATTGTACGGTGCCTTTGCCATAGGTTTGTGTGCCAACAACAATTCCGCGATGGTAGTCTTGAATGGCGCCAGCAAAAATTTCAGATGCAGATGCGCTCAAGCGATTTACTAGAACCGCTAATGGACCGCTATAAATCAGCTTCTGATCTTTGTCTTGATTGACGTAAACACGTCCAGAAATGTCTTTTACCTGTACGGTTGGTCCGGTTTTAATAAATAAACCAATGAGCTCATTTACTTCGTGAAGTGAGCCGCCGCCGTTATCTCGTAGGTCAACAATAATACCGTCAACTTTTTCTGCGATGAGTTCTTTTAGTAGAACTTCTACATCGCGTGTTGTACTTTTATAGTTTGGCTCACCACGATTCGCCGCAGCGAAATCGATATAAAATTTAGGTATGTCAATTACGCCTAAGCGGTATTTTTTTCCATAGTTGTTTAACTCAATAATTTCCTTGCTAGCATCTTGCTCATCAAGTTTTACATTGTCACGTGTAATAGAGATGGTTTTTGTTGTTGATGTGTCAACAGCGTTGGATTCTAAAATGGAAAGCCTTACGACAGTGCCTTTCTCGCCACGAATTAAATCGACAACGTCATCAAGCCGCCAACCGATTACATCAATAATCTCACCGGACTTGTCTTGACCGACGCCTACAATTCTATCGTTGGCTTTTAATTCACCTGCCTTGTCGGCAGGACCAGCGGGGATCAGTCGTGTAACTTTAGTGTATTCATCTTCGGTTTGTAACATTGCGCCAATGCCCTGAAGAGAAAGGCTCATGCGGATATTGAAATTTTCTGTTGCGCGAGGTGAAAAATACTGAGTATGTGGATCATAGCTAAGCGTTAGTGTGTTCATGTAAATGCGGTAGGCATCTTCGGCATTATTCTGTTGAATACGCTTTAACTGATTAGCGTAACGTTTAGATAGTAATTCAGTAATTTTTTTATTTTTTTTGTCAGACAGTTTTAAATTTAATACGTCATTTTTAAGGCGTTTTGTCCAAAGTTTATCGAGCTCTTGCTTGCTCTGCGGCCAGGCATGGTTCTCTCTATCGAGATGCATGGTTTCATTGGTGCTGAAATCAAGTTTATCAATGCCTTGCTCAATGGCATGCTTCATAAATTCTATGCGCTCAGCGACACGTTGCTGATATCGATTAAAAATAATAAATCCTGGGTCTACTCGGCGTGCACGAAATGAATCATCAAGGCGATAGCGTAAGGGTTCAAATTCATTTATGTCACTTTGTAAAAAATAACTTCTGTTTCCATCCAGCTCTTTTAAATATCGGTCATATACCGTAGACGAAAGATTGTTGTCTATATGAATTTGAGTGCGTTGATAATGCTGCTGAGAGAGTCTGTTAACTATTTCTGCTGTAGTGCGGTTATGTTCGTCCATTGGCTTAAGCGCCTGAGGAGTCTCGTCTTGATTAGTATTTGCCTGTGCCGATAATAAAAATACAGTAGCGGAAAGCGTTAGAAAATAGGTAAATATCGATTTAGTAAACTTCATATAAATTAATGCGTTAGTTTGAATAATGGATAGATTGTAATGAATTTTGACCAGTATATCGTTATGTAATTCCCATTACTCGAAAAATATTAATCAAATAGCCATAATGGGCTAGGCGCTTTTGATTATGTGCGCTTAGATGGTTCAGGTAAGTGCGCCTTGACGGGCGAAAGCAGGCTCTTATAAGATGCATGCTTATTGGTTCTTACATTATTGGATTATAGATATGACGACTAAGCTTATTCGAGCTGGACTTTTGGGTGTTGTTTCACTTTCGTTCTCTGCAGGGTTATCGGCAGAAAATGGACCATTATTAGACAGAGAGCGACTAGCAATAGGTGGCGGTGTAGCTCTTAACTCAATAAATGGACCTGTGGATGATGAGCTTGGTTTCCAGATTTTTGCTGCTTATGAGCTGCCAACAGTCAATGTTATGCAATATGTAAACAGTTCAATAGAGCTGGGTTATATGGATTATGGCTTTGATGGTGAAGATACTAATGGCCTATGGACTACCTTTGTACTAGATGGTGCGATTAAATCGCAATGGGGATGGTTGGCCCGCCTGGGTTTAGATCTTGGTGATGATAGTGGTTTTATGTTTGGCGCAGGTGTCAGCTATGCGTGGGATACACAATTAAGTGTACGTGCGGAATATGTCATACGTGACGAGGTTGATTCCTTACAGTTGAATGTCATACATCATTTCTAGTATTTGCTCTTTAAGCTTTAGGTCGAGCTAATTAATGATTAGCTCGACTATTTTCACTCTGTCATTCCGATAAAAATATCCGCGCATGTCCAGCACGCCCCGGGTGCTCAATGAAATAATAATATTTAAGGCGCTATCATAGGCAGCTTCATCAAGGTCTTTATTTGATGGTATGGCGGCACTATGAGGGTGACTATGGAACACAGCAAATAGTTCTTCATGTTTTTCACGAATAGTCTTAAATGCGTCAATTTGTTGCTTAGGTTCCATTTCAAATATGCAGCTTTTATCGGTGGCTATATTATCTATAGGATATACGTGATATTTGCCATCTGCTTGTATAGAGATTAAGCCGCAAATTTCAGCTTCGGGTGAGAGTTGTGCCAAAGTCAGTAAGCGGTTCGCCAGCGTTCTTGGAATAGATATTGTGGCTTGTTCAGTGTCTAAAGAGTGTGTCATGTATTTGTCTAATTGTTGTTATGCGTGCTACATACTGGGCAGGCAGGGTCTTTTTTAAACTTCATGCTGCGCCAGTCCTGAAACATAGCATCAGTAATGAGTAGTTTTCCGGTGAGTGTTTCGCCGTAGTCGGCTAACAGTTTAATTGCCTCCATTGCCTGTATGGATCCAATTATGCCTACCATAGGGGACATTACACCGTTTTCACTGCAGCTAGCATCTTCATCACCGTGTTCATCGTAGAGGCATCGGTAGCAAGGGCTGTCAGACTGCTTGAAATTAAATACGCTAACTTGTCCTTCCATGCGAATAGCGGCACCAGAGACCAGTGGAGTCAATGTCTTAAAGCAGGCGCGGTTAATCATAAAGCGTGTCGTAAAATTATCGGTAGCATCAACGACTAAATCTACGTTCGATAATAAACCGATCAGATCTTTTTCTTCGAGCCGCTTATTGACGCAGGTGGTTTCAGTCAAAGGGTTTAATTGTTGGATTGTTGCAGCAGCAGATTCAACTTTGCTTTGATCAAGTCGACTAGTGTTATGAATAATTTGGCGCTGCAAATTTGAGAGTTCCACGTTGTCAAAATCAACTAGTGTGATTTTTCCAATGCCTGCTGTGGCTAGATACATTGCTACTGGCGAACCTAGTCCGCCTAGTCCCATAATTAATACATGAGAACTAAGTAGTTTTTCCTGACCTTCAATGCCAAAGGTGGGGAGTAAAATTTGTCGGCTGTAGCGCAGCAATTGCTCATCATTCATTGCGCAATATTAGCAGGTTTGTGAGTTTGTCTCATCAGCGAAGAGTATTGAACTAAGAGAAGTGTAAAAGGATTTGGTAAAAACCAAAGATTAAAGGTATTTGCGCCAGTGTTCAGGGCGTTTGTCGCGGCAGCCATGATAATTACTGGTGTAGCGTTTTACGAACACCTGAGTGGTGTTGTCGGTATTGTCTGAAACGCCCAGATTGGCCCGTTGTGTTTCTTCAGAGTAATTATAAAGGGCACGTTTCATGCGGTTGATTAAACGGCTATCAAGGTGGTAGCCCAGTCTTATCAATACGCTTTCAATAGATGTTAGCGTTAGGTAGCGTACATCATAAGTTATGAATAATGAGGTTTCGTCTGTAAATGAAATATCCAGAACACCCTCAGCATCGGATAGAAGCAGCAAAGCACTACGCGACTGATTGGGGTCAGGGTGAAGGTGGCAAAACCTTAGTTCGCGTCGTTTAATTAATTCGTCTGCTTCGCTCATACCTCTTAACTTAGAGGAAGTATGGTTATTTTGCAAGCCTTTGGCGAAAATCAGTATTCTTCTGTGTAATGGCTACTAAGTAAGAGTAAGATTTAACTAACTAGTTGAATATTAAGGCTTTGTTGCAAATGTTAGGCGGGGGTTATTTGCTATGTCATGAGCTTGCTGTATCTCTATGAAGTCATTTTTAGTGAAAATATCTAGCATTTCAGATTTTTGGTCATAACCGTGCTCAATAAATAGCTTACCCTGGTTTTTTAGATGACTTCCTGCTTGTGCTGCAATTAGGCGAATATCATCCAGACCATCATCGCCAGATGCCAGGGCCGAGATAGGATCGAAGCGTGCATCACCTTGCGTAAGGTGTGGATCTGCATGAGGGATATAAGGCGGATTGCTGACAATTATATCGAATAAGTGATTTTCAAGCGGCTCAAACCAATTTCCGAGCTTGAATGTTATGTTGTCTAAATTTAAGTTATGGGCATTCTGTTTGGCAATTTCCAAAGCACCAGCCGATTGATCGGTAGCGGTAATTTTCCAATGAGGGCGTTCAGAGGCGAGCGCCAGTGCTATTGCGCCACTGCCAGTACCTAGATCAGCTAGTGATATATCACTACTGGCCGGGTAAGTATCCAGGATTTTCTCAATAATTAATTCGGTATCGGGTCGTGGAATTAATGTGTCGGTGGTAACGGACAAGGGTAGAGACCAGAATTCGCGCGTACCTGTTATATGCGCAATGGGTTCTCCGCTTACGCGTCGTTGAAGTAATTCATTGAACTGATTAATGTCAGTATCTGTTAATGCTTTATCAGACCATGTTACTAGCCAGGTGCGATTTTTCTGTAGGCTGTGCGCGAGTAAAACTTCCGCATCGAGACGCGGCGAGTCGGTCAGGTTCAGTAGTTTTTCGGTCGCCGACATAAGTAATTGGCTGACGTCCATATTGCTACTCAGATAAACTAGCTAATTGCTCGGCCTGATACTCGTTAATCAACGGGCCGATGATGTGATCCAGCTCACCGTTCATAAACTCATCTAATTTATAAAGTGTGAGGTTGATGCGGTGGTCACTGACACGGCCTTGTGGGAAATTGTAGGTGCGAATGCGCTCAGAGCGGTCACCACTGCCGACTAAAGATTTACGCGTTTCTGCCTGCTCGGCATGTTGTTTTTCTTCTTCGGCACTAACCAGGCGAGCTTGTAATAATGACATCGCGCGTGCTTTGTTTTTATGCTGGGATCGTTCGTCCTGACACTCAACAACAACACCGGTGGGTAGGTGCGTCAGGCGAACAGCCGAATCCGTTTTATTAACATGCTGGCCACCTGCGCCAGATGCACGATAGGTGTCTATGCGTAAATCGTTTTTGTTAATTGTAATCTCTTCCATCGGATCAGGCTCAGGAATGATAGCAATAGTGGCTGCAGATGTATGAACTCGACCCTGTGATTCCGTTTCCGGTACACGTTGTACGCGGTGAGTGCCTGATTCAAACTTTAATTTCGAATATGCGCCTTGGCCAACAATGCGTGCAATAACTTCTTTGTAGCCACCATGTTCGCCCTGGTTTTCATTCATTATCTCAACTTGCCAGTGTTGGTTCTCGGCGTATCGACAATACATCCTAAATAAATCACCGGCAAAAATTGCAGCCTCATCACCACCAGTTCCGGCACGTACTTCAAGGAAAATATTTTTATTATCATGCGGATCTTTTGGCAGTAATAATTTTTGCAATTCTAATTCTAATGTTTCAATACGTTGCTCGGCATCTTTCTTTTCTTCCATGGCCATTTCATGCATTTCAGCATCTTTTTCCTTGAGCATGTCCATTGCACCAAGCAAATCATCTTCAGCGGTTTTGTAATCATCAAACGCTTTAGTCACAGGTTCTAATTGTGCGTACTCCATCGACAAATCACGAAATTGGTTCTGGTTAGACATAATGTTCGGGTCGCTCATAAGTGCGCCAACTTCTTCATGGCGTTCACATAAGGCTTCAAGTTTTTGGCGAATCGAATCTTTCATAATTTGTCTTTTATTTCAGTGCGTATTATTTGCGGTTTTTTGTTGTTTTAGGGTCGCTATCTAAGAAAAGGCTGCGCGTAAAATCAAGCAAATCATGACGGCCTTCTTCACCTTTTTTGCGCAGTGTTGCACTCGGTTGGTGAAGTAGCTTATTGGTCAATGTGCGCGCCAAAAAAGCCATTGCCTCCTCAGGTGATTTTCCTTGGCTCAGTTGTTTTTTTGCCTTTTCAAGAATTTCATTAGCAATGTTTTCAGTGTTCTCGCGTATGTCACGAATTACTTCAACAGAATCCAGGGCACGTTCCCAGTTGAGAAAATCATCGACTTGATTTTCGATTATTTCTCTCGCTTGTTCTGCCGCTTCCTGTCGGGATTCGATATTTTCCTCAATGATTTCTTGTAGGTCATCTACGGTGTATAAAAACACATCGTCTAATTCACCAACTTCAGCTTCTACATCTCGAGGCACGGCAATATCACACATAAACATCGGTTTATGTTTGCGTTTTTTCAAGGCGTTTTCAACTGCGCCTTTGCCAAGGATAGGTAAAGGGCTGGCGGTAGATGAAATTACGATATCAGCCTGATGTAAGAAGTCAGGAATTTGTGGCAACGCAATGGCTTCGGCACCAAACTGGTCTGCTAGTGACTGACCTTTTTCAACACTACGATTAGCAATAATCATACGTTTAATATTGCTGCCATGAAGGTGACGTGCGGCCAATTCTATCGTCTCGCCGGCACCAATCATCAGGGCTGTTTGCTTGTCCATATCGCCAAAAATTTGTTTTGATAAGTTCACTGCAGCGAAGGCGACAGATACTGGGCTGGAACCAATTTCGGTATCGGTACGTACTTGCTTGGCTACAGAAAAGGCATGCTGGAACAGTTTGCCCAACAGGCTGCCCATCGTGCCTTGCTCATTGGCGTGTGCAAAGGCCTGCTTCATTTGCCCGAGAATCTGTGGTTCACCAAGTACTAAAGAGTCTAGCCCGCAGGCAACCCGCAGGGCATGTCGTATAGATTCTGAATGATCGTGAGCGTATAAGTGCTGATTTACTTCATTGTTGTTAAGGCCATGAAATTGAATCAGCCACTCAGTTACTTGATTAATCGCTTGCTGGGTAAGTGCATCCTGATCCGCTATGTCGGTATCATTAATAGTGCAATAGAGTTCGGTTCTATTGCAGGTAGATAGAATGGCGGCTTCTTTAATGTTTTTTAGGGCCGATAATGACTTTACTGCACCCGACAGGCTTTCTGGCGAGAACGCAAGGCGCTCGCGAATTTCAACCGGCGCGGTTTTGTGGTTTAAGCCAAGAGTGATGATCGACATGCTTTGCTATGGGTGAGTTGCGTTTAAGGCCTTAGTCACCCGTATATGATCCTAGTGAGATACATTAACGAAAACACTCAATTTTGAGCTATACAGCGGGTGATTACAAGTTGTGCATGAGTTGAAATGTATTTCTAACAGTTTCGATGGATTATTGAACTTCCAACGAGTTGCCACCATCTATTGATGAAACCATCATTTAACAGCTTGTTGCTCGGGCAAAAATGGTGAAATGGGTTACTATTAAGCTTAAGAACTGTCTTTTAAGCCGTGTATATGAGGTGTAGTAATTGAATAAACGGCTGTCACATCAAATGTGTCGTTTTCTAACGTATAAATTGTTATCACCGTTGATGTTTATTAGTCTGGTGGGCTGTAGCTTTTTGCCCAGCCAACAGAAAGAACATGTGCAGGGTGATGATATTGCACAAACAGAATTAAGTAGTGATTTGTTATATAGCCTGCTGGCTGGTGAGTTTGCCGGTGTGCGTGGCCAAATGGATGAATCCATTGATCACTACGTGCACGCTGCAGAAATTAGCAATGACCCTAAAGTTATTACACGGGCTGCATATATAGCGCTGTATGCCGGGCGCAGTGAGCAGGCAGTAAGAATTACGGATCGCTGGATATCTTTAGGTCTACCCAAAAGCGATGCCGTAACGCGAATGCGCGCAATGGCATTTGTACGTTTGAAGCAATTAACGCCTGCTATAGAGTCGATTGAGCAGTTGTGGTTTTACCAAGGACAGCTTGATGAGCGGGCAGTTGCCTCTTTAACTCACATATTAGGTAAAGAAACCACTCCACAGTTTTCTTTTGAGGTGGCGCATGAACTAAATCGGCGCCACCCTAAGCAAGCCTTTATTATGTTGCTTCTCGCTAAGTTTGAAGCCAATTTGGGTAAATATGATGATGCGCTGATACATATTACTCAGCTGATTGAAATTGATGATAGCCTGGTGGATGCCTATCTGGTTAAGGCGCAAATTCACAGTGGTTTAAAAGATCAGTCAGCCGCAATGCGGGCCATTTCATTGGCAGTGGAAAAACGTCCGGCTGATACTAGTCTACGTATGCAATATGCACGTATGCTAGTGCAAATAAAAGAGTTTGATGAAGCTTTGGAGCATTTTGTAAGGCTTAAAAACTTAATGCCTGATAATGAAAATGTATTGTTAAGTTTGGGGTTGTTATCAATTGAGCTTAACAAACATAATCAGGCAAAAGAATATCTACAGGAGTTGTTGAATAAGGGTTACCACAACCAGCAAGCACATTATTACCTGGGTCGCATTCAGCAAAATCAGGGTGAAGATATGGCGGCAATTGCCAATTACGACCGAGTGTATGACGGTGAATATTGGCTGGATGCAAAAATTCGATCGGCTGGATTAATGTCTGACGCAGGACGGGTTGATGATGCGTTATCCAGATTAGAAGCACTCAATCACGATGATCAAAATGAAAATAATCAGATAAAGATTTTTCTGGCCCAAGGTGAAGTACTGCGTTCAGTTAGTCGTCATCAAGAGGCGTATTATTTATACAATACGGCACTGGTGAAGTCGCCTGAAAATACTGATTTACTCTATGCGCGAGCCTTAACGGCTGAAAAGCTGAACATGTTAGATGTAACTGAATCTGATTTAAAAATGGTATTAATGCATGAGCCAAAAAATGCCAACGCCCTTAATGCGCTAGGCTATACGCTAGCAGATAGAACAGAACGCTTGGCAGAGGCGCGTGAATATATTTTGAAAGCGGCTGAGTTGTTACCTGATGATCCTGCGGTATTAGATAGTTTGGGCTGGGTGTACTATCGTTTGGGCGAATATCAGGCAGCTATTAAATGGTTAAACAAAGCGTTTGAAATTTTGCAGGATGCAGAGATTGCTGCGCACCTTGGAGAGGTTCTATGGGTTAATGGTCAAGCAGAAAAAGCTAAAAATATTTGGCGAAAAGGTGAACAACTTGATGGTAATCAGTCGATACTCAGAGATACAATTCACCGCTTTAAAGAATAAAGAAAATTCCTAAATATTACTTAATGAAACTCCCTCGTTTATATTGCTTATTGATCATTAATTTGTGGCTATTTGGTTGTGCTTCATCGCAAGTGAAAGAAGTTACGCTAGAAAAAATAGATTGGCAGCGACAGCAACAGGTCGTGCAGCAAATTAAGCAATGGTCTATTAATGGCCGCATTGCGGTACAAACAAATCATGATGGTGGTCAGGCGGACTATAGTTGGCAACAGCTGAATACAACGGATTATAAAATTCGCCTGCAGGCACCTTTAGGTGCTGGAACAACTTGGATAAATGGTGACGCACAGGGTGTGAGCCTGCGAACATCATCAGGTGACGTATTATTTGATACTGACGTAGATAAACTGATGCGGCAAATGAATGGCTGGCCTTTGCCGGTAAATGGTTTGCGTTATTGGGTGTTGGGCTTACCGTCAGTTACCACAACCTATTCGATCAGTGAGTGGAAGCCCAATGGCTTACCAGGCGTTATGTTGCAGGATGGTTGGCGCATTGAATTTAGGCGATATAAAAAAGTTTATGGTATTTTAATGCCACATAAATTATTTATTCGTAGAGTCGATGTGCAAGATATTGGTGCAGTTGAAAATAACGAAGAGGATATTGATGTGCGATTAATTATTAGACAGTGGAGTATCGGGAATGTCTAGCGCATATCAATTTTGGCCAGCACCGGCAAAGCTCAATTTGTTTTTACAAATTACAGGGCAACGTAATGACGGTTATCATAATCTGCAAACAGTGTTTCAGTTTTTGGATACGGGTGATCGCTTACGTTTTGTTATTCGCGATGATAAAAAAATCATGCGTAAAACAGATCTTGAAGGCGTAAAACCCGATAATGACCTAGTCATAAAGGCAGCGAAGGCGTTGCAGCTAGCAACTGGGGTAGAGCAGGGCGCCGATATTTATTTGCAAAAGATATTACCTATGGGTGGTGGTCTGGGTGGTGGTAGTTCTGATGCCGCAACCACACTGGTAGTGCTCAATCATTTGTGGGAAACCGGTTTAGATGAAGATGCTCTTGCGGAAATTGGTCTGAGTTTGGGTGCGGATGTGCCGGTTTTTGTTCGTGGCTTTGCTGCTTTTGCACAGGGAGTTGGTGAGAAGCTTGAAGCTGTGGAGCCGAAAGAATCGAGTTATTTAATTGTTAATCCAGAAGTGCATATCTCAACAGCAGAACTTTTTGCAAATTCGCAATTGACACGAGACTGTTCAGCCATCAGAATATGCGACCTTCAAATCGGTACTGCCAATGAGGCAAACGTATTTGATGAGTTAGGGAATGTATTTGAGCCAATAGTTGCCCAACAACATCCTGAAATTGCTGAAGTTATTCAGCATCTCAATCAATACGCAGACGCGAGGCTAACCGGAACCGGAGCTTGTGTCTTTGCAGTATTTGAGTCGCCCGAATTGGCGCACAATGTACTGGCTACAATTCCTGATCAATGGTCGGCATTTGTAGCAAATGGTTTGAATGAATCACCACTACACGCTAAGCTACGCGCTGTAGAAAGTGATAAAAAAGAATAGTCACATTGTTTTGCATTAGTACCATGGTAGCAAAGCAATATTTAGAGTTATTGGGCCGTCGCCAAGCGGTAAGGCAACAGGTTTTGATCCTGTCATGCGGAGGTTCGAATCCTCCCGGCCCAGCCATATTCAAAACTGTAATTAAGTAGTAGAGCATAAAACTCGAATAACTTAATTGCAGCTTCCTCCGGGAGGGTTCGAACCGAAAGAGGTTCGGCAAAATTGTCTGGAACAATTTTGAAACAGTGGTGTTTTTTACCACTGGCCTGAAAGGCGGAGGGCAGGAGCCCGGAGTAATCCTCCCGGCCCAGCCATATTCAAAACTGTAAATCGGTATTGTTGTAATAGAATGTAAAGCAACAGATTGACAGTTCCCATCATGAGGTTTTAGAAAGTGTTTTTACGCTGACCTCGATGGCGCTAGCCAGCTGTAGTAAATAGCTGCAAAGCAAGCCACAATAATAGAAGCTGAATATTGTATACGTCTCTATTATTTAAAACCGGATTTGATAAGGTCTGTATATCAGGCTGCCCTTTATAGTTGCTAACCCTGTAGCGAAACATAATTGTGAATGAAGACACTTCCGAGTTAATGATCTTTTCCGGTAACGCCAATCCGGAACTTGCACGTCGTATTGCCTCTCACTTACACCTATCTTTAGGTAAAGCCACTGTTCAGACATTTAGCGATGGTGAAATCAGCGTTGAAATTGAAGAAACAGTACGTGGTCGAGAAGTTTTTATCATTCAGCCTACCTGCAAACCAACCAATGATTACATTATGGAATTGCTGGTTATGGTCGATGCATTAAGGCGCGCATCAGCAGCAAGAATTACAGCTGTCGTTCCTTACTTTGGTTATTCGCGTCAGGATCGTCGTCCGCGCTCTTCGCGTGTACCCATTACTGCGAAAGTGGTGGCTAATATGATCGAAAGCGTTGGTGTAGATCGTATTCTTACGGTTGATCTTCATGCAGACCAGATTCAGGGTTTCTTTAATATTCCAGTAGATAATGTATATGCCTCACCCATTTTGCTCGGTGATGTATGGCGCCAGCGCCACGATAATTTACTGGTTGTATCACCGGATGTTGGCGGTGTAGTAAGAGCACGAGCACTGGCAAAACGTCTGGGTGATGCAGATCTAGCTATCATTGATAAACGTCGTCCAAAAGCCAATGTGGCTAAAGTGATGAATATAATTGGTGATGTGGAAGGTAAAAACTGCGTATTGGTAGATGACCTGGTAGATACAGCCGGCACCTTATGTAATGCAGCTGGCGCCCTGAAAGAGCATGGCGCAATAAGTGTTTCAGCCTATTGCACGCACCCTGTGTTGTCTGGCCCAGCTATCGATAATCTTAATGCATCGGAATTGGATGAGTTAGTAGTAACCGATACCATCCCATTAACGTCGGAGGCTCAGTCCTGCTCTAAAATTCGTCTGCTTTCTATAGCGACTATGTTGGCAGAAACGATTCGCCGTATTCATCAGGATGAATCAGTAAGCTCCATGTATATGGACTAAAACAGGGTTTAAGCCAAATCATATCAAAGCCTCGCACCGCGGGGCTTTTTTATTCCCGTCAATGAACTAAAAACAGTGCGTTCAGGCCTTCGTTTATGTATAATTCGCGCTCTTTTTTCGCCTTGGCGTTGGTCGCGTCGCCCTGGCAAGTATATTTGGAGCTACAAATGGCTATTACAATTAATGCAGTAACACGTGCAGACTTAGGGAAGGGTGCGAGCCGCCGCCTTCGTCTTACGGAACATTTACCAGCAATCGTTTACGGTTCAGGTGATCCTATCAGCTTAACTATCGATCAACGTGAAATTCGTCCACACGTTGATAACGAAGTTTTTTATGCATCTATTGTTGATCTAGTTATCGACGGTAAGAAAAAAGCTGAAAAAGTAATCGTGCGTGATATTCAGCATCACCCATTCAAAATTGACATTATGCATGTTGACTTCCAGCGCGTAGATGCGAAGAAGCCAATGCACATGAATGTTCAATTGCACTTTATTGGTGAAGAATCTGCTCCAGGCGTTAAAGTTGGTGGCGGTATCGTTAGTCACGTACTAAACGAAGTTGAAGTTATCTGCTTGCCTAAAAACATTCCTGAGTTCATCGAAGTTGATGTATCTGCAGTAGAGCTTGGCGGCGCGGTTCACTTAACAGACCTTAAAATGCCTAAGGGTGTTGAGCTTGCTGCACTGAGCCATGGTAATGAAAACCATGACACAACTGTATTCTCAATTCATGCACCTAAAGTTGTGACTGCTGAAGATGAAGATACATCTGCACCTGTAGCACCAGAAGCAGCACCAGAAGAATAAGTCGTTAGGCTTAAGGCAGTTATATGTCGGGTAAATCTGTATCTATCGATCTCATTGTTGGTTTAGGCAATCCGGGTTCGAAATATGAGCAGACACGACATAACGCTGGCTTCTGGTTTGTAGAAGAAATTGCGCGCCTAAAGGGCGCGCATTTTCGTCCTGAAGCAAAATTTTCCGGTGAAGTTTGTAAATTAGTATTAGAAGGTCGCGATGTGTGGCTGCTCAAACCTGATACCTTTATGAATCGCAGTGGTTTGTCAGTGCATAAGCTGGCATCATTTTATAAAATTCCCGTCGAAAATATCCTGGTGGCTCACGATGAGCTAGATTTAGAGCCAGGAACTGCACGCCTAAAAACGGCAGGTGGACATGGAGGGCATAACGGCCTGCGCGATATCATTGCGCAAATGGGAAAAGAGTTTCATCGATTACGAATTGGTATTGGTCATCCGGGACACCGTGATCAGGTATCAGATTTCGTGCTGCACCGCGCATCTAAAGATGAGCAAATCAGCATAGATAATTCAATAGACAGTGCATTATTAGCCTTGCCCCTGTTAGCCGAAGGCAGTTGGGAAAAAGCCGTGCACCGTTTACACAGTAAGTAGTATTCAATACAAGCCGTGCAACATGCACAATGGCTAGATCACCAGTAATAGGAAAGCATCATGGGTTTTAAATGCGGCATCGTAGGGCTACCAAACGTAGGCAAATCGACACTGTTTAACGCGCTTACAAAGGGCGAAATTCAAGCGGAAAACTATCCTTTTTGTACAATCGAGCCCAATGTAGGTATGGTGCCCATGCCAGATCCACGCCTCGATAAGCTGGCAGAAATTGTAAAGCCACAAAAAGTTATTCCTACCACGATGGAGTTTGTCGACATTGCAGGCCTGGTGGCGGGTGCTTCTAAGGGCGAAGGTTTAGGTAATCAGTTTTTGGCGAATATTCGTGAAACCGATGCTATCGCACAGGTTGTGCGTTGCTTTGATAATGATGACATTATTCATGTTGCTGGCAAAGTAAGCCCGTTGGATGATATTGAAGTTATCAATACTGAGCTAGGCCTGGCGGATTTAGAGTCGGTCGAAAAAGCCCTGTATAAAACCAGTAAGGTAGCCAAGTCTGGCGACAAAGACGCCAAAGCAAGAACTGCTGTTCTGGAAAAAGTAAAAGCTCATTTAGATGACGGCAATATGGCGCGTACTTTAGGCTTAAACGAAGACGAAAATTATATTATTCGCGACCTGCACCTGCTGACTATCAAGCCAACTATGTTTATTGCCAATGTGAATGAAGACGGTTTTGAAAATAATCCGTACTTAGATGCAGTGAAAGCAGAGGCCGAAAAAGAAGGTGCTGTAGTGGTAGCAGTATGTGCCGCAATTGAGGCTGAACTAGTAGAGCTGGATGACGATGAGAAGAAAGACTTCCTCGACGAAATGGGGCAGGACGAACCCGGTCTGAATCGAGTAATTCGCATGGGTTACAAATTACTCGGCCTGCAAACCTACTTCACCGCAGGTGTAAAAGAAGTACGTGCATGGACAGTTGCCGTAGGCGCAACCGCACCCAAAGCAGCAGCAGCCA
>Ga0316204_10003613_pt1 | contig 30241 bp, 22 predicted proteins | sample 6monrhotite_MG_2_FD_205661 | JGI IMG/M metagenome (GOLD analysis project Ga0316204, IMG submission 205661) | Microbial mat bacterial communities from mineral coupon in-situ incubated in ocean water Damariscotta River, Maine, United States -... | ecosystem: Environmental > Aquatic > Marine >...
AGAAGCCAAGGACCTCGTCGAAGCTGGTGGCAAGATCAAAGAAGGCGCTTCCAAAGACGAAGCCGAAGAGATCAAGGCAAAGCTGGAAGCAGCTGGCGCAGAGGTCGAACTGGCGTAAGGCGGAGTTATCTCCGCCCTACAACGGTTCATTCAAAACATCGTTGTGGGCAGAAAACACGGCTGGATTCGCAAATTGCGGGTCCAGCCTAACCTGTCTTAGAGGTCGGCCAGTTGGCTGACCGTCCTCTTGGGTAGGTTCTTACAGTCGGGAGGGTGCCGGTGGGACGGCAGCCACGAATTGACTTAGGACCCCCGGTCAAATGGGTGATGTATCGCGGCCCGGGTGATGCATCGTTCGAGAGACAAACAAAAGGTGACACCGCACATGGCTTCTACGTTCCTTGGACAGAAACGCCTGCGTAAGTACTACGGTAAAATCCGCGAAGTACTTGAAATGCCGAACCTTATCGAGGTTCAGAAATCCTCTTATGATTTGTTCCTGCGCTCTGGCGACAGCGACATTCCGCTTGACGGTGAAGGCATCAAAGGTGTCTTTCAGTCGGTGTTCCCGATCAAGGATTTCAACGAAACCGCCGTGCTTGAATTCGTCAAGTACGAGCTGGAAAAGCCGAAATACGATGTCGAGGAATGTCAGCAGCGTGACATGACCTACAGCGCCCCTCTGAAGGTCACCCTGCGTCTGATCGTGTTCGAAGTTGACGAAGATACCGGCGCCAAATCCGTCAAGGATATCAAGGAACAAGATGTGTTCATGGGCGATATGCCCCTGATGACACCAAACGGGACCTTCGTTGTGAACGGTACCGAGCGCGTGATCGTATCCCAGATGCACCGCTCACCCGGTGTGTTCTTCGATCACGACAAGGGCAAAACCCACTCTTCGGGCAAACTGCTGTTTGCCTGCCGCATCATCCCATACCGCGGCAGCTGGCTCGACTTTGAGTTCGACGCCAAGGACCTTGTGTTCTGCCGGATCGACCGCCGTCGCAAACTGCCTGTGACGACCCTGCTTTATGCGCTGGGCTTTGATCAGGAAGGCATCATGAATGCCTATTACAACACGGTTGACTACAAGCTGGCCAAGAAGGGCGCAGGCTGGACAACCAAGTTCTTCCCGGAGCGTGTTCGTGGCACACGCCCGGCCTTTGATCTGGTGGACGCAAAGACCGGCGAAGTGATCGCCAAAGCGGGTGAAAAAGTCACCCCACGTTCGGTCAAGAAACTGATCGACGCGGGCGAAGTGACTGATCTGCTGGTCCCCTACGAGAACATCGTCGGCAAGTTTGTCGCACAAGACATCATCAACGAAGAAAACGGCGCGATCTATGTCGAAGCCGGTGATGAGCTGACGCTCGAGATGGACAAGGAAGGCGAAGTCATCGGTGGCACGCTCAAGGATCTGGTTGATGCGGGCATCAAGACGATCCCCGTGCTGGACATCGATAACATCACGGTCGGCGCTTACATGCGCAACACGATGGCGGCTGACAAGAATATGAACCGCGAAACCGCGCTCATGGATATCTACCGTGTGATGCGCCCAGGCGAGCCACCGACGGTTGATTCAGCCTCGGCGCTTTTTGACACGCTGTTCTTTGACAGCGAGCGCTACGATCTGTCCGCTGTTGGCCGCGTGAAGATGAACATGCGTCTGGATCTGGATGCCGAGGATACCATGCGTACTCTGCGTAAGGATGACATCGTTGCTTGTATCAAGGCACTGGTCGAGTTGCGCGACGGCAAAGGCGACATTGACGATATCGACCACCTTGGTAACCGCCGTGTTCGTTCTGTCGGTGAGCTGATGGAAAACCAGTACCGCGTTGGTCTGCTGCGCATGGAGCGCGCGATCAAGGAGCGGATGTCCTCTGTCGAGATCGACACGGTGATGCCGCAGGATCTGATCAACGCCAAGCCCGCTGCTGCGGCAGTGCGTGAATTCTTTGGGTCCAGCCAGCTGTCGCAGTTCATGGACCAGACTAATCCGCTGTCCGAGGTCACGCACAAGCGTCGCCTTTCAGCGCTTGGACCCGGCGGTTTGACGCGCGAGCGTGCAGGCTTTGAGGTGCGCGACGTGCACCCAACGCACTACGGTCGTATGTGTCCGATTGAAACACCGGAAGGCCCGAACATTGGTCTGATAAACTCGCTGGCGACCTTTGCCCGCGTGAATAAATACGGCTTCATCGAAACACCATATCGCAAGGTCACTGACGGCAAGGTCACGGACGAAGTGTCCTATATGTCGGCGACCGAAGAAATGCGGCATACCGTGGCGCAGGCCAACGCGAATATGGCGGCAGATGGATCGTTCAACAATGAGCTGGTTTCAACCCGCAAGAACGGTGACTACACGCTGTCCCCACGTGAAAACGTGGACTTGATCGACGTGTCGCCAAAGCAGCTGGTCTCTGTCGCGGCCTCCTTGATCCCGTTCCTTGAAAACGATGACGCCAACCGCGCCTTGATGGGCTCGAACATGCAACGTCAGGCGGTTCCACTGCTTCAGGCCGAGGCCCCGCTGGTGGGTACAGGCATTGAGGAAGTTGTGGCGCGCGACAGTGGTGCCGCGATCATGGCGAAACGCGCCGGTATCATCGACCAGGTCGATGCGCAGCGTATCGTTATCCGTGCGACCGAGGATCTGGAGTTGGGCGACGCTGGCGTCGACATCTACCGGATGCGCAAGTTCCAGCGCTCCAACCAGAACACCTGTATCAACCAGCGCCCGCTGGTGAAGGTGGGCGACAAGATCCAAAAAGGTCAGGTGATTGCCGATGGTCCATCCACCGATATCGGTGAACTGGCCCTTGGCAAGAACGTGGTTGTCGCGTTCATGCCGTGGAACGGCTACAATTACGAAGACTCGATCCTGATCTCTGAGCGTATCGTGCGCGATGACGTGTTTACCTCGATCCACATCGAGGAATTCGAAGTTGCTGCCCGTGATACAAAGCTTGGGCCAGAGGAAATCACGCGCGATATTCCAAACGTCGGTGAGGAAGCGCTGCGCAACCTTGATGAGGCGGGAATCGTCTATATCGGGGCCGAAGTTGGCCCTGCTGATATCCTTGTCGGCAAGATCACACCAAAGGGCGAAAGCCCGATGACGCCTGAAGAAAAGCTTCTGCGCGCCATCTTTGGTGAAAAGGCATCCGATGTGCGCGACACATCCTTGCGTCTGCCGCCCGGTGATTTTGGGACAGTCGTCGAGGTTCGCGTCTTTAACCGCCACGGTGTTGAAAAAGATGAACGCGCGTTGCAGATCGAGCGTGAGGAAGTCGAGCGTCTCGCCCGTGACCGTGACGATGAGTTGGTCATCCTTGACCGCAACATCTATGCGCGTCTGTGGGATGTGATCAAAGGCAAGAAGGCTGCCAAAGGTCCGAAAGGCTTTAAGGCGGGTTCCATCGTGTCGGATGAAAGCGTTGCCGATCTGACCCGTGGTCAGTGGTGGCAACTGGCGATGGCTGACGAAGATGATGCCAAGATCGTGGAAGCGCTGAACGAACAGTACGAGATCCAGAAGCGTGCCATGGATGCCCGGTTCGAGGACAAGGTCGAGAAAGTGCGCCGCGGCGATGATCTGCCTCCGGGTGTGATGAAGATGGTCAAGGTTTTCGTGGCTGTGAAGCGCAAGCTGCAGCCCGGCGACAAGATGGCCGGTCGCCACGGCAACAAGGGTGTTATTTCCAAGGTCGTCCCGATGGAAGACATGCCATTCCTTGCCGATGGTACACCTGTCGATTTCTGTCTGAACCCGCTGGGTGTGCCGTCACGTATGAACGTGGGGCAAATCCTTGAAACGCACATGGGCTGGGCCGCACGCGGTCTTGGCTTGCAGATCGACGAAGCGCTGGACGAGTACCGCCGCTCTGGTGATCTGACGCCTGTGCGTGACGCGATGAAGATCGCCTATGGCGACAATGTCTATGACGAAGGCATCGCGGGCATGGACGAGGACGAGCTGATTGAAGCGGCGGGCAACGTGACAGGCGGCGTGCCGATGGCAACGCCGGTCTTTGACGGCGCGAAAGAGGCCGACGTGAACGATGCACTGGTGCGTGCCGGGTTCGACACTTCTGGTCAGTCTGTTCTTTATGATGGCCGGACCGGTGAACAGTTTAGCCGCAAGGTAACAGTGGGCGTGAAATACCTGCTGAAACTGCACCACCTTGTCGATGACAAGATTCACGCACGTTCCACCGGGCCTTACAGCCTTGTCACGCAGCAGCCTTTGGGTGGTAAAGCCCAATTCGGCGGCCAGCGTTTCGGGGAAATGGAAGTCTGGGCACTGGAAGCTTACGGCGCCGCTTACACCCTGCAGGAAATGCTGACTGTGAAGTCGGATGACGTGGCAGGCCGGACGAAAGTCTATGAAAGCATCGTCAAGGGCGAGGACAACTTTGAGGCCGGTGTGCCGGAGTCGTTCAACGTGCTCGTGAAAGAAGTCCGGGGTCTCGGCCTCAACATGGAACTCCTGGATGCGGAGGATGAAGAGTAAGCGAGAATTTTCGCACGAAAATTCTCGCGCCTGACCAAAATTCTTCGGACGAAGAATTTTGGTCGCTTCCCTCTCCACCCGATATTCGAGGTATCAAAATGAACCAGGAACTGACAAACAACCCGTTTAACCCGCTCACCCCGGCAAAAACGTTTGACGAAATCAAGGTCTCTCTGGCCTCGCCAGAGCGGATCCTGTCGTGGTCCTTTGGCGAGATCAAAAAGCCCGAGACCATCAACTACCGCACGTTCAAGCCAGAGCGTGATGGCCTGTTCTGCGCGCGTATCTTTGGCCCGATCAAGGATTACGAATGCCTGTGCGGCAAATATAAGCGCATGAAATATCGCGGCGTCGTCTGCGAGAAATGCGGTGTGGAAGTCACGCTGCAAAAGGTCCGTCGCGAGCGCATGGGCCACATCGAACTGGCCGCACCCGTTGCGCACATCTGGTTCCTCAAATCGCTGCCATCGCGCATCGGTCTGATGCTGGACATGACGTTGCGCGATCTCGAGCGGATCCTCTATTTCGAAAACTATGTGGTGATCGAACCCGGTCTGACGGACCTGACCTACGGCCAGTTGATGACCGAGGAAGAGTTCAACGACGCACAAGACCTTTACGGCATGGATGCATTCCAGGCCAACATCGGTGCAGAAGCGATCCGCGAGATGCTGTCCCAGATCGACCTTGAATCCGAGGCAGAGCAGTTGCGCGCTGACCTCAAAGAGGCCACGGGAGAACTGAAGCCCAAGAAGATCATCAAGCGTTTGAAGATCGTCGAAAGTTTCCTTGAGAGCGGCAACCGGCCTGAATGGATGGTTCTGACCGTGATCCCGGTGATCCCGCCGGAACTCCGCCCGCTGGTTCCGTTGGATGGCGGCCGTTTTGCGACCTCTGACCTGAACGATCTTTATCGGCGTGTGATCAACCGCAACAACCGTCTCAAGCGTCTGATCGAATTGCGCGCACCTGACATCATCGTCCGCAACGAAAAGCGGATGTTGCAGGAATCCGTTGATGCACTCTTTGACAATGGCCGTCGTGGCCGCGTGATCACCGGCGCCAACAAGCGTCCACTGAAATCACTGTCTGACATGCTGAAAGGCAAGCAGGGGCGTTTCCGTCAGAACCTTTTGGGCAAGCGCGTCGACTTTTCCGGTCGCTCGGTCATTGTGACTGGCCCGGAGTTGAAACTGCACCAGTGTGGTTTGCCGAAAAAGATGGCGCTCGAACTGTTCAAGCCGTTCATCTATTCGCGCCTAGAAGCCAAAGGCCTGTCCTCGACCGTCAAGCAAGCCAAGAAGCTCGTCGAAAAAGAGCGTCCGGAGGTTTGGGATATCCTTGATGAGGTCATCCGCGAGCACCCTGTCATGCTGAACCGTGCACCAACGTTGCACCGCTTGGGCATTCAGGCGTTCGAACCTGTCCTGATCGAAGGAAAGGCCATCCAGCTGCACCCGCTTGTCTGTTCTGCGTTTAACGCCGACTTCGACGGTGACCAGATGGCGGTACACGTGCCGCTGAGCCTTGAGGCCCAGTTGGAAGCCCGTGTGCTGATGATGTCCACCAACAACGTGCTGTCGCCAGCGAACGGCTCACCAATCATCGTGCCGTCGCAGGATATGATTTTGGGTCTCTATTACACCACCATCATGCGCGAAGGCATGAAGGGTGAGGGCATGTCGTTCTCGGACATTCAAGAGGTCGAGCACGCCCTGACCGCTGGTGAGGTGCACCTGCACGCCAAGATCAATGCGCGCATGACACAGATCGACGAAGAAGGAAACGAAGTGCAGATGCGCTTTGAGACCACACCGGGGCGTTTGCGTCTTGGTGCGTTGCTGCCGCTCAATACGAAGGCACCGTTTGCTTTGGTCAACCGTCTGTTGCGCAAGAAAGAAGTGCAGCAGGTCATCGACACTGTTTACCGGTACTGCGGTCAGAAAGAGTCTGTCATCTTCTGTGACCAGATCATGACAATGGGCTTCCGCGAGGCGTTCAAGGCGGGCATTTCGTTCGGCAAGGACGATATGGTTGTGCCTGACACCAAGTGGGAACTGGTTGATGAGACACGCAATCAGGTCAAGGATTTTGAACAGCAGTATATGGACGGCTTGATCACCCAGGGTGAGAAATACAACAAGGTTGTCGATGCCTGGTCAAAGGCCAACGACAAAGTCACAGACGCGATGATGGATACGATCTCCACCACGCCGCGGTCGGAAGATGGATCAGAGGGTGAACCAAACTCGGTTTACATGATGGCCCACTCCGGTGCCCGTGGCTCGGTCACGCAGATGAAACAGCTGGGCGGTATGCGCGGCCTGATGGCCAAGCCGAATGGCGAGATCATCGAAACGCCGATCATCTCGAACTTCAAGGAAGGTCTGACCGTTCTTGAATACTTCAACTCGACCCACGGTGCCCGCAAGGGTCTGTCGGACACGGCGTTGAAAACTGCGAACTCCGGCTATCTGACCCGTCGTCTGGTGGATGTCGCACAGGATTGCATCATCCGCGAGGTCGATTGTGGCACCGAGCGTGCGATCACGGCTGAGGCTGCGGTGAATGACGGTGAGGTTGTCGCGTCTCTGGCTGAGCGTGTGCTGGGCCGTGTTTCTGCGGATGACGTCATCAAGCCGGGCACGGATGAGGTGATCGTCGAAGCAGGCGAGCTGATCGACGAACGCAAGGCCGACATGATCGACGTGGCGGGCATCGGCAAGATGCGCATCCGTTCACCTTTGACATGCGAGTCCGAGGATGGCGTTTGTGCGATGTGCTATGGTCGTGACCTTGCTCGCGGTACACGTGTCAACATCGGCGAGGCCGTCGGCATTATCGCGGCACAGTCCATCGGCGAACCAGGGACCCAGTTGACCATGCGGACATTCCACATTGGTGGTGTTGCTCAGGGTGGTCAGCAGTCTTTCCTTGAGGCCTCACAGCCCGGCAAGATTGAGTTCCGTAACGCGCAATTGTTGGGGAACGAATCCGGCGAGATGGTCGTCATGGGCCGCAACATGGTTCTGGCGATCATGGGCGAAGACGGTGAAGAGCGGGCCAATCACAAGGTTGGGTATGGCTCCAAGGTGTTTGTCAAGGAAGGCGCCGATGTGCTGCGGGGCGACAAGCTCTTTGAATGGGATCCATACACTTTGCCGATCATTGCCGAGAAGTCCGGTACAGCCAAATACGTTGATCTGGTCAACGGGATTGCTGTGCGCGAGGATACCGACGATGCAACGGGCATGACCCAGCGTATCGTGGCCGACTGGCGCGCTGCACCCAAGGGCAATGAGCTTGCTCCAAAGATCATCGTTCTGGGTCCGGATGGCGAAGTTGCGGTCAAAGAGGACGGCAACCCTGTTGCCTATCCGATGTCTGTGGATGCGGTTCTGTCTGTTGAAGATGGTGAAGAAATCAAAGCGGGTGATGTTGTCGCGCGTATCCCACGTGAGGGTGCCAAGACAAAAGACATTACCGGTGGTCTGCCACGTGTGGCCGAACTCTTTGAAGCGCGCCGTCCGAAGGATCACGCGATCATCGCTGAAATTGATGGCTATGTGCGCTTTGGCAAGGACTATAAGAACAAGCGCCGCATCGCGATTGAATCCACTGACGATGCAGAGGTTAAGGTTGAATACATGGTGCCCAAGGGCAAGCACATCCCGGTTGTGGAAGGTGATTTTGTCCAAAAGGGTGACTACATCATGGACGGCAACCCAGCCCCGCACGATATTCTGGCGGTCATGGGGGTCGAGGCTCTTGCGGACTATATGATCGACGAAGTGCAGGACGTGTATCGTCTGCAGGGTGTGAAGATCAACGACAAGCACATCGAAGTGATCGTGCGCCAGATGCTCCAGAAGTGGGAGATTCAGGACAGCGGTGACACCGTTCTGCTGAAGGGCGAGAACGTCGACAAGGCAGAGTTTGATGAGGCCAACGCAAAGGCACTTGCACGCGGCGACCGCCCTGCGCAGGGTGAACCGATCTTGCTGGGTATCACCAAGGCGTCGTTGCAGACCCGTTCGTTCATCTCTGCCGCGTCCTTCCAGGAAACCACGCGCGTTCTGACCGAGGCATCCGTGCAAGGCAAGCGCGACAAGCTGATCGGTCTGAAAGAGAACGTGATCGTGGGCCGTCTGATCCCTGCCGGGACAGGTGGTGCGACGCAGCAGGTTCAGCGTGTGGCCCAGGATCGCGACAATGTCGTGATCGAAGCCCGCCGGGAAGAAGCTGAAGAGGCTGCACGTCTGGCCGCTCCGATGGAGATGGCGGATGTATCAGAGGATCAGGTTTTTGGCGATGCTGTCGAAGTAGCTGAAGGTGGCGAAGCGTAAGCGACACCTGTATGAGAATAGACAAGGCCTCCGCTGCGCGGAGGCCTTTGTTTTTTCAACTGATGGCGCAAAGGCCTGCGTCAATCCTGCGCACCCGGGCGCCGAGATATCAGTGGATCATGACCCCAAGCGGTCTTTGTTGCCGGGCAAACGCGGTGACATCCCTCGTTTGTCCGGCAACACTAAGGCGACCTATCGCTTCGTGGAAACCGCATACATGGCAGTGACACCGTTCATCGTGACCATCAGCATGTTCAGTTCACGAAACTTGCGGGCTGCGGCCTCGTTGTCAATCTCGGACCCTGCCAGCAAGGTGTCGAGTATCGGCACAACAGCGTCCCACTGACCTGTGGCCACTTCCAGACCTTCTCCAATCTCCGCGGTTGGGGGCGGCCGAACACCGACGCTGGGCATCCCGTCACGCAGCGCGACCAGCGAATTGCCAAAGGTCGTGATCGCGGCATCCAATGCCTCAGCCGTCTCTGGCGTGCGCTGGGAAGATGACAGCACACAGGATTCCTTGGAGATCGTTTGGGTCAACATCCGCTGGCGGCCTGCGATACTGATCAGAAACCCATCTGCCTGAACCAGATCAGCGGGGTTGGAGTACTGCGCGGTCACTTCAGACACGAGGTTCTGTGATGCATTCAGAACGTTCATGTTTTCGTCAAGGATGACCTGTAGGTTCTCGTCGGATGTATCACCGGCAACCATTGCCTCAGCGGCGGCTTTGAGAGGCTGCCAGGCATCGCGCACCGCTTGAATTTGGGCGACTGTCTTGCGCCGTTGCTCTGGTCCGTTGATGTTCAATGACGGGTCGCCGTATTCCAAGGCCGTGAGGATCGTCTCGAACTCGGTGATCGCCGAGCCGAGCATCCGCAAAGAGCCCTCTGCCGCGATGCCTTTTGCAAGGTGGCAACCGGCGGTCGGAATGTGCTGCGACAACATGCCAAGCTTGTCAGAGAAGCTGATACGTTCCTGCCCGCCTACATCATCGGACTGTTGCGTCTGGGCGCTCCCGGGAAGCGCCGCATATCCCAGCGCAAGGGTGACGGCGAAAGAAGCGAGAATGGGTTTCATCAAAGGGTTCCTTTTTGGGTATCGGGCGTCTGTCTGCGGCAGTGTTGCGTTCAGTCGAGCATTGCTTGAGCGTGCTATCCGAAGGTCGGTTCATGCCGTCACAAGAGACGGTTTAGACCTTGGGGTGCGAACGGTGTGTCCCGTGCGCTGCGCCAAGTGGAGATACTGAGCCAAAACTATTCGTACCGCTGTGCCCCTTGTTTTCAGATGGTCGGTTGACTTGTTGCGGAGCCTTGACGGTGTTTCTGCCAATGGCCGCGCGTCAGGCGCGTCAGGAGATGCGCGGCTTTGCACGCATCTCCCATAGCGTTGCCTAGCTGTCGGAAGACTGCGAAAGCCACACTTCGACGCGACGGTTGATGCCACGACCACGATCCGAGATGTTGCAGGCTGAAGGTGCAACTTCACCATAGCCCTGGGTCTGGAATGTGATACCGGCCAACCGATCGCCTGCAATCTCCATGAGGTTTTCGGCAACCTGATCAGCCCTTTCAATGGCGAGATGACGGTTTGCATCGAAAGCGCCGACATCATCGGTAAAGCCTACGAGCGTGACTGTCGCACCGGCTGGCACATCCTCGAGGTAAGTGACCAGTCGTTGCAGATCGAGGCGACCGCGTTCGTCAAGTCTGGACGATCCAGTGCGGAACCGGAAGGTGGTGGACAAGCGGTCCGTGTTCTCCATTCCGTCGAGCATCTCTTGCAACACTTCACCTTCAAATCCGGAATCGTACTGGACGACCTGTTCGGTCAGGGCCGCACGGCGTGTGTCTGACACATCCTGGGTCCGGCTCTGAATGCTCAAGTTGATAAAGCCTGACTTGCCAATAACGCCGTCCGCCTCTTGCGAGATCATGAAATCGAGGAAGTCCTGACTTTGCGCATCCACATTGTCGGCCCGGTTATAAAGGTACATACGACGGTTCAGCGTGTATTCTTCGGTCTTGGCCGAGAAGGCATCGGGTGTGGTGGGGATGCCGCATTCATTGACCAAGGTGACCGGTTTTGCGCCGCGCTGGAAGGCAAAACCAAGATAGCCAATGGCGTTGCGGTCAATATAGACCACGTTTGACAGATCCTGGTCACTTTCCGAAATACCCTGAGGCAAGAAGTCGGGGCGCTCCTCGCCATATAGATATGACATGAAGAAGTCGTAGCTGGCAGAATCGGGATTGCGGGTGATTACGTTGATATCGCGATCAGGACCGCCCAGTTCGGACCAGTTTGTAATCTGGCCAGAGAAGATGCCAGCCAATTGGTCCTTGGTCAGCGTCTCAACGGGGTTGGATTGATGCGTCACGACGACCATGCTGTCGACCGCGATGATGCGTTCCTGATTGGGGCTGACCATGCTGCCGGCGCCATCAGCGCGCAGGGCGCGGGCTTCGTCCTGTGTGATCCGGCGCGAAGACATGCCAATGGTCGCGCTGCTGTCAAGCAAGGCTTGAAACGCGCTGTCGTCATCCGTGGCCGAAATGAGGAATGATCCGATCTCGTCACCAAAACCGCCATCATCAACCAGGGTCGCGATCGATTGTCCTGCTGAGAGGTTGGTCAGCTCCGCGTCTGCGTCCATTGATGCTGCAAACCCAGTCATCAAAAGTGGCATCATGCCCAGCCCGATCTCTTCGGAACCGACGATCGCCACATCTGCCGAAATATCTTCAAACGTGGGACAGGCTTCGCCTTCACAAATCATGTTGCTTGCATCGATGCGCAAATCGCCAAGCGCTGTGCGAACGATATATGTGTCATCAACAAGGTCGATGAACTCGCCCGACACTGTGATCGTGCCGTCTGTCGATGTCAGAGTGACGTCTGCTGCCATGCCGACTGTGGGGGCTAAAAACCCCGCGACCAGCGCGGCTGTTGCGACAGACATTTTCAGTTGTTTCTTAAGATTGAACACCAAGGTCTTATCTCCTGCTATAATTGCCAAATTCGATTGGCCCCGTTTCCAAAGACCAGAATCAAACGGTCAGAAGGATGAAAACCCGGCGACCGCCAAAATCACAATTGGAAACAAAGCGGGTAAATTAGTGCAATTTGTGTCCAAATATTGTTTCTTTCTAAGGATTTTCTTGACGACCAAACACAACGTGAGGGTGTAGCGACGGGTGCTGACAGGATGGTTAAAGGCTGAAATGGCTGGCTTTTTTGGCGAACGGGGCACTGAAATTGGCGGCGCAACCCAGTGAATTGTGGTCTGAGGGCTCCAAACATTGGGACTTACCGGCACCACAAAGCGCGATGGAACCGATTCTAAGACATAATTCCCCTTGTCAGAGCACGCTTCTGACCTTGCGGAATGGTCCCACCCTTCCCGCTGGCATGACGCGCAACTGGCGCGCAGGCGGAAAATTCTGAACAGAGCTGTATGTCCGGCCGAAGCAACCCGTTGGCGATCAACGGCAAGAACAAGGTGCATTCGGCCAGATGCCGCAAGGGGTCACCAAGACACAAAGCAACGCTTCGCACGAAGTTTCGCTGTATCGGGCGCGCGCGGTGTGCGGGCTAGCAATGAAAGATAAGCCCTCTGGTCTGTCAGAAGAGTAGATGGTGGAGCCTAGGGGAGTCGAACCCCTGACCTCTTGCATGCCATGCAAGCGCTCTCCCAACTGAGCTAAGGCCCCATCCTGCCAGCTTGTTGCTGTGCAACGGCTGTCTATGCAGCGATACGGGCGAGATCAAGTGAAAATCGCGCCCGCCCGGTTTGTTTTAGTCGTCGTCGCTTGCGGGCACGTCCGCCAGTTCGTCAAGCGACACGGTGTCATCGTCGTCGTCTTCCAGAACGTCGTCGCCCAGACTGACTTCTTCGGCGTCATCGTCGTCATCGAGCACCAGATCTTCGTCCTCGGACTTTTCCTTCGCCTTGGCGCTTTGTGCGTCCTCGGCATCTGCGACCATCGTACGGGTCTTGGATGTATCGACAGTCACCTCATTGCCCGTATAGGGGCTGATGATTGGCGTTGCGTTCAGGTCGTAAAAGCGTTTGCCGGTTTCGGGGCAAAGGCGCTTTGTGCCCCACTCTTCCTTAGGCATAGGCTATCCCTTCAAAAACTAAGCTCTTCCCTTGCGGGTGATCGGTGCCAACTGCCATAAGCAGGGGGCGGTGTCAAAGCCTTTGGCACATGAAATATGAGTAGCTGGATATGGGCCGTCATACACTCGAAGGCAACCCCCCGATTGAGGTCACCTTGCGCCATTCTGCCCGTGCCAAGCGGTTATCCTTGCGCGTGTCGCGCCTGGATGGCCGTGTGACCCTGACTTTGCCGCGCCGCGCGCCTGAACGCGAGGGGATCGCCTTCTTGCAGTCAAAAGAGGCGTGGCTGCGGAACCATCTGCAAGCGATGAGCCCGGCAACTTTGGTGAAGGTGGGGCATGTTGTGCCTTTTCGAGGCCGTGCAACGGTGATTGCTCTGGGTGCAGGCAAGCACGCCTGTATTGCGGGCGATCGGATCGAGGTTTCGGCGAATGCGCCTGCGAGCGTGCAGGTCAAGGCGCTGTTTCGGCATATGGCGCGCGATGCGCTTGCTCAGGCATCTGACAGGTGCGCGCGGCAATTGGGGCGATCCTATACCCGCCTGAGCATCCGGGACACGCGGTCGCGCTGGGGGTCCTGTTCTTCTCAGGGCGGGCTGATGTATTCATGGCGCCTGATCATGGCGCCCCCTGCGGTGCTGGATTATGTGGCCGCACATGAGGTGGCTCATTTGGTTGAAATGAACCACCAGCCGGCCTTTTGGGATGTGGTCGCGCGGCTCTGCCCTGATTATGCCCAGCACCGCCACTGGCTGCGCGAAAAGGGTGATCAGCTGCATCGGATCGTCTTTGACGATTGACCGCCGCGGCATACGTGATCACAAATAACACATGATGATCCAACCCCGCCCACAAGACAGCACTACCGCAGCACATGAGCGGGTCTTTCGCGCATTGCGTACCCGGATCATGCACGGCGAGATCGCCCCGGGCGAGGCCCTGACCCTGCGCGGCATCGGCAAGACCTACGACGTATCAATGACCCCCGCGCGCGAAGCGGTGCGCCGTCTGGTGGCAGAGGGCGCGCTGTTTTTGTCGTCCTCGGGCCGTGTTTCCACGCCTGCATTGTCAAACGAGCGGATTGAAGAGCTTGCGACGCTGCGCGCGCTGTTGGAGCCGGAACTGGCGTCACGCGCGCTGCCGCGGGCGCATTTTGCGCTGATCGATCGGTTGGAGGCCATCAACCAAGGTGTCAGTCAGGTGATCGCGCGCCAGGACGCGACAGGCTATATCCGCATGAACCTGGAGTTTCACCGCACGCTATATCTGCGCGCCCAGGCACCTGCGATGCTGGCTATGGCCGAGACGGTCTGGCTGCAACTTGGCCCGACAATGCGCGCGCTATACGGTCGGCTCAACCGGACCGAACCGCCTTATCATCACAAGCTGATCCTCGCCGCCCTCAAGGCAGGTGACGATCCGGGGTTGCGGCTGGCGGTGCGGGCTGATTCGACGCAGGGCTTGCGGATGCTCAAGGGGTAGGCGGGTAGATATCGAGATCTACCAGCGCGATATTCATGACCCGCCTGAAATCCTCGCCGGGCATCCCAATGCCGTGCGCAAGGCTGGTCAGGAAGGCATATTCAGATGGAATAATCCGCCCGCTTGAGAGCGCAATATAAAAGGCGCCCTGCATCATCACGTCCTTTTCGGAGTCGCGCAGGCCCTTGCCGAAATCCAGAAAATCCTGCGGTGTCAGATCCATGTCGATGTGATCTGTGATGCGAATCACTTCGGTGGATTGCACATTATGCCGCGTCAGCCGACTGGCTGTTTTCGTGATCAGGGCAATTTCCTTCGACGCAACCATCCCATCGCATTTACCAACATAGCACATCGCGGTGAGGATGCGTTGTGCTGCCTTCTTGCGCATCGGCGCGTTGGGATCATAGCCGAGCAACGATTTTAGCCGGCGCATGATAACGGCAAGCAGGGCAAGACCGACCGCCACCCAGATGCCGTAGTTCTGAATGGTGCGCTGGAGACTGTTGCGCGCCCGTGATGGCAGGCTGGCATCAATCAGGTTAAGCGATTGCGCGGTTTCCATCTGCTGCTGGCTGAAGGGGCGCTCTGCTTCCCCCGCACATTTGTCCACTGCAAGCACATAGCCGCGAATATCACTGGAAAGCGAATATCCCAGAATCCGAAAATCTCTGGTTTGATAGCATAGGGCAAGCGGTGCGCCATTTGGCGCTGTAATTTCGGTATCCGCCACATATTCAAGATCAGAGAACATGCCCGAACCAGCCACAAGGGCGAAAGCAGGGCCGCTCGTGAAAAGGACACTCAACAAAAGGGCGAAAATAAAACGCTTCATGCGGATTTCTCAGACTGTTTTTTCAAATTTTTGCAGCCAAAGACAGCCGCAGGAACTGGCGCTTGTGAATTGTTATCGGCCCCAGTCTATGGATAAAGCAAGCGATTGAGCGTGCAATGCGTTGTTTTCGCAGCAAGTGTTCCTTGTCTGCCGCAGAAAGCAAGGATCGAAAAACAGCCCCGCGCCAGCAAGTGCTACCTTGCGGGCCCCAGATTGACCCGATCTGTCAGCCCATCGTCAAGCGTGAATAGCACCATCACCGCATGCGAGTGCGGCTTCGCGGACCGCCTCTGAATAGGTTGGATGCGCATGGCAGGTCCGTGCGATATCTTCTGCGGCAGCCCCGAACTCCATTGCGACGCAAATCTCATGGATCAGATCGCCCGCCATCGGCCCGATGATATGCGCGCCCAGCACGCGGTCGGTCGTCGCATCGACAAGGATTTTGACAAACCCGTCGCCTGCGAAATTCGCCTTGGCGCGCGCGTTGCCCATAAAGGGGAACTTGCCGACCTTATAGGCGCGGCTCTGTTCTTTCAGCGTTTCCTCGGTCTCGCCAACGTTGGCGACCTCGGGGTGGGTGTAGATCACACCGGGGATCACGCCGTAATTCACATGCGGGTGCTGGCCTGCGATCCCTTCGGCGACGGCCATGCCTTCGTCTTCGGCTTTATGTGCCAGCATCGGGCCTGCGATGGTGTCACCGATGGCGTAGATGCCGGGTATGTTGGTGGCGTATTTTGCGTCGGTCTTGATCTGGCCGCGCTCTGATATTTCGACGCCCAGCGCTTCAAGGCCAAGGCCTTCGGTGTAGGGTTTACGCCCGGTGGCGACCAGTACGGTATCGGCGTTCAATGTATGATCGCTGCTGTCCTTGCGGAGTTGATAGCTGACCGTGGCCTTGCCGCCCTTGACGGAAACGCCTTGCACAGCGGCGCCCAGCACGAATTTAAGCCCCTGTTTTTTTAACGTTCTCTGGAAAACCTTGGCGATCTCTGCATCCATGCCGGGTGTGATCGCGTCAAGGTATTCAACGACCGTTACATCCGCACCCAGACGGGCATAGACCGATCCCAACTCAAGTCCGATGACGCCCGCGCCGATCACCACAAGTGCCTTTGGAACCTTGCCAAGTTCCAGTGCGCCGGTGGATGTCACAACCGTTTTTTCGTCAACCTCAACGCCCGGCAAAGACGACGCCTCGGACCCCGATGCGATGATGATATGTTTGGCGTCATGGACCTCATCACCGACTTTGACCTTGCCCGGCTCCGGGATGGAACCCCAGCCTTTGAGCCAGTCGACCTTATTCTTTTTGAACAGAAATTCGATGCCGCCGGTATTTTGACCAACCACGTTTTCCTTATAGGCAAGCATCTGCTTCCAATCGACGGAAGGGGCCTTGCCCTTCAGGCCCATCGCAGCGAAATTATGCTGTGCCTCATGCAGCATATGGGTGGCGTGCAGCATCGCCTTGGAGGGGATGCAGCCGACGTTCAGGCAGGTCCCGCCCAGCGTTTCACGCCCTTCGACGCAGGCCACTTTCATACCCAGCTGGGCGCAACGGATGGCGCAAACATAGCCGCCGGGGCCGGCGCCGATTACGATGACATCATAGCTGGACATTGGGGTCTCCTTCTTGGGCATTTTGGCGTCGGACAAAGGTCGGGCTTTTGTCGGGCACATTAGTAAATTAGCGCTGACAATATCATCAGCATGGTTGAGAGGAACCCCACAAACCAAATCATCGAGCGCCATGGCGACCAGCCGAAATAATAGGCAGGGATGTAGAGGATGCGGGCACCCAGATAGGTCCAGGCCATGATGGCGCTGAGCCCGGTGCCTTTGTCGCCAAGGGTGATGACGACGACAGCGATGGTGAAAAGGATCAGCGCCTCGAAATGGTTGTCCAGGGCGCGTATCAGGCGGCCGGTCTTGTCGCTGACCAGTTCGACCATGGGTTTGCCCATGCGGCTGGTGTCGCGGGGAGACAGGGTTCTGCCCACGCCGAGTTCGATATTGGCAGGGATCGCCATGAGGCAGAACTGGACGCCTTGGAGCAGGGCGGCGAGGCCGAGGACGGTGAGTTCTGGGGTCATGACTTGTCCTCGTTCTCGAGAATGGGTGCGTATTTGGACTTTCTAATCAATTGGACTAGCTCTCTAGCCAACGTGGAGAATCCAAGGCCCGCGCCGAACGTGTCGCGGTAGCCCTTGAGCGTTGAGCGGTAATGAAAGCGCGTCGCAGAGTATTTGGTCGCTTCCACACCTCGGATGAGCAGGGCTTTGTCTATCAATCGTTCAGCGATTGGCTCCCATCCCTTGCAACTGGAGTCTAAGTGAAGCTGAAGTTGCTTTCGCAATTCTTCAAACTCATGGTCCTCATGTATCTGGTAGAATGCTTTCGCTTGAGAGGCACGATCATGTTGAGCAATTCTTAGTGCCCGACATGTAAAAGTGTCGAACAATGGTGATCTGTGTCCTCCGCTAAACCAAAGCGCCTTGGTTAGGCCGGATGCAAAGGACTTGTACCTGTTACTGCCCTTCATCGGCTGGCCCCAAAGAGAAGTGCGTTCAAAAGCTACCGCCCAACTATCCTTGGCAGCTAGAGAGCCTGACAAGTTGTGCTGAAGTTCCCTCGAAACATCCAAAAGCTCAGGGAGTATTCTGGACTTTCCAGTTTCACCCAATGTTCGCCAAACTCGAAACTCTAGGAGCATCTCTCTTAGAACTTTTTCATTTGGAGCTTTGTTTCGGAGACTTTCGACATATCGGGCTTCGGAATAAAGGGTTGTGAGAAAATGGTTTGTCAACGCCCCAAAAATACAATCTTCCAGAGTAAGTGGTTCGGTATTTTTCATACTTTGTAACGCCCGGCTTGCCGGGCAGCGCCCGGACCTCCCCCATGGGGAGGGCGCTTTTGCAACGTTGCGACATGCATGACTGTCTCGGGTGAAGGCGGTGGACCGCAAAGTTGATACGTTGCAGCGCCCACCCCGAGGTCCGGGCACTGCCCTATGCCTCGCATCGCTTTTTCCAAGTTGCGTTGTAGCACACAACGCCCCCTGGGCTCCGCTCGTCTGGACCTGAAACTGTCCACTGGACAGTTTCCAAGACGGACCAGACCCCCGAGGTCCGGGCGCCGCCCTGTGTGGGTGACTAGCATCACAAATCCATCAACAGCCGCCGTGGATCCTCAAGCGCTTCCTTGACCCGCACAAGGAACGTCACCGCCCCTTTGCCGTCCACGATCCGGTGGTCATAGGACAGCGCCAGATACATCATGGGCCGGATCACGACCTGCCCGCCTATCGCCATTGGGCGGTCCTGAATTTTGTGCATGCCGAGGATGCCGGACTGCGGTGGGTTCAGGATAGGCGAGGACATCAGCGAGCCGTAGACACCACCATTGGAGATGGTGAAGGTGCCGCCTTGCATTTCGGCCATGCTCAGCTTGCCGTCGCGGGCTTTGGCGCCCATTGCGGCAATCGCCTTTTCGATGGTGGCAAAGGACATCTGGTCGGCGTCGTTGATCACCGGCACCACGAGGCCCGTGGGCGTGCCTGCGGCGATGCCCATGTTGACATAGGATTTATAGACAACATCGGTGCCATCGATTTCGGCGTTGACCTCTGGCACTTCTTTGAGCGCATGCACGCAGGCCTTGGTGAAGAAGGACATGAAGCCAAGTTTGACGCCGTGCTTTTTGAGGAACAGGTCTTTGTACTCGTTGCGCAGGGCCATCACCTCGGTCATGTCGACCTCGTTATAGGTGGTCAGCATGGCAGCGGTGTTCTGGCTGTCCTTGAGGCGCTTGGCGATGGTCTGGCGGAGGCGGGTCATCTTGACCCGCTCTTCGCGCTCCGCTTGGTCGGCGGCGACCGGCGCACGCGGGGCTGGCGCCGAAGAAGGCGCGGGAGCGGCTGAGGAGAGCGCATTGAGCACGTCCTCTTTCATCACACGGGCGTCCTTGCCGGTGCCTGTGACGTCTGACAGGTTATTTTCTGCCATCAGCTTTTTCGCAGAAGGCGCGTCTTCGACGTCTTTTGTGGCGGCCTGAGCGGGGGGCTCATCGGCCTTGGGAGCCTCTTCGCTTTTCTGTGCGGCAGGGGCGGGTGCGGCATCGCCTTCCGCGATTTGTGCCAGCAGTGCATCGACGCCGACAGTGTCGCCTTCGGCGGCGACGATCTCGGACAGGGTGCCAGCCACGGGGCTGGGCACTTCGACCGTTACCTTGTCAGTTTCCAGTTCGCACAGCATTTCATCAACGGCGACAGCATCGCCGGGTTGCTTGAACCATGTGGCGACGGTGGCCTCTGTCACGGATTCGCCAAGGGTGGGGACACGGACTTCTGTGCTCATTGCTTTGTTCCTTTGATAGTCAGCGCATCGTCGACGAGGGCTGCTTGTTGTGCCTTGTGCTGGCTGGCCAGACCTGTGGCAGGCGAGGCGGCTGCCGCGCGCCCGGCATAGATGGGCCGTGTGTGTTTGGCTTTGATCCGGGTCAGGACCCATTCGACGTTGGGCTCCATGAACGACCAGGCGCCTTGATTGCGGGGCTCTTCCTGGCACCAGACCATTTCGGCGTTCTTGAAGCGTTCAAGCTCTTTCACAGCCGATTGGGCGGGGAAGGGGTAGAATTGCTCAAACCGCATGATGTAGACGTCCTTGATCCCGCGTGCGTCGCGTTCTTCCAGCAGATCGTAATAGACCTTGCCGGAACACATCACGACCCGTTTGATTTTGCTGTCGGCCACCAGTTTGGTGTCGGAATTGCCATGTTGGGCATCGTCCCACAGGACGCGGTGGAACGAGGAACCGGTGGTGAATTCCTCTCTCTTCGAGACCGCCATCTTGTGCCGCAATAGCGACTTGGGCGTCATCAGGATCAGCGGCTTGCGGAATGTCCTGTGCAACTGCCGTCGCAGCAGGTGAAAATAGTTTGCAGGCGTCGTGCAGTTTGCCACGATCCAGTTGTCGCCGCCGCACATGGTCAGGAACCGTTCCAGACGTGCGGAAGAGTGTTCCGGCCCTTGCCCTTCGTACCCATGCGGCAACAGGCAGACGAGGCCGGACATGCGCAGCCATTTGCTTTCGCCCGACGAAATGAACTGGTCGAACATAATCTGCGCGCCATTGGCGAAATCGCCGAATTGTGCTTCCCAAAGTGTCAGGGCGTTGGGTTCGGCCAGCGAATAGCCGTATTCGAACCCCAGCACCGCATATTCCGAAAGCATCGAGTCGATGACTTCATATTGGGCCTGCCCATCGCGAACGTGGTTGAGCGGATAGTACCGTTCCTCGGTGTCCTGGTTGATCAGCCCCGAGTGACGGTGGCTGAACGTACCGCGTGTACAGTCCTGACCTGAAAGGCGCACCGGGTAGCCTTCGGTCATGAGAGACCCGAACGCCAGGGCTTCGCCCGTTGCCCAGTCGATGTTTTCGCCGGTCTCGAACATATTGGCCTTGGCGTCGAGCAGCCGCCCGACAGTCTTGTGCAGCGGGAAGTTCTCTGGCGCTTTCGACAGCGCCTCACCCACCGCGTTGAACGTCGCTTCTTCAATCGCCGTGACACCGCGCTGATAGTCCTCGTCCTTGCGGTCCAGATGCGACCATTTCCCGTCAAGCCAATCCGCCTTGTTGGGTTTGAAATTCTTGCCGGCCTCGAATTCTTCGTTCAGATGCGCCTGAAACGCGGCCTTCATGTCTTCGACTTCGCCTTCCGGGATCAACCCGTCACTCACCAGTCTTTCGGTATAGAGCGTCAGTGTCGTCTTTTGCTTTTTGATTTTCTTGTACATCACCGGGTTGGTGAACATTGGCTCGTCGCCTTCGTTGTGACCAAAGCGGCGGTAGCAGATGATATCGAGCACCACGTCCTTGTGGAATTTCTGCCGGAACTCGGTGGCAACCCGGGCAGCATGGACCACTGCCTCTGGATCGTCGCCGTTGACGTGAAAGATCGGCGCCTCAACCATCAGCGCGATATCTGTCGGATAGGGGCTTGAGCGGCTGAAATGCGGTGCGGTGGTGAAACCGATCTGGTTGTTCACCACGATATGCATGGTGCCGCCTGTTCTGTGTCCTTTCAGACCTGACAGGCCAAAGCCCTCGGCCACAACGCCTTGTCCCGCAAAGGCCGCATCGCCGTGCAGCAAAATGGCCATGACGCGGGTGCGCTCGGCATCGTTCTTTTGGTCCTGCTTGGCGCGGACCTTGCCAATTACGACAGGGTTCACCGCCTCTAGGTGAGAAGGGTTCGCGGTTAAGGACAGGTGGACAAGGTTGTCGTCAAAGGCCCGGTCGGAGGACGCGCCAAGGTGATATTTCACATCACCAGAGCCATCCACGTCTTCGGGTTTGAACGACCCTCCCTGGAATTCGTTGAAGATCGCGCGATAGGGCTTTTCCATGACATTTGCCAGCACCGACAGACGGCCGCGGTGCGGCATCCCGATGATGATTTCATCAAGGCCCAACTGCCCGCCGCGCTTGATGATCTGCTCCATTGCAGGGATCAGGCTTTCACCGCCATCAAGGCCGAAACGCTTGGTGCCCATGTATTTGACGTGCAGGAATTTTTCGAAACCTTCAGCCTCGACCAGGCTGTTCAGGATCGCCTTGCGCCCGTTCTTGGTAAAGGCAATTTCCTTGCCGTAGCCCTCGATGCGTTCTTTCAGCCAACCGGCCTCTTCGGGATTGGAGATATGCATGTATTGCAGCGCAAAAGTGCCGCAATAGGTGCGCTGCACGATGGCGATGATTTCGTTCATGGTCGCGACTTCAAGGCCCAGCACATTGTCGATGAAAATCGGGCGGTCCATGTCGGTGGCCGTGAAACCGTAAGAGGCCGGGTCCAATTCGGGGTGCGGGGTGTTTTCACGCATTCCCAGCGGGTCAAGATCGGCAATGAGGTGGCCGCGAATACGATAGGCGCGGATGATCATCAGCGCGCGGATACTGTCGAGGACGGCGGCGCGAACCTGCGCTTCGGAGAGTTCGGCGCCTTTTTCGGCGGCTTTTTCCTTGATCTTCTTGCCAGCGGCCTCTGGTTCGGCTGGCCACTGACCATCAAGGGCGGCGGTCAGATCATCGGCAGGGGCAGGGGGCCAATCAGAGCGCGCCCAGCTTGGGCCTGTGGCCTCTGCTTTGGCATCCGCCGGGGCATCGCCCAAGGACCGGAAGAACGCTTGCCAGCTTTCATCGACCGCACCGGGATTGTCGGCGTAACGGGCATAAAGCTGTTCGACATATTCAGCGTTGTGCCCTTGCAGGAATGAAGAGGCATGGAAAGCGTCGTTAGGAGATTGATCGTTCATGAGGGGACCTCATTAGGGTTGCCGATGTTGAGGCCCCGGATCACGTCCGGGACCCCGAAATTCATTTTCCAATCGCTTCCAGCACCGCCTCGCCCAGTGTCGCCGGGCTATCTGCCACGATGATCCCCGCGGATTTCATCGCTTCGATCTTGCTTTCCGCATCACCTTTGCCGCCTGCGACAATCGCACCGGCGTGGCCCATGCGGCGGCCCGGAGGCGCTGTGCGCCCGGCAATGAAACCGGCCGTGGGCTTCCAACGGCCCTTTTTCTTCTGGGCGGTCAGGAATTCGGCGGCTTCTTCTTCGGCAGACCCGCCGATTTCGCCGATCATGATCATCGAATGTGTTTCATCGTCATTCAGGAACATGTCCAGCACGTCGATGTGTTCCGTCCCCTTGATGGGATCGCCGCCGATGCCGACGGCGGTGGACTGGCCCAGCCCGCTATCAGATGTCTGCTTGACCGCTTCATAGGTCAGCGTGCCGGAGCGGGACACAACGCCGACCGACCCGCGTTTGTGGATATGGCCGGGCATGATGCCGATCTTGCAGGCGTCGGGCGTGATCACACCGGGGCAGTTGGGGCCGATGAGGCGGGAGGCCGCGCCTTCCAGAGCTTTCTTGACGCGCATCATGTCCAGCACCGGGATACCCTCGGTAATGCAGATGATCAGTTCCATTTCGGCGTCGATGGCTTCCAAGATCGAGTCTGCCGCGAAAGGCGGCGGTACATAGATGACAGAGGCGTTGGCTTCAGTCACGGCCTTGGCCTCGTGGACCGAATTAAAGATCGGCAGGTCCAGATGTGTCTGGCCGCCTTTGCCGGGGGTCACGCCGCCGACCATTTTGGTGCCATAGGCGATGGCCTGCTCAGAATGGAATGTGCCTTGTGACCCGGTAAGGCCTTGGCAGATGACGCGGGTATTTTCGTTTACGAGAATGGCCATTGGGGCCTCCTTAAAAATCTTCTTGTCGCGTGGGTTTCACCCACCCTACGGGATCAACCTTTGACGGCTTTCACAATCTTCTGCGCGCCATCTTTCAGGTCGTCGGCTGCGATCACGTCAACATCGGAGTTGTTGATGATCTCTTTGCCTTTTTCCACATTCGTGCCTTCCAGACGCACGACCAGCGGCACTTTCAGGCCGACTTCTTTCACCGCCGCGATCACGCCCTCTGCGATCACGTCGCAGCGCATGATGCCGCCGAAGATGTTTACAAGGATGCCTTTGACCTGTGGGTCAGAGGTGATGATCTTGAAGGCCTCGGTCACTTTTTCCTTGGTCGCACCGCCGCCCACGTCGAGGAAGTTGGCAGGCTCGGCCCCGTAAAGCTTGATGATGTCCATCGTCGCCATGGCAAGGCCCGCGCCGTTGACCATGCAGCCGATTTCACCGTCGAGCGCGATGTAGTTGAGGTCGAACTTGGAGGCTGCGAGCTCTTTTGGGTCTTCTTCGGTCTCGTCGCGCAGGGCGGCGACATCGGCATGGCGGTAGACCGCGTTGCCGTCAAAGGCGACCTTGGCGTCGAGAACCTTAAGATCGCCGCCGTCTGTGACGATCAGCGGGTTGATCTCCAGCATCTCCATGTCTTTTTCGACGAAGGCTTTGTAGAGGTTGCCCATCAGTGCCACGCATTGCTTGACCTGAGCGCCAGTGAGGCCAAGCGCAAATGCCACGCGACGCCCGTGAAACGGCTGATAGCCTGTGGCGGGATCAACAGTGAAGTTGAGGATTTTCTCTGGCGTGTTTTCAGCCACTTCCTCGATATCCATGCCGCCCTCGGTCGAGCAGACGAAACCAATGCGGCTGGTCTGGCGATCAACCAACAGGGCAAGGTACATTTCGGTCTCAATGCCGGAACCGTCCTCGATGTAGATGCGGTTGACCTGCTTGCCTGCGGGGCCGGTTTGGTGCGTGACCAATGTGCGGCCCAGCATTTTCTTGGCCTCGGTGGCGGCTTCTTCCACTGATTTGGTGAGACGCACACCGCCTGCGTCACCGGCATCGGCTTCTTTGAATTTGCCTTTGCCGCGCCCGCCCGCGTGGATTTGCGCCTTGACGACCCAGAGCGGTCCGTCGATCTCCCCTGCTGCGGTTTTGGCATCCTCGGCGCGGGTTACGGGGCGACCATCCGAGACGGGGGCGCCATAACTGCGCAAAAGGGCTTTGGCCTGATATTCGTGAATGTTCATAAGACAATTCCAATTTGGCTACGGTTGGTCGCAGCTAAACATGGAAAAATGATTGATTCTAAGTGAAAAATGTCAAATCGGCAGAAAATCGAACATTTGTGATCACAGAAATTTTTAGTGTGATCACAAATTTGCAGCGACGATCAATTTCTTCAACTTTAATGAGTTTTTTAAGATTCGCGATGATGATAGCAAAGTCAATATGAGACAGGATGCGCCAACCTGGTCCGTCGTTGCGACGGTCGATGAACCGCCTGCATTGGTGCAGGCGTTTGTTGCCTGGTATCTGGCACTGGGGGCTGAGCAGGTATTTTTATACTTTGACCGGCCTGATGACCCGGTGCAGCCGATGCTGGCACATTTACCACAGGTGACTGTTGTGCCTTGTGACGCGGCACATTGGCTGCGCATGGGCAAAAGCCGCCCGCGCCGCCATCAGGTACGGCAGGTGCGCAATGCGCAGGATGCTGATGCGCGCGCTGATACCGACTGGATATTGCATTGTGATGCGGATGAGTTTGCTTGGGCAGAGCGGCCCGTGGCTGATGCTCTGGCGCGGCTGTCGGCGGATACCGATTGTCTGGTCTTGCCGGTGGCAGAACGTGTGCATGGCGCGCGGGCATCAGGCGCAAGTATTTTCGAAGGTGCGTTTCGGCGCCCGTTCCGCGGGCGCAACGAGAAAGGCCCGCATCTTTTCGGACCTGACTATGCGTTGACCTATCGCGGACTGGCAGGTCATGCGCAGGGCAAGGCCTTTGTGCGGCGGGGGCGATCTTTGAAGATGTCGATCCATCGCCCAAGACCCGCACGCAAGGATCAGGACCTTACTTTGGAGCGGGCAGAAGTGGACGCGCTAGAGTTGCTGCATTTTGAGGGGCTGACCCCTGCCTTTTGGGCTTACAAGCTCACCCGCATGGTTCATGCGCTGGCCGAGCGTGATGGTATGCCGCCATCGCCGCACAGGCGCCGGCAGGCCGATGCGCTGATCGCCGGGCCTGATGGTCCCGCCTCGCTTTATCAGCGGCTGAAATGCCCGGATGCGAAAACGGTCGCGCTGTTGAAGTCTTATGGGCTGTGGGCAGATCGGGTCTTTGATCCATCGCCCTTGGTTGCGCGGTATTTCCCGGGCCACCCTTATGATCCCAGTCCAGAGGCGATTGATCGCTGGCTGATTGAAGAGAAGCCGCGGATCGTGTCATATCTGAAAGGCTGACGGACCACGAAAAAGGGCCGCCCCGATGGGCGACCCTATCGTTTGGTGAAGCCAACTGGCGGCTTATGTCAGGCTGTCGTCGATGCCTTTGCAGGCCGCGACCAGCCCTTTGACCGCATCTACGGATTTGTCGAACATGGCTTGCTCTGCCTTATTCATCTTGATCTCGACCACACGCTCGATCCCGCCCGCACCGATGATGGTTGGGACACCGACATAAAAACCATTCAGGCCATAGGCGCCATCGACATGGGCCGCGCTGGGTAGCAGACGTTTCTGGTCCTTCAGATAGGCCTCGGCCATCTCGATTGCGGATGTGGCGGGCGCATAGAAGGCAGAGCCGGTTTTCAGCAAGCCGACGATTTCCGCACCACCGTCGCGGGTGCGCTGCACGATGGCGTCAAGCTTGTCCTGCGTGGTCCAGCCCATCTCCACCAGATCGGGTAGGGGGATGCCGGCAACGGTGGAATAGCGTGTCAGCGGCACCATCGTGTCGCCGTGGCCGCCCAGAACAAAGGCGGTGACGTCGCGCATGGACACTGCAAATTCTTCGGCCAGGAAATGGCGGAAGCGCGCGCTGTCCAGCACACCGGCCATGCCGCAGACCTTGGCGGTCGGCAGGCCAGAGAATTCGCGCAAAGCCCAGACCATCGCATCCAGCGGGTTGGTGATGCAGATGACGAATGCGTCTGGCGCGTGGGCTGCGATGCCTTCGCCGACCGATTTCATGACCTTGAGGTTGATCCCCAGCAGATCATCGCGCGACATGCCGGGCTTGCGCGCAACACCGGCGGTGACGATGCAGACATCCGCGCCGGCGATCTCGGCGTAATCATTGGTGCCTTTCAGCGCCACGTCGATGCCCGAGACGGGGCCGCTTTCAGCGATATCGAGGGCTTTGCCGCGTGCGATGTCACCTTCTTCGGCAATGTCGAACATGATGATGTCGCCGAGTTCCTTGACAGCTGCGAGGTGGGCAAGCGTGCCACCAATCTGTCCGGCGCCGATAAGGGCAATCTTGGGTCTGGCCATTGAAACGGGTCCTTTGGTGATTTGTCTTTCGGCGCTTTGGGTAAGGGTTTGCAGCGCTGCGTGCAAGTGTGCTGCGTTGCGGCATGCGGCTGATTGCCGTGGTCAAGCTGGCGCCAAACCGCTAACGAGACGTGAATGAAGGGAAATTCGGGGCGTCTAAGTGATAGAGTTTGGATGGCAATTTTTTGCAGTCGGTATCCCCGCGATCATTTTCGGAGGCATATCTAAGGGTGGTTTCGGGTCCGGGGCTGCTTTTGTTGCCGGTGCGATTCTGGCGCTCGTGGTCCCGCCGGGGGCAGCGCTGGGGATCGTTCTGCCGTTGTTCATGCTGGTCGATGCGGCGACGCTGAAACCCTATTGGGGCAAATGGCATTGGCCCTCTGCCAAGGGGCTGATGATCGGTGCTGTGCCCGGCTGCATCATAGCCGCTTGGCTTTATACAAGGGTTGATGCTGATGCGATCCGACTGTTGATCGGGGCGATCAGTCTGGCGTTTGTGGCCTTTCAATTGTCGCGCGCGCAGGGATGGCTGACAGTGAAACAAATGCCGTTCTCCGCGCCTATGGCATGGTTTGCTGGCATGGTCAGCGGCTTTACCAGCTTTGTCAGTCACGCGGGCGGGCCGCCCTCTGCGGTTTTTCTGCTGTCACAAGGGCTCAGCAAGACGGCGTTTCAGGCGACCACGGTTGTCGTGTTCTGGGCGGTAAACTGGATGAAGGCCGTGCCTTATGCGTTTCTGGGCATCTTTAGTTGGGAGACGATCATGGGCAGCCTTTATCTGGCACCCTTTGCGCTGCTGGGCGCTTGGGTCGGGGTGAAGGTGCACCATCTGGTGCCCGAGCGGCTGTTTTTCGGTCTTACCTACATTTTGCTGGTCTTGACGGGGGTCCGGCTCATCTGGGTTGCATTGGCATAGGCCGGACCCCGGTTTCAGCTTTGACTGTCAAAATTGGCCAAAGGTTCATCAAGGTATTGATAGGCCTGCCCTGCCGCGACCAGACAGGTTGGTCCGCCGGGGCGGGTGACCGTGATGGTCCATGATCCGGTGTCCATGGAGGCGAAAACCTCGACCACCGTATTGTCGCTGGCAAGGCCGATGGACTGGCGGCTTTCGCCATAGCTTTGTGCCAGACGTTCGACCACCACGGCGCGATCTGCGCAGGTGCGCGACTGCGCCTGCAATTGCTGTCCGGCGAGTATCATCGCGCCGATCCCGAAGGACATCAGAAAGAGTGTGCGTCTCATTTGGTTCCCCTTTTGCGAAGCTGATCGCAGCAATGGGCGGCGATCTTGCAGGTGGATCAAATTGTCAGGGCAACTTGCGCGAAATTGGTTAACACACCGTAACGGTGGGGTTTGCTGCGATGCGGCATTTTTCCCTTGATTGATTTGCCTAAATCTGGCGTTCTTCACGCAAGAATATTGCGAGGAAGATTCGATGCATGACCGTCCTTACCGATCCGCACTCTATATTCCAGGATCCAAAGACCGGGCGCTGGACAAGGCGCGGGGGTTGCCTGTCGATGTGATCCTCTTTGATCTGGAAGATGCGGTTGCGCCCGATGCCAAGGTTGCGGCCCGCGAAACACTTGCTGCCGCATTGGCCGAAGGCGGCTATGGCGCGCGGTTGCGGATTGTGCGGATCAACGGGCTTGATACAGCTTGGGGTGCGGCGGATGCCGCTGCGGTCGCCGCGATGAACTGCGATGCGATCCTGCTGCCCAAGGTGAATGGCCCGGCTGATGTGGATGCGCTGGCGGCGATCGTGCCTGACCTGCCGATCTGGGCGATGATGGAGACGCCGCAGGGTGTTTTGAATGCGCAGGACATTGCGGCCCATCCACGAGTTGCTGGATTTGTACTGGGGACGAATGACCTTGCCAAAGACTTGAATTCGCGGAGCCGCGCGGCGTTGATGATGGCGTTGCAACATTGCCTGCTGGCCGCGAAGGCTGCGGGGATCGTGGCGCTGGATGGTGTCTATAATGCGTTCAAAGATGAGGAGGGCCTGCGCGTAGAATGCGAAGAAGGCCGCGACATGGGGTTTGACGGCAAGACCCTGATACATCCCGCACAGGTGGCGATTGCCAATGCCGCATTTGGCCCGACCGAGGCCGAGATTGAACTGGCGCGCCGCCAGATCGCTGCGTTCGAGGCGGCAGAGGCCGAAGGGCAGGGTGTTGCTGTGGTGGATGGTCGCATCGTTGAGAACTTGCATATCGTCACGGCACGCGCGACCTTGGCGAAAGCTGACGCTATCGCCGCATTGGAGACCACATGACATTACTTATTGCAGGCGTCGCCCTTTGGTGGGCTGCGCATTTGTTCAAACGTCTGGCCCCGGGGCTGCGTGCAAAGCTGGGTGACCCGGGAAAGGGGCTCGTTGCGGTCTTGCTTGTGGTCGGTGTGATCCTGATGGTGCGGGGCTATCAGGCGGCAGATGGCACGGTCTATTGGGACCGTGATCCGATGTGGGTCGGGATCAATAACCTGCTGATGATCGTCGCGTTCTATTTCTTCGCGGCCAGTGCCGCGCAGGGCGCGAAAATCTGGCTTGGCACCAAAGTGCGCCACCCGCAGCTGACCGCCCTTTCAATCTGGGCGGTGGCGCATTTGCTGGTGAATGGGGACACGCCTTCGTTCATCCTGTTCGGCGGGTTGCTGGCATGGGCCATTGTCGAGATCGCGCTGATCAACGCGCAAGAAGGGCCGTGGCAGCGGCCCGCACGCGCGCCGGCCAAGAAAGAGGTCGTGGCGATTGTTGTGACCATCGTTGTCACGGTCGTTGTGATGGGGGTGCACGCGGCGCTGGGCGTGGCGCCTTGGGGATGAGCTGATGAAGATTTATCGTTTTCTGGCCGAGGACGACACTTCGGCCTTTTGCCACAAGGTTTCAGAGGCCCTGTCCAAGGGCTGGGTGCTTTATGGCGATCCGACCTATGCCTATGATCACGCCAATGGTGTCATGCGCTGTGGGCAAGCGGTGACGAAAGAGATCGATCAGCCCTATACCAAGGACATGAAGTTGGGCCAGCAATGACCAAGACGAACGCAGGTCGATTCTTTGAGGATTACGCCGTTGGTGATGTCATCACCCACGCCGTGCCGCGCACGATATCGGGAGGAGAGAGGGCGCTCTATCATGCGCTTTATCCGGCGCGGGGCGCGCTCTGTT
>Ga0316204_10003614_pt1 | contig 30236 bp, 27 predicted proteins | sample 6monrhotite_MG_2_FD_205661 | JGI IMG/M metagenome (GOLD analysis project Ga0316204, IMG submission 205661) | Microbial mat bacterial communities from mineral coupon in-situ incubated in ocean water Damariscotta River, Maine, United States -... | ecosystem: Environmental > Aquatic > Marine >...
CAGCAGTGCAAATGCATTTTGTTAGCAGTGCCCAGGCACAATTTACCGTGTCCGATGTCACCGGCACAACGGTTCTGGTATTCCAGTTAACTGTGACAGATAACGAAGGGGCAACCGCAACCGACAGTGTTAATATAACGGTTATTGATACCGATGCACCTTCAACCAACCAGCCCCCCATTGCAAATGCCGGTGCAGACAATAGCGTGAATGATAACATAACAACCAATGCCAGCCTTAATGGCAGTGGTTTAGATCCCGATGGCTCGGTCAGTAGTTATGCCTGGACACAAATTTCAGGTCCAGCAGTGCAAATGCATTTTGTTAGCAGTGCCCAGGCACAATTTACCGTGTCCGATGTCACCGGCACAACGGTTCTGGTATTCCAGTTAACTGTGACAGATAACGAAGGGGCAACCGCAACCGACAGCGTTAATGTCACGGTTATCGACGCAGCGGGATTAAATGTACTTTTGAATAAAACAGGTGCGGCTCAAGCGGTCAATGCAGCATATAAAACCGACCACAATAGCTCTGTTATACTATCGAATTCGGTGCCAACAGATAACGTCCTTATTATTTGGCCTGCAAGTGCTCAGCAGGTAAAAGCGGCCACTGATCGTTTATGGTTTAGCGGTAGTCAAACACAGTACCAATGGCGTGAGTTAAAGAGTACGGGTGAGTTAACGGTAATACCGGCAACAATCATAAAAATAAATAAACAATATCTTGATACATGGCAAAAGGTGCCCGGTGTTATTAACTACCAATATCAACGTGTGGCTCACGATAGCAAAAGTTTGCAGTCAGGCTTAGGCTTTAATAATGTTGCCCATAGTTATCCAATTTTAGGGGCTACGGCTATTATTGATACGCAAACCTACAACTACGATACCAATGGCAATATTCTGGATACAACCACCATAACCAATGGTGCAAACATTTATGTCTACGATGCCTTAAATCGGTTAGTCAATGAAACATTAAACGGCCACCCACAAGCAACGCTTGGTTATGACCTGAATGGTAACCGTATAAGCTTTAATCAAGGAACAACGATTAGGCAAAACACCTATCTACCGAATAGCAATATTCTGGACTTTGCAGGCAGCGAGTCGATTGGTACAGATGCAGCGGGGAACCGTATTAGCGATCGAAGCGGAGCACGTACCTTTAACTATAGTGAAGCTGGCCGACTATGGCAGGTTTATGAAGGTACCACACTTGTTGCAACATACAGTTACAATGGGCTAGGCCGACGAGTTAAAAAAGTAACCCAATCCGGCGCTACGTACTATCATTATGATCTCAATGGCAAAGTGATTGTAGAAACAAACGCAAGTGGTGTCGTACAACGCGAATATGCTTATCTTAATAGCGCGCCATTGGCACAGTTTGAAGCAAATGGCAGTGTTACCTATTTGCATACCGACCATCTCGGTACACCAAGACGGGGTACTAATGCAGCTGGTGCATTAGTTTGGTCTTGGGAAAGTGATGGCTTTGGTGCGGATGCGCCGAGTGGTTCTGTGATGGTTAATTTACGGTTCGCGGGGCAGTATTTTGATGAGGAAACCGGGCTGCATTATAATTACTTTAGAGATTATGATCCTTCAACAGGTAGATACGTTCAAAGTGATCCGATTGGGCTTGATGGTGGCTTGAATACTTATGGTTATGTTGGAGGGAATCCGCTTACTAGAATAGATCCTACAGGTGAATTATGGTTTGCTCTCCCATGGTTACTTGGTGGTGGTACAACTACTACGGTGGCTACTGGCGGACTGACAACTGGACAAGTGATAGTTGGTGGTTTACTTTCAGGTACAATGTTATCTATTTCAGGTGATTCAGTAAAAAGTGATAGCCAGTGTAAAACGAAGGATGATGATTACTGTAGTAAAAATGCTGAGAGATTGAATGTAGAGCGAAATTTCTTGATTGACGCACAAGGAATGATATTAGGAGGTTCGAATGCTAGAGATCAAGAAACATTAACAGCCTTAAATAATGATATTGTTAAATTTAATAGAGAAGTGAGTGAACATAATAAATTATGCCCAAATTTACGAGTTCTGCCTTTAAGAACTTTAGGGCAGCAAGGTGTAAGATACTAGGAGAGTTAAGTTGCCATATTATAATATAAATGTAGACAATGAAATTTCTGAAATTTATGGGGGCGATTATGATGTGTTAACTGTAGGATTGATTTTTTTACCTGATTATAAATTCCCTGTTTTGCAGTGTGGGGGATATTTAAAAGAATCAAATGAAAATAGCCAATGGTTAAATTGGCTGTTAACAAATACATGCAATGTTCGTATAAATATTTCAGATGATATACCTACACAAAAAAAACATTTAAATAATAAATTGTTTTCTGAGAAAGTAGACAGCAAAAGTGAAGGGCAACGAAATAATAATATTTTGGTTTCTGTTGATGAAGAGCAATTATTGTCTGCTAGCTCAAGTAATAACTTAACCCTACAATCCACCTTAACTTGGAGTAAAAGTGCTGGGTTACATACTATCGAAGTGGGTTGTACTGATAATGATGAAAAGTTAAATACATGGTTTAGTACATCAGTTAATACTAGTTCAACTGTTGAAATAAGTATTGGAAAATCGATATTAGATTAAAGAACTAAAGCCGCATAAGAATTTTTTTCAATAAACTAATTACAAGGACGTAACTATCTAAAGACTAACTCAAACTACGATCCCAAGTAGCCTTGTTCAGTTTATAATTACTTCCGTGACTATGATCCTTCTACTGGGCGATATGTGCAGTCTGATCCGATTGGCTTAGGTGGTGGCCTAAACACGTATGGCTATGTTGGTGGGAATCCATTATCGTTTAGAGATATATCTGGTTTAAGATACTCGCCAGCTGAACATGGCCGTGATTGGGATGGCAATATAATTAGAGATGATTCTGAAGCTCAACAAACTACAGGTGATATATATTCTGGAATTGCATCATATTTACGTGGGCTAATCAGGGCTGGTCGTGCTGCAGGAAAACGCCAAAAATGTGGTGGGAATATAACAGCAGAAGATAAACTGTTAGCATCTATAATGAGTCAAATTCGAGCTAATCCAAATTTGGCCTTTGAAATTGCACAATATATTGCATCAAACAACAAAGCTAGACTTAGTGGTCGTATTGCTGCAGGGGCTTACGTTTCAAGTCAATTAGGTCCGATTGGTTTAGGTTTGACTGCCAGTGCACTTGCTGGTGATATAGCTCATGGCTTAGAACAAGGCGTAAATTCTATTGATGCTTTTCTTGAATCAATTATAACAGGTGAAGTAAATATGAATTCATCAAATAATAATTGCTCATGTCAGTAAGGAGAATGATTTGATTAAGTATAAATGCCCTGCGTGTGATACTTTGAGTATTACTTTAGTTAAAAAGTATTTTGCGGCTCCATTAATAGGTGTCGAATGTCCTAGTTGTGGAGTTAAACTAAAGCCTAAGAAACTAATACACAATTTGATATCAATACCGCAACATCTTTTTATTATATTGTATGCGTTTATTGTTTTTATTAAACCATCCTTTTTTAATGTGACAATATTGATAACAGGTTGGGTGATTTTTGATGTAATACGACTTAAATACGTAGACTTAACGATTGTGGATAAAGAAGGAAAAGAAGGTTCTAAACAAGAAGTGTAACAGGTGAAGTTTTTTCGCTAAGAAATTTTATTAGGTTCTTTTCTTATCATGAAAATTCTAAGATATGAAAATAAAATATAATTTATCTAAAGTTGAATTGCTTTATTATTCAATTTTTTGTGTCTTCATGTTTATGCCGCACATATTTTTTTTGTTATTTCCGTCCGTTAAACAGTTCTTATTGTTAACAGAGTTTCCTAGTTGGTATATTTATTTGGCGATTCTGTTTATTGTCTCAATACCTATTCATAAAACTATACGTAAGAAAGAAAAAGCTAAAGGTAATAGATTTATTTAGTCGAGTAAAAAAAGATGATAGTTCTACTTAATTAAATTATTTATTTAAAAGAAAAGACTCCTCACGAAGCCTTGCTGTTAAGCAATGATTTTTTATTTGATATTGTTTTAAAACTTAGTTGCTTTGTTTTGGTTCTGGTCTTTTGCGTGTAAGCTTTGTGGGCTCTCCAATCAGCTCTGTTTGATCAAATGTGTAACGATGCTGCTCTGGATTGTTTTCACAAGCACCTATGTATTTTATATCTTCTTCATTTTCAGGTGCTTGAATAACATGTACGGTCCCATCGCACCTTCCAATTTTACATTTTGATGTGAATCGAACGAAATGTGCATTATCAGTGTCCTTTTTATCTAAAAAATCCTTCCGAAATAACATGTAAATACGTTCACCTGACTGTACACGTAATGTTGTAATTAAAAAATACAGAGTTGCGACAAGTGAAATAATGCCAATAGCAAAAATGAATAAAATATAGAGAAATTTAGATGGCGGTGTAGATATAAGGCTGAGTATGGATGAGAGGCTGCCAGTAATATGCAAAGCTGCTAACAGTAGTCCTGGTATTGCAGCATAACCGGCATTGTAATACATTTTTCTAAATGATTGAGTATCCCCAGGATGCATTCTATATTCGATGCTTTTGTCGTCAGTTTTGTTATCAGTATTAAACGTTTGAGTGAAATCACAACAACGATGCCAACTTGTGTCGCTTTCCCTGAATTATCGTTAATTGATTGTTTAATACTAGGTCTTTTTGTGTCAGTTATATCCATTAGCTTCTCCTTAGCTTTTATTCTTGCATTCCTGCTTAATCATTGTTTTATCGACATATAGGTAAAATATGCACCCAAAGATTGAAAAGTACGGGTTACCTATAGGCGTATATACGCTTACTATACCCAATAATCATCTCCAATACGCACATTTATGCCTATTGTTTTGTCAGTTTTTAGAACTATAGTGATATATTTGTAGAGCGAAGAGATTACCTAGACATCCCACGTATTGTGATAGTATTATTTTTTAACGGAAAATTTATTACTTTATATTAAAAATTGTTATGACAACTACAACATCAAATTCTTATTCAGCTTCACCAACATATGAGCTGATTGAATCATTTGAAGGATATGTCATTACTGTTTCTGACGAAGCGTTTGTTGCGCGCTTAACGAATATAATCGATGGTTCTGAATATGAAATGGAAATATTAAAAGAGACGCTAACTGACATAAGTGATTTGAAGCGGTTAGAAAAAGGTGCAATATTCTTTTGGTTGTTCTTACGTCGAAAGGATGCAGAACAAGATAATGTTATTTCTACATTATTATTTCGTCGAGGCCCTCGCTGGTCGAAAGAAGAAATTAATCAAGCTAAGGAAAAAGCTATTTTAATTTCGAATAACCTTGGATGATAACTTAGTTACTATTTTCGTGTTATTGATATATGGCTGCACAAACTTTTAGCAATTTTTACAATATTTAAGTGACCATATTCATTTTGGACTTTATTCATAAGTTCTTCTGTAAATTCTTTATATCTGTTCAACTTATCGTCTGCCATCCAAGCACCATCAAGTAGATTAGATGTTTTGTCATACAGTTTGAATAACTGAATTTCTTTATCCTTAGACCAAATATTTTCAACTTCTTCTTTAAAACTCGTAAAGGTCATTTCATGGACATAATGACGAACGATATCCGATGTATTCTCTGGTAGTTCAGTTATCGTTGTGTCTTCTAAAATATCATGCCAAAGCAATGCTTGATAGCCTTCAAATCGTAAGTCTTCAGATAGCGTGGTTTCTGTTAATAACGTCATCGCACACCAGGTTGGATGAATGATATAGGGTGTTTTATTATCCCAAAACCGTACAGCGTCCTTTTCTGTCTTTGGATGTTGAATGTGTGCATCCACCATAAATTGGATACTGCTAAGTATTTCATCTGCTACTTGTTCGGTTGTTTTATTTCTCATCGGACACCTCATGGTCAATCATAAACCATTTGAGAAACGTGTCTACAAAGTGTTTTTAAAACGAGGAAGTCTTTAGATTAGTGGTCAATACCAGTAAGGTGGTTAACCTTTACCGGTTTAGATGGTCAGCCTTTTTCAGCATCGTGGTCATTTGTGTGCAGTCCACGCATCTGCGTATTCCGGTAAAGTTGACCACCAGGACTAATTCTACTTGACCGTTGATTCCGTTTTTCATGTGACAGCTTGCTGGTGTTGACCGACTTATTGTTATTACGCGCGTTTTCACAAAGAATAAAAACTTCTCTTTTACGGATGGCCCAACCAAGTTGAATGACAGATGGATGGTTCTTTATTTTTACCCATTGATCTCTTTCTTGGTATTTAAAAAAAGTATTAAGTTGTTTTTCAGTCACCAGATTTACAGCTAGGTATAGGCATGAAGGAATTGAAGCTACGAGATGTTTACGTAAATGTAATTCATCTATTAATCTGGCTACTTTTTTATATTTGGATAAGACTTCAAAAGCATTGTATTTAGTACACGAATTACTCTGTTTGCAATTAGACGATATGTGAAAAAATTTTAATTGTAAGTATGTAAATATCTCATGACTTATCAATGATAAAGGTGGTTCAGATAATACTCGAAGTGCAACTTCCTCAGCGTATTTTACATGGGCGTAATATTGTTTATCGTCCCCATGCATTTCTGCTTCAATAGCAAGACCTAGAAAGGCTGTAAGGGTGTCGAAACTACTGTCATTTAATAATTCGGTATGTTCTTCATTACTGATGTCTTTTCGAGATGAAACGCTATTCATTGCTTCCTTGGGACGAAAGATAATTTTAGTCACGCTAGGACTCAATAGTCTTAGACAAGCATAAAGTTCTTTTGGTGTTTTAGTTTCTCGCATGGCTATTTGTCGAAAAGGATGGCTATACCATTTCGTTGATCCAGGGCACTTCTCTTCAGCTATTTTTAAGTATTCAGGATTAGGCTTATTTTTGAATCGTGCAATTTTTCCAGGTAATTCTGCTTTTGAACGTATATCTGAATATGTTAAAGACGGTTCAAATGCATCAGGAAATAAAATACGTGCAAGATTTAAGTAATTTTTAGTCTTAAAGTGGTTTTGTAGTTCGTTTTGAACAAGCCAACCCATTTGGCGATCTGGATTCAGTCGCTTTGTATCAATAATACCAGTGGAACAGGAATTATTATGCCTATTTACAGGCTTTTCCACTGAAACCTCCTATGCCGATAACGCTTAATGACGCTCAGTGATATACACCAATATAACAAATAAATTGGTGTTTGGAAGCATAAATAATATGTGTTTAAATTTTCGGTTACGTATTTAGGAAGAGAATATGGCTCAAGATAGTGATGAAAATGAATTAGAAGAGTTAGCTAATAAAATTGAAGCGAGCTTGCTAGGTAAATATGGTCCAGTGTTAACGGGTGACGTGTTGAGGCTTACTCTTGGGTATTCGACAATGGGTGCATTACGACAGGCCGCCTCAGTTGGAAATTTACCCGTACCAACATTTACACCCAAAAATCGACGTGGACGGTTTGCTCTTTCAATGGATGTCGCTAAGTGGTTAGCGAGTGAACGTCTTAAAGTTTGAGTTGATAATTAAAAATTATAAGGAGGATATTATGAAATAACATCAGTGAGCGTAATTGAGCATTAATAGAAAATACAAAGTGTAGAAATGAAAAAACCTAAGAGGTTTAGACTCTTAGGTTAATCCGAAAACATCGATTTAGACACTCGATAGAATTATTTTGGATCTAATTTCACCTGCTGTCAAGTACTGATGATAACTAAAATATATCACGGTGTATTTGCTCGCCTTGTATTTTTAAATTCGATATTCCAACTGCAACGACTTTGTGATTGGAGGTAACTATTTTATAGACAAAAGGTGATATCAATGAAAAATAATCAAACTTTCCGAGAGGCAATTCGGTTATCTAAAACAACGAATTTATCCAATAGGAAGATTGGACGAATAACCGGTCTCTCTCATAACACTATCAGTAGGTATAGAGTTAAATTGGAAAAAAGTAATCTGAATATGTCAGACATTAATGAGATGAATGACCTTGAAATAATGGCAGTACTAAAATCTACACGTGGCCGTATAAATTCTGTACAAATGCCAGACTGGTCTTTTGTTCGAGGTGAGATGCAATTCAGACATGTCTCACTACAATTATTGTGGGAGGAGTATCGTTTAGCTAATCCAGGTAATGCGTACTCTTATTCACAATTTACATATTATTATCGTGACTACGTACGTAACCTCGATTTATCTATGCGGCAATCACATCGTGCAGGTGAAACACTTTATGTTGATTATATGGGGCGTACATTAAGTTATACCGACCTCAAAAAAGGTGAGTCACGTAGCGTTCAATTATTCCTTAGTGCATTTGGTTGTTCTAATTATATATTTGTATATGCAACTCATTCACAATCCATTCCTGATTGGATTGAAGCTCATAATCGAATGTTTCAATTTTATGGTGGTGTACCTAAGTTTATCGTTCCTGATAATTTGAAGTCAGCAGTGATACGCGCAGGAAACCCACCTGTCATAAACCGTACTTATCTAGAACAATCTCGACATTACGGTGTTTTTATACACCCTGCAAGAGTGCGAAAACCAAAAGATAAGTCTGTTGCTGAAGGTGGAGTATTGATTGCTTCTCGCTGGATAATTGCAAAATTAAGACATAGACGCTTTTTTAGTTTAGAGGAAATTAACGAAGCTATTTCAGAATTATTGAAACAGCTTAATGAACGTCCTTTCAAAAAATTACCAGGTTGTCGTCGCAGTAGATTTGAAGAATTAGATAAACCCATGTTGAATCCATTGCCTAGTAGTGAATTTGAATATGCAGAGTGGTTATCAGAAAAGAAAGTGGGTAAAGATTATCACCTCAGTATAGAAGATCATTATTACTCAGTTCCACATGAACTTGTTGGTTTAAAAATAGAAACAAGAATTACAAAAAATATAGTTGAGTTCTATCTTAACGGTAAACGTATTGCTAGTCATTTACGAAGTTATGTGGAAGGTGGAACAAGTACGATTAAAACACATCAACCTAAAGAACATCTTGCTTATGCCAATTTAACACCAGAAATATTATTAGAGTGGGCTAAAAAAATAGGGCCTTCGAGTACAGCAGCAATTAAATATCAGTTTGAAAGTAATGAGCAGTTACAACCTAGTAAACGATCATGTGCAACACTAAAACGGTTAGCCAAAGATTATGGTGTTGAGCGATTTGAAGCCGCATGTGAACGAGCACAATCAATAGGATCATTATCAGTAAAAAGTATTCGCTCTATATTGAAGCGACGTATAGCTGAACTACCTGATATTGAAATGCCAATTCAGATTAATCTACCATTCCACAATAATGTACGTGGATCATCTTACTATGAGAAAAGGAGTTAGGATCTATGTTAATACAACCAATAATGGAGAATTTACGTGAATTGCGCTTAAAGCCTATGGCGAAGTCATTTCAAGAACAACTTGATAATCCGTCAATGCATAGTCTTAGTTTTGAAGAACGATTTGGTTTACTTGTAGATGCGGAAACACATGCACGTGAAAATAATAAACAGTCGAGACTATTACGGCAAGCAAAATTAAAAATTAATGCTTGTCCAGAAGACGTTAACTTTAATGTGTCTCGTGGACTTGATAGACAGGTGTTTTTGCATTTAGCGAGTTGCCAATACATTGAAAGTTCGCTTAACGTCATAGTGACTGGGCCAACAGGTGTAGGCAAAACATGGATAACTTGTGCATTAGGTAATGCTGCTGTTCGTAAAGGTAAATCAGTGCTTTCAATTCGTTTGGCACGTTTATTTGAAGAGTTTCAGATTGCAGTCGGAGATGGAACAATACAAAAATATAGATCTAAATTATCAAAAGTAGATTTACTCATAATCGATGATTGGGGAATTGCACCAGTGACACAAACTGGTAGACATGAACTATTGGAATTAGTGGATGAGCGGTTAAATTCAGGTTCTATTGTGATAACTTCCCAGCTGCCTGTTGAGCAATGGCATGACTATTTGGCTGAACCAACTATTGCTGATGCCATATTAGATCGTGTTGTTCAGCGTGCACATCGTATTGAATTGCATGGTGAGTCGATGCGTAAAACGGATATAACATTAACTGCGAATGAAGAGGTTCAATAATCATGGATGACAATGAAATACTAATTACACAAGGCAAGTGTGATTCAGGCTTTCATTTGGTAAATGCATCGGGTGCCAGATCGGTACCCGATATTTCCTTTGGGAAACCATTTGACAATGAAAATACCGATAACGAAATATTGATTCAGGTTGTTGATTACTATCATAACACTTTAAAGAGATCGCCAAAAACTCTTGCTGCCTTACAAAAAATGGGAATTGATAACAATGATGTAATTGAACATTTTAAACTCGGATTTAGTGACAGAAGCTTAGGAAGCCTTCTTCCTGAAAAGAATAGAATTGATGGCGCGTCAAAGCGTGGTCGACTGCAACATCTAGGCATCTTAAAAGCAACTGGTCATGAAGTATTTCGAGGTAGTCTTGTCGTGCCTGTTATTGAAAATGGCATTGTTTATCAAATTTATGGTCATAAGGTAGCAAAAAAGTTACGTCCTGGTACACCCGTTGATATAGCCTTGTTGGATTCAGCTCAGAGCTTACTTAATGTAAAAGCTCTACATACGTGTGAGGAACTCATTTTATGTTCCTCTACTATTGATGCTCTCACATTCTGGTGTGCAGGCTATAAGAATGTAACTTGCAATGATGGACTCGATTATTTACCTGAATACATCATTGAAATATTAAAGTTCTCACCGGTTAAACGAATCATGATAGCCTATGCTACGACAAAAAATGATGATATCGCCGCGAGCAATATTTCAGAACAATTATGTTTGATTGATATTCAGAGTTATCGTATTGAATTTAATAAAAATATGAATGCAAATACTTATGCACTTAACAACCAGCCTGTTAGGGAATCACTTGGCGAGGCGATAAGAAAAGCAGTTTGGATCGGTAAAGACAAACAATCAGAAGAATCACAGCTTGATGATATAGAGGGCGATAATAATATACTTGATACGACTCCAATATTCGATGAGGTTATTAATACTCCTATTGCTAATGAAGTGGATCATCAAGTAACCATTGAACCAGACACAAAAATACCAGCAACTGTCTTACCAACACCTGCGATTGAAGTTGACGCGGAGATAAAGGATGGTGAAATAGTTATGTGCCTTTCAAACCGACGCTATCGTATTCGTGGTTTAGATAAAAATATATTAGTTAGTCAATTGAAGGTCAATATATTAGTAAGCGTAGGTAATAAGTTGCATGTGGATACATTTGATTTATACAGTGCGCGCAATAGAGATAACTATATAAAATGTTCTTCTGCTGAATTAGGCATTGGTGAGGATGTATTAAAAAAAGATCTCAATCAGGTGTTATTAAAGCTTGAATTATTACAAGACAAAAACATTCAGAAAACGCTGACGCCTATATTACAGGAAAATAAGATTTCTAAATTAGACCGAGCGGAAGCTATGCACTTCTTAACCTCACCAAATCTAGTGCATCGTATCTTAGAAGATTTTCAACGTTGTGGCATTGTGGGTGAGAAAACAAATAAGTTAGTTGCCTATCTTGCGAGCATTTCAAGAAAACTACCCAAACCATTAGCGGTCATTATTCAAAGCACAAGTGCTGCAGGTAAAAGTGCGCTGATGGATGCCGTTTTGTCGTTTGTTCCGACTGAAGAGCGCGTTCAATACTCAGCTATTACAGGACAATCTTTATTTTATATGGGGGATATTAATCTAAAACATAAAATTCTTGCCATCAGTGAAGAAGAAGGTGCGAATCATGCCACCTATGCATTGAAGTTATTACAAAGTGAAGGCCAGCTGACTATAGCATCGACTGGAAAAGATCCTGATTCAGGTCGACATGTTACTCGTGAATATAAAGTGGACGGTCCTGTCATGATATTCAGTACAACGACAGCGATTGACATCGACGAGGAGTTATTAAATCGTTGTTTAGTGTTGTCCGTCGATGAAGATCGGGAGCAAACACGCGCGATTCATGACTTACAACGCTTTGAAGAAACATTAGAAGGATTGAAAGTGACTCAGGTTAAAGAAGATGTCATTCGTGTCCAACACAATGCACAGCGTTTAATTAAGCCTCTAAAGGTAGTTAATCCCTTTGCTCGGCACTTAACCTTTTTAGATGATAAGACTCGCACGCGTCGCGATCATAAAAAATACCTGACATTGATCAATAGTGTTGCATTACTTCATCAGTATCAGCGTGAGGTTAAAAAAGTGTACTGTAGTGGAAAACCCATTTCGTATGTGGAAGTGACTTTAGATGATATCGGTTTAGCGAATCAATTAGCACATAAGGTCCTAGGAAGTTCTCTAGATGATCTTCCTCCTCAAACACGTAAATTGTTAATGCTAATCGATAGTATGGTCTCATCACATTGTGACTCTACCAATTTATGTCGAAATGATTATCGCTTCAGTAGACGTGATGTTAGATCCTATACAGGCTGGGGTGATACGCAATTAAAAGTACATATAAAGCGTTTAGAAAATATGGAGTACTTGCTTATTCATCATGGAGGTCGGGGAAGAAAAATTATTTATGAATTACTTTATAACAGTGAAGGAGAAGGTGGGGACCCATTTTTAATGGGACTGATTGATATTGAAATTCTAAAGAAACATGCCGATGGTGATAAGCAGTCAGGGTTAAAACCTAACCTGTCTACATCAAGTCAGACTCAAGTCGGTGACACGTCAGACACGTGTCAATCGACTGAAACGGCCACTGATGTAGATAGTTACAGTGATATAGATAAAAATCGACCGAAGTATAGTGCTGAAGTAAATATGCTTATTAAGCACAGTACGCGACAAGGATCGTATCGTAGTCATGCATCTAAAGATCTTGATGGTGGAAATCTCCATGAGTAATGATTCAGTTAACATTGACCACAACAGCATGACATTATACTTAAATCGTTTTTTGGATTGGTCTGATTCAATGAATTACAGTAAAGCGACAAATAAGACACGTAATGTTTGTATACGTCAGTTGATAGTTTGGTGTGACGCACGTGGAATTGAAAAGCCTCATGATGTGACAAAGCCAGTGTTAGAACAATATCGTCGTTATGTTTTTAACTATCGTAAAGTGGATGGCCAGCCGTTAAGTTTTAGTACGCAACATAGTCGCTTAGCTCCCTTGAAGGCTTTTTTTAAATGGCTCAGTAAGGAAAATTATATTCTCTATAATCCAGCGGCTGATTTTCAGTTACCCAGAGTACCAAAGCGTTTACCCAAAGACATACTATCGACGGATGAAATTAACAGTATGTTAAATCACACCAGCATCTTTGGTGATGCGGGCATACGTGACCGAGCGATTATCGAAACATTTTATTCAACGGGTATACGGCGTATGGAGCTTGTTGGTTTACGGTTGCAAGATTTTGATGATGAGCGAGGCACGTTAACCATCTTTGATGGTAAGTGGAAAAAAGACCGTGTGGTACCAATAGGTGAGCGTGCAAGTGTATGGCTTAAAAAGTACCTTATTGATGTTAGACCGAACTTAGTAAGCGATGCTGACTCAGCACATATCTTCTTAACGGATTACGGTGAAGCCTTTGTCTTGAACCGTGTAACGGACTTGATTAAAAAATATATGAATGCATGTGGTATTAATAAAAAAGGCGCATGTCATTTATTTAGGCATGCGATGGCAACGCATATGCTGGAAAACGGTGCTGATATTCGGTTTATTCAAGCGATGTTAGGTCACGAGAATTTATCATCGACTGAGATATATACCCAGGTTTCTATTAAGAAATTGAAGCAGGTGCATGCGGCAACACATCCTGCAAAATTCTAGATTTGCATATTACATATTGGAAATATCATCCTTTCAAAATCATCTCTTTAATTAAACGGATTTCCCACTAAAAGGTTAAATATTAACCATTAAAGTCTAATTTTGTGAAATATTACCAAAGTAAACTTGGATTAAACACAGCATTAATATGATATGTTAAACATTTATCTTTATTCATATTATGTTGGTTTATGAATTTTAAAATAGCTATTCTTAAAAAAATAAGTAAAGGTAGGTAAAATGGGGAATGAGGTTGTTCTTATCGATTCATTCGCTCTGGCTGGGTATAAAAGTTTTGGCCCCGAGATTCAAAGATTCGAAAATCTCTCGAAGATAAATATATTTATTGGTCAAAATAATTGCGGAAAATCTAATCTTTTAACATTTATCAATAATGTTTATCCGAAATTATCTCAAAAGGAAGGGTTGGCTTTCGAACCGTTAGAGCGTCATGTTTTATCTGGGGCTGAGTTTAAAGTTGGTTTATCAATCCAAGATAAAGATATTGTTGACCGTCCATTATCTGATTATTTAAATTCTTTGTATCAGAAAAAAGCAGAGATAGACCAAACTGAGAAAGTATGGTTTGATTTCGACAGTAGCTATAATGTAGTAGGTTCTTCATGGCAAGAGTCATTTGTAATTTTAAATGACCAGGCAATACAGAGCTTATGGAAAAAGCTTACAAATCAAACTGGAGGTAGTAGAAGTCAACATTGGCTTCCTGAGTCAATGAGACGATTGACTCCAAGTTTTAAACCATTAAATTCAGTGTTAATTCCTGCTATAAGACAAATTGGAAAGAAAGGTTCAACGTCTAATGATTTTAGTGGGAATGGAATTATAGAACGATTAGTTCGATTACAAAACCCCGATGTACACAATCAAATTGATCGTAATAAATTTGATAAAATTAATGAATTTTTATGTAATGTTACAGATAACCCTACATCAAGGATTGAAATCCCACATGAACGAGATACTATACTTGCGCATATTGATGGAAAAACATTGCCATTAGAGTCTCTGGGGACAGGAATTCATGAGGTGATTATACTGGCTTCAGCGGCAACAATTTTAGAAAATACCGCAATATGCATGGAGGAGCCTGAGCTTCATCTTAATCCAATATTACAGAAAAAATTAGTTAGATACTTGTGCGAAAATACAAGTAATCAGTATTTTATAACTAGTCACTCTTCATCTTTTATGGATACGCCTAATGCTGAGGTTTATCATATTAGGCTAGAAAATTCAGAATCCAAAGTTAAACGGGTTACTTCTGATGTTGAGAAGTCTGAAATATGCGAAGACCTTGGATATCGACCTTCGGATTTATTGCAAACTAATTGTATAATTTGGGTTGAAGGACCTTCTGACAGAATATACATTAACTCATGGATAAAGTTTAAGGCTCCACACTTAGTTTCGGGAATTCATTATTCAATAATGTTTTATGGTGGAAGGTTGGCTTCACATATATCTGGAAATGATACTGAAGTCGATGAGTTCATCTCTCTTCGACGTTTAAATCGAAGAGCTGTTATTGTAATTGATAGTGATAAAGAAAATTCCGGAATCAAAATAAATGCTACAAAAGCTCGTTTGGTACATGAATTCAATCATGGTCCTGGCTACTCTTGGGTTACTAAAGGACGAGAGATAGAAAATTATTTACCACCTGAACAAATAAAGGCAGCAATTAAGTCAGTCAAACCTTCAGCCAAATGCAATTCTAATCTTGGTAAATATGATAATACTTTATCAATTATTACTAAATCAAATAAAGAATCACAAGTATCAAAAGTTGAAGTGGCAAAATATATCGTAAAATCAAATGATGTCGACTTGAGTACTTTAGATCTTGAGTCGCAAATCGATAAATTAATTATGTTTATTGAGGAGTCAAATCCAAGATTGACGATGTCTGTTACTTAAAATTGTATTTTCAAGGGTGATATTATGAATTTTTGGAATAAATTAATTAATGTAATTAGTGGTGAGTGGTTATTAAAGAGCAGGGATAATGGCGGCTCATTGATCGCCTTAAGGGCAGTAATGTTAAGCGTTATAATTTTTTTGTTAATTCTTTTGTTGTTAAATGTTTTTGATCCAAATAGAAGTTTTACTCCATCTTTATTTGAGTTTCAAATTCAAATAATAGATAAGGTAAGTTGGTTGGGAGTATTTTTTGGCGGTGTTTACGCTGCATTATATGCTAGATTCTCATCTCAATGGGCTTATTTAGCAAATCTATATAATGTAATTAAACAAGCATCCTGTAGTGAGACGATAAATAAGGATACGCTAGCTGAATGGAAAGCTGCATTTATTGAAGATGCGGAATATCTCCATCTTGTACATAAAGAAAATTTTGTTTCAATTATTAATGTATGGGGTAAAGATGATTTAGTCAAAGAAAAATATCATAAATATACTCCTGGTGGAGAGGAGCGTCTAACGAAATTAATGAAAGAAGTGGATAGCCGAATTGTTGCTATTAATAATAAATGGAATTTAACAAGTGCATAAATATTTATGCACTAGGAAAATTTACCTTCTAATTTTTTATACTAAGGTAACTCTCTAGTTTTTATCGTAAATTACGATCCTGTATAGAAAATTTCAGTTTATAATTACTTTAGAGACTATGATCCTTCTACTGGGCGATATGTGCAGTCTGATCCGATTGGGCTCAATGGCGGTCTAAATACTTACGCTTATGTTCTGAATAATCCATTATATTGGATTGACCCAACTGGTGAAAAAGGAATTGGTGGTGGTGCTAGTTCTAATTTTAATGCTAGACCGTATCAGGGGCGAAATAGACACGATAGTTATAACTTTAATAAAAATAAAGGTAGGATAAGAATGGAAATTAATGAATATTATCCTCGCATGGGCAGAAGAAAACCACCAAAGTGGTATAATCCTAATACTCCAAATATGTGTGGTTCAGGTCCACAAAGGCCTACTCAATTTTATCAATCAGAGAGTCAAGCGCGTTTGAATGATTTTTACACTGGGTTATCTAATATGGATACGTTTGAAAAATTACACCCTGAGATGGGAGACTTCAGTGATTTGAAAGAAAGAACACAACACACACCAATTGTTATAAATATTATCAGAGGAAGGATGAAATGATAAAAATTTTTAGATTAATTGTAGGTGTTAATTTTATTTTATTTGTTCTTTGGGCTGTTATGCCAAGTATAGATATTAATTGGTATGATGAAACAACATATAAAGTCTTGTCATATGAGGGTTATGGTTCGATTTTTGAATTACAAAATGATCTATTGTTAGGGTATTCCATTTTTTGGGGCTTGGTAAATATAGGACTGTTTTTCTTTATAATGGGTTCGCGTGAGACATTTTTTGTTTTACTGTTGGTTAATGTTATTATCACGGGTATTTCTGGATTAGGCGTGTATACCAGCGTTGAATCTGTTTTGGGTGAAGTGAGTACCTTGTTATATGGAATTATTATTACTCTGCTTGTTATGCCTGGTGATATTAAAGATAAGTTTTCAAAAAATGTATCTTAAGAAGAATTTCTATGTGGAATTTATTTCGTAGTAAGGCACTTTTATCTAAAGAAGATCAACGTTTTCAAATTGATTGTTATAAATGGCTTCTTGAAAATTTTGGTGGCACTAAATTTTATAAAGATGCTAAGTTAATACTGCCGACTAAGGAGTTTTTTCCTAGTAAAGTTAATTCAAACGAATCAGCGGCTCTAACCACATTTGAACAAGTTAAAATGCATGCAGGGCTTCAAGATTGGTCCTGTAAACTCATAGCACAAAAGAAAGATCCCAATTTAGTTGTTGCCCCTACGGTTGTATTAAATAACTTTAAACAAAGCCCGTTAGGTACATTTAAAGGGCATAAAAGAAGGAAGAAGGTTAAAATTACCTATAATCCTGAAATTGTTTCTGATCCCATTCAAATGGTTGCGACGTTTGCTCACGAACTTTCTCATTACTTGACATCTACTGCATCTGATTTACCTCCTGGTGGAAAAGATAATTGGGAATTTGCGACGGACATATGTGCTACATTTCTTGGTTTTGGGATATTTTTGGCAAATTCAGCGTTTAATTTTAGCCAGTATTCGAGTACGGGAAGGGGCACACAAGGATGGAAAACCTCTAGAAGTGGTTATCTTTCTGAAGCTGAATATAGTTATGCATTAGCTATTTTTTTGCTTTTAAAAGATTCGCCAATTAACTCAGCTTATCAATATTGTGATTCAAATATAAAATCATGTCTAAAAAGAGCATTAAAAGAAATTAATAATAGCGACATAATTAAAGAATTAAAATTAGTTGAATGCAAACATTAGTGTTGATTAGTTTGAAGCTGCTTCAGAAAAATTTTCTCTAATACAATTTGCAAGGATGTAACCACTTAATAATTAACCCAAACTACGATTCCAAGTAGCCTCGTTCAGTTTACAACTACTTTAGAGACTATGATCCTTCCACTGGTCGGTATGTGCAATCTGACCCGATTGGGTTAAAGGGTGGGTTGAATACTTATGGGTATGCTTATAGTAATCCGTTGCATTGGATTGATCCCTATGGTCTATTCAGCATTACGAGATCAATTCCAGCTCCAATTACGGGCCCTATTTCTGGGTCAGGGCAAAGTTCTGATAGTAGCGGTAGCCAAAGTAATCGAGGTCGAAGTCGAGAAAGAAGTGATCGTGTGCGACGTGATAGATTTGGCGTCCCAATCAATATATACAGTGAATCATCGGATGAAGATAATGTTATACCTTTACCTGGGGCAACGGCTCCTCCTAAGCAATGTGATAGTGGGAAAAAAGATAAAGGGTGTGAAGCTCTTCGTTCAAGCATGTTAAGTAGCTGTGCTTCTCTTAAAGGCACAGCTAGAATGAAATGTATTTTTTCAGCAGAAGATGCTTATAATCAGTGTCGGAATGAGAAATAAATATTGGAATCATTATTATGAAAACAATCGCAAAAAGAGTTTTATTTTATTCAGTAAAAGATAGTGATGTTAGGAATAAGTTTATTATTCGCATTGGCTTACCATATATTGTTGATGAAAATGATGTTGATTTTTCCATAGGAGAAGAAGGGCTAGTCGGTTGCCACATTGAAACAGAGGGTTTAGAAAATGAATATGAACATGAAGCGTACGGTGTGGATGGGATTCAAGCTTTAAACATTGCTTCAGATGTAGAACCTTTTTTAATGAGACTGCAAAAAGAATATGATTTGTACTGGCAGTCTGGTGAAGCATACTTTGACGATTAAAAATTTAGTGGTAATAGAGGTAAGTCAGACTTAAAGTCACATCAGGAATTTTTACTCTCATACTAATTACAAGGATGTAACCACTTAATAATTAACCCAAACTACGATCCCAAGTAGGCTCATTCTGTTTATCGTTTACTGGTCACTAGCGGTATGGTGATCAGCACTTTCCGGTTTAGATGATCAGAACATATAATTTTCATGCTCAAACTGGTGCAGCGCCAGTACCTGGCTATTCCATTGAGATTGATCAGTAATTCTGATTTAATTTGATTATGCTGCTGTTTTTTAATGATCATTATTATTCTATTGATCAGCTAAGGTTTGATGAATCATATTCTTTTGAGTTTTCCCATCTTCGAATTGCTCGTGTAAGTTTCTTGACAGTGGGATGTTTTCTGACACTCTTCCAATCATGATTATATTTAAATGTAAATACCTCTTGCAGAACATCATGGGTGTTGAAATATTTATCAGTGAAATATAAACATGCGGTTGGTGCAAATAAAGATTTTTTTAATATATATAAGTCTTCAATAAAAAGAGTCATTACATTGTAATAATGAATATTGCCCTCAATATTTACATTCTCAAGAATATTGTCGATATCTTTATCAACTTCATTTGGTAAAAAATATTTTTTTAAGTATTGAAAAAAATCTTTTGCAATAAATCGCATTGGATAACTAGATGCAATGCGCAGAAATATTCTAAGCGTTGGTCTGGATGTAAAAAAAAGTACACCAACTGTATTCAGGTACTTTGCTTCTTGAATTAGTCCTAAACAAGCTACTAGTGCATCCCAGCTGCTATCTCTATCTAATTTAAGTAATATTTTTTCAATACTATGATGTGTACGATATGCAGCGAATGGTGGTTTAGGATCTTTGTAAAAAAAAAGATTTGAAATGCTGGGCTTTAATTGTGCCAATATCGAATATGTTGTTTCGATATCGAGTGTTTGTGGTTGTGCTATTTTCCACAGGAGATGATCGAGCCATTTTGTAGAACCTTTAAGTTCACTTTCAACTACACGGCAAGTTTTATCTGATGGTACGTTTTTACCAAGCTTGTACTTATCAAACTTACATGGGCGTTTCATACCCTTGTTTCTAACGTAATTGAAACTATCGGGTAGAAGTGTTTTTCTACTGCATACGCCGTCATTAGTTGGAGTCGTATCTCAACCATTATGTACCAAATTCTCGCTCGAAAACTGTCTATTTGGCTATTGGTTGGGTGTCCAGGTTTGCGCGACAAAGTCATTTTGGTTTAAACCAGTAATTTATACTATTAAAAGTAGCATAAAGTCTCACTCTGTCACGCTCAGTAGAGTAACGAAATTAATCATTTCTTTACATACTTGTGTAACTATTTGTTTATTCTAAAATTATGTATGCTGAACAGATTGGATAATTTATAACTACAGAGCTCGGGGTCGAACAAGTGGATACATTAACTGAACAACTAGAGTCAGATCTTATGGATAGATATGGGCCTGTTGTAACAGGTGAGTCTCTTCGTGAGGTTTTAGGCTTTCCCAGTATGAGTGCTTTGCGTCAGGCACTTGCTCGGGGAACAATTTCGGTTCCTATTTTTGAAATTAAAAATAGGCGAGGAAAATTTGCATTAATTAAAGATGTTGCGTTTTGGCTTGCTGATAATCGTAACAACGCAAAAGTAATAAAAAAAGTTAACGATAAAACGGAGAAAAAACATGACCTAGCGTGACTAGCAGTAACAACTGTAGTTTAACGGAGCATAAAGATTAGAAATGAAAAAGACCTGGAGCGGTAACTCACAGGTCTTAATCTTAAAGCTGTCGTATTGAACCCCGACGCTTCTAAGTATCGTTTCATAATCCCCATATGTCAAGTATCGAAAGTATTTAATACTGTCGTAAGGATGAAGTGTTCCCAACTATTTATTAATTCACGGTAGCTTATTTTTTAAAGTATGGCTCCCTATGGAAAAAATAAAGGTAGAGATAATGAATAAAATACGAGAAGTTTTGAGACTTATTTTAACAACGAAAATGTCTAACCGTTTAATCGCGAAGACAATGCGCATGTCACCGAATACTCCAAACCGTTATCGACATATTCTAATACGAAGGAATATACAGTGGGTTGATGTTGATAAAATGGATGATAATGAAGTTACGAATTTGGTGCGTACGCAATCTTACCGAGTTATCAATCGACAGATGCCTGATTGGAATTATATTCATCGTGAAATGCAAAGTCGACATGTTACTTTGCAGATGCTTTGGGAAGAATACAGGTTAGCCAATCCGGAAAATACTTATGCCTATTCGCAATTTACGTATTATTATCGAGTCTATGTAGAAAAACTCGATCTTAGTATGCGACAAAGTCATCGTGCTGGTGAAACAGTGTTTGTTGATTTTGCTGGACGCACGGTTCCATATTTTGATAAAGAAAATGATGAATTAAAACATGCACAAATATTTGTGGGTGTGTTGGGTTGTTCAAACTATACTTTTGTTTATGCTGTTTCTAGTCAATCGACAGCGGATTGGATAGATGCACATAATCATATGTATCAATTTTTTGGTGGAGTGCCTGAAATTGTCGTGCCTGATAATCTTAAAGCGGCGGTTATTAAGCATGCACATGACCCAATTTTAAACAGAACATATTTAGAACAATCTAAACATTATGGTATTGCCATTATTCCTGCACGAGTTAGACGTCCACAAGATAAATCTAAAGCAGAAATTGGTGTGTTACTAGCATCTCGGTGGATACTCGCTAAATTACGACACCGACAATTTTTTAGTGTTATTGAAATTAATGATGCAATTTCTGAATTACTACGGAAATTAAATGAGCGTCCGTTTAAAAGATTGCCGGGTTGTCGTCGAGAACGTTTTGAACTGTTGGATAAACCAAAGCTACGCATCTTACCGTCTTATACCTTTGAATATGCAGAATGGACAAGTGCAAGGAAAGTAAATCGAGATTACCATTTAGAGATTAAGGGGCATTATTATTCCGTTCCATATCAACTTGTTGGTAATCGTATTGAAGGACGAGTTACATCTAACGTCGTTGAATTTTTTCATCGTGGAAAGCGAATTGCAAGCCACAAGCGAAGTAATACCGTAGGCGAACATACAACGGTGACAGAACATCAACCTAAGTCACATCAATTCTATGCGAACCAAACGCCTGAAAAATTATTAATCTGGGCTAAAAAACGTGGTCCATATACAGCTGCCGCTGTTCAAAATCAATTTTCAATTCGTCCACATACTTTATTGGGTGTTAGATCAAGTGTTGAGTTGCAGCGTTTAGCCAAGAATTACGGAGATGAGAAATTTGAGAGAGCATGTAGGCGTGCTGAAAAAATTAGTTCGTTAACGGTAAAAAGTATCCGCTCAATTCTACAAAGTAGACTGACTGAATTAAACGAAGATGAAATACCAATACAAATCAATCTGCCTCTGCACGGTAATGTCCGAGGTTCTTCTTACTATTCAACTGGAGGTGAGTAAATGTTAAATCAACATACAATTGAACGATTACGTGAATTACGTCTGCATGGTATGGCTAAGGCTATGGAAGAACAACAAACAAATGCAGCTACTCAAGATTTAAATTTTGAAGAACGTATTGGTATGTTAGTGGATGCAGAGACTCATGATCGGGAAGATAGACGGTTAACTAGAATCCTTCGATCAGCAAAATTAAAAGTATCGGCATGTCCTGAAGATATTGATTATAAAGCCAAACGTGGTTTGGATAAAAAAGTCATGTCTATGTTAACGAGTTGCGATTGGATAAGAAATTCACTCAATACCATCATAACTGGCCCTACAGGCGTCGGTAAAACATGGTTATGTTGTGCGCTTGGGCAACAAGCGGCGCGTAAAGGTTATACCGTAATATATAAACGATTATCACGCTTACTCGAAGAACTTGAAATTGCTTATGGTGATGGTTCTTTGGCAAAATTAAGGATAAAGATAGCAAAGACTGATTTGTTAATACTCGATGATTGGGCACTGTCTCCGTTAACCAAACGTGGGCGACATGAACTATTAGAAATGGTCGATGACAGAATCAGTACCGGCTCTATATTAATTACTTCACAACTTCCTGTTGATGAATGGCATGGTTATATTAATGAACCTACGGTCGCTGATGCAATATTAGATAGATTGATACATCGCGCTCATCGAATCGAATTACGTGGTGAATCAATGCGTAAGTCACGTTCTCCTTTAGCAGAGGGGTAAGTATTATGACTTTATCGATAGAATGTACAGATAACGAGTTATTACAGCAAATTGCTAGTTTCTACCATGAAGCGTTGAAAGAATCGCCCAACGTTTTGAGCGCACTACAAAATATGGCGGTTGATAAAAGTGAAGCTATAGATTATTTCAAACTTGGATTTAGTGATCGAACGATTGGTTATCAACTGCCTGAAAAGAATCGTAAAGATGGCGCCGTCATCCGTGGTCAGTTACAACAACTCGGTATATTAAAACCGACGGGGCATGAAGTCTTTAGAGGTAGTCTTGTCGTGCCTGTTATTGAAAATGGCATCGTAAAACAGATATATGGCCATAAGGTTGCAAAGAAGCTGCGACCTGGAACACCGATTGATATCGCGCTACACGATTCACTGCCCACTCTATTTAATATCAAAGCTGTGCAGACGTGTGAAGAAGTTATTTTGTGTTCTTCCATTATTGATGCGCTCACGTTTTGGTGTGCAGGTTATAAAAATGTTACCTGCAGTGATGGTGTTGATTGTCTACCTAACAATATCGTTGAGGTACTAAAAGACTCACCGGTTAAACGCATACTGATTGCGTATGCCGGTACAAAAGAAGGTGATAATCATGCGCTTACATTGTCTGAACAACTCATTGGGTTAGATATCGAATGCTATCGTATTGAATTCAGTAAAAACAATGATGCTAATACCTATGCACTTAATAATTTACCGGCATGTGAGTCACTTGGTGAGGCCATACGAAAAGCCGTTTGGATGGGAAAAGACAAGCCCGTTGAAGCGCCAGTAGATGAAAATAACACTGTTGATAGTAATGCGACTGTAGTACTCGATGAATCGGCTGATATACCGCTAGAAGATAATGATGTTAAAATTGTTGATAAAGACAAAGAAATAACAATACCTGCGACGGTTCTACCAACGCCGGCTATTGAGGTAGAAGCACAAGTCAATGAGCATGAAGTTGTTATGTGTTTTCAAAACCGTCGCTATCGTATTCGTGGTCTGGATAACAATACGGTCAGTAATCACCTTAAAGTTAATATTCTCGTTAATAGACAAGAAGCTTTGCATGTCGATACGTTTGATTTATACAGCGCACGTCATCGGGATAACTTTTGTAAACAATCTTCCATTGAGCTGGGTGTCGGTGAAGATGCTTTAAAGAAAGACTTATCTCAAGTGTTATTAAAGCTTGAACTTTTACAGGACAAGAACTTAAACCAATTACTGACACATCAATCAAACGTAATTGAATTAAGTAAATCAGATCGTAATGAGGCGATACATTTTTTAACCTCGAAAAATATAGTACCTCGTATTCTGGATGATTTTCAACGTTGTGGCATTGTTGGTGAAAAGATGAATAGCTTGGTTGCCTACTTTGCGTGTATCTCTAGATTATTGCCTAATCCAATAGCAGTAATGATACAAAGTAGCAGTGCTGCCGGTAAAAGTGCTTTGATGGATGTCGCGTTATCCTTTGTTCCAACTGAACAACGTGTGCGGTACTCTGCCATTACAGGGCAATCCCTTTTCTATATGGGTGAGATTAATGTTAAGCATAAAGTATTTAGTGTCAGTGAAGAAGAAGGCGTAAGTTCAGCGGCCTATGCGTTAAAGTTATTAATCACTGAAGGTCAATTAACCATTGCTTCCACAGGTAAAGACCCTGATTCGGGTCGACATGTTACACGAGAGTATAAGGTCGAAGGTCCAGTGATGCTATTCAGTACCACCACAGCAATTGATATTGATGAAGAATTACTCAATCGTTGTTTTGTATTAACCGTGGATGAAGACAGAGCGCAAACCCGAGCGATTCATGACTGTCAGCGTTTTGCAGAAACTCTGGAAGGTTTGAAAGCAAGTCAGATAAAAGACGATGTTATTCGTATCCAACAAAATGCACAGAGTCTTCTTAAACCACTTAAGGTTGTGAATCCTTATGCCAAACAGCTTACTTTTTTAGATGATAAAACACGTACACGTCGTGATCATAAAAAATACCTAACACTGATTAATAGCATTGCTTTATTGCATCAGTATCAACGTGAAGTAAAAAATGTATATTGTAATGGCAAGACCATTTCCTATATTGAAGTGACTCTAGAAGATATCGACTTAGCTAATCAGTTAGCCCATAAGGTGCTTGGCAGCTCACTGGATGAATTACCGCCACAAACACGTCGTCTTTTAATGTTGATTGATAAGATGGTGGCAACACATTGTGAGGACAACAATATTGTGCGCAGTGATTACCATTTTAGTCGACGTGATGTCAGGGCCTATACGGGCTGGGGTGACACGCAATTAAAAGTCCATATCAAACGTTTGGAAAACATGGAGTACTTACTGATACACCGTGGTGGACGTGGACGACAGTTTGTTTATGAATTGCTATATAACAGCGAAGGTCAAAATGGCGATCAATTTTTAATGGGACTCATTGATGTTAACAAGCTTAAAAAACATGAAGATGATGATAGCTTGTCGGGTTTGAATACAGACTTGTCGGTTACGAGTCGGACTCAAGTCGGTGAGAAAATTGCTACCTGTCAATCAACTGAAAAGGATTCTATACCGCATGGTAGCAAGGTTTTAGATGATAACAGTCTATTATCTGAAAAAGAGGTTAAGTCACTCATCGAAAAAAATGTTCAACAGGCATCGTACTCTAAGTCAGGCTCTTCCAATATGAATGGAGGACTTTCACAGTGAGTGACAAGACGATTGAACATAACAGTATTTTACTTTATCTCATGCGTTTTCTTCAGTGGTGTGAATCAAAGAATTACAGTCAGGCGACCAATAAGACTCGTGATATTTGTATTCGACGATTTATTACCTGGTGTGAACCACGTGGCATTGATAATCCACAAAATGTCACCAAGAAAATTTTAGAACAATATCATCGATATTTGTTTAACTATCGTAAAGCCGATGGTCGGCCTTTAAGCTTTAGTACCCAACACAGCCATCTAGCGCCACTGAAAGCGTTTTTTAAATGGCTCAGTCAAGAAAACTATATTCTCTATAATCCAGCTGCTGATTTTCAGTTGCCAAGACTGCCTAAGCGATTACCAAAAGATATCTTATCTAATGATGAAATCAATGCGATGTTAAACCACACGAGTATCTTTGGTGACTCAGGTATTCGTGACCGTGCGATTATGGAAACGTTTTATTCAACCGGTGTGCGTCGTATGGAGTTGGTTGGATTACGGTTACAAGATTTTGATGATGAACGTGGCACACTCACCATTTTTGATGGAAAGTGGAAAAAAGACCGAGTGGTACCCATTGGAGAACGCGCGCGAGTTTGGGTGAAGAAGTATTTGATGGACGTGCGACCGAAATTAATTCGTGATAACGATTCAGGGTATATATTCATAACTGATTACGGTGAAGCGTTTTTAAATAATCGTATTTCAGATTTAGTTAAAAAGTACATGAATGCCTGTGGCATACATAAACGCGGTTCTTGTCACTTGTTTCGACACGCCATGGCGACACATATGTTGGATAACGGAGCGGATATTCGCTTTATTCAGGCGATGCTGGGGCATGAGAACTTGTCATCGACTGAGATTTACACTCAGGTTTCGATTAAGATGCTGAAGCAGGTTCATGCTGCGACTCATCCAGCGAATGAAAATACGCTGAGTTAACTTTCAACTGCTTCAAAATGGTTGTTTAGTACTCAATACTCTAATTACAGCTTTCTAGGTAGAACTAAACACAGAACTGTGCTAGATTTGACACAGATTCGGGTTGAGGTTATCTCCAGTGTTAAAACTAACTAGAAAGTCAATATGTGAGGCACTCCTTGTACCAGAACACCGTATGCGCACTTGGATGAAGCTATCGCCTTTTCGTAAAAGGCTTACTTCTGCACGTGTAGCACGTGAATTTGATGCGAGTGACCTCTTACTTCTTGCCATTGCTCAGACTTTGGAAGATAAATATAAGTTACGCAAAGAAAGCTTGGATCATATTTTACCTCCACTAGATGAATTTATTCGTCGTCCTCTGCGTACTACTCGTACCGGATTAATATTTATAAATATTAAAGACTGGCAAGTTGACTACTTTTCTGTGGATACGTGCGAACATCCTGGAATTGTAATTAATCTTGCAGCTGAGCAGGAACGAGTAGCACGCTACCTAGGATTAATGCCTGCGCAAGATGAATTGCCTTTTGGCTTGCAATCATTGATAAAAGTAAACCAATAAGGATTTATGTATAGTGCTTAAGACTGTACAAACTGAATTGAACTGGCCCTCTGAAGCTAGTCTTTTTGATCCGAAGGGAAGTGGCGTTTCCATTATAGCAACGCTTGCGCGCAATAAAATACAGCAACGTATCAATAAGTTAAAAGGCGGTGAGAATGCGCGTGTCGGTATTCTTACACCAGATCCAAATAGCCGTACAACCCAGTCTCCATTAGCTTTAGTATGTGAATTTCACAAAACTATTCCAATAGAAACACTGCAAGAATTACATACACTAGCATGGAATTTTAGTCGGACCCCCTTACTCATTACTATTGAACCGCACCGATTAAGAGCCTTTACATGCTGTGAGTTACCTGAGCGAGACTTAAGTAATGATATGAAACTTAAGGCAGAAATTTCTGAGGTGGAATATACCTTCGAGCAGCCAAAATCTCTAAGTGATAAAGCTGCAGCGGCATTACATTGGTTAAACATTGCAAATGGTGTTATCCAACGTCGCTATCCACAAAGATTTGACCGCAGTCAAACGGCAGATAACACTTTATTAGATAATCTAAAAGTTGTTCGCTATAAACTTCATGAAGATGGATTGGATTTTGATCTAATCCATGATCTATTAGCACGTTTAATCTTTATACAATTTCTGTTTCAACGTTGTGATTCGAAAGGCGTGTCTGCATTAAATGAAACTTATCTAAAACGATTATATCAAGAAAATATTCTTTCCTCTGAATGTAAAAATCTTGGCGATATTCTTAACAACTATGATGATACATATGCTCTTTTTAAATATTTAAACCAACACTTTAACGGTGATCTGTTTACAGGAAAGTCTGATTCTAAAGAAGAGCGTGAGCGAGAATGGAGAAAAGAGACACGGCAAGTTCGCAAAAAGCATATTAGTTTGTTACGTGATTTTGTATTAGGAGAAATGGAAATAAGGACAGGTCAACGTGCTTTGTGGCCCTTTTATTCATTTGATACCATTCCACTAGAATTTATTAGTAACATATATGAATCATTTGTTACTAAACGAAAAGGCACAGTATATACGCCAGTTCATCTAGTTGATTTTGTTCTTGATGGTGTTCTTCCATGGGATGGCGATGAATGGGATTTGAAGATTCTAGATCCGGCCTGTGGTTCTGGAATATTTTTGGTGCGAGCATATCAACGGTTGGTCCATCGTTGGAAAAATGCAAATCCTGATACCCCTGTCCGTACTGATGTACTCAAACGATTATTGACTCATAATTTGACTGGGGTTGATATAGATCAACACGCGGTGCGTGTTGCTTCTTTTAGTTTGTATCTTGCCATGTGTGATGAGTTAAATCCTCGTCACTATTGGAAGCAAATTCGCTTCCCAAAATTGCGTGGAGTTAAGCTTATTACGTCAGATTTTTTTTCCGAAGAGATCTCTGGGTTTAATACTGAAACAGACAGCGACACTTATGATCTAGTTATAGGTAATCCACCATGGGGCAAAAATCAGGTAAAAGAAACCTGTAAAGAATTTGACTCAGATGCGGCATCATCTTGGTCTAAAAAATATCAGTGGCCTATTTCTTACGGGGATCCTGGAACTTTATTTATTGCAAAAGCGGCAAAGCTTACCAAAAAGCATGGACAAATCTCCGTTTTACAGCCTAGCGGTACTTTATTGTATAACCAATCTGGCCCTGCCATTAGGCAACGGAAACAACTTTTTTCACAACATCAAGTAGAAGAAATAGTTAATTTATCATCGTTACGTTTCGGGCTATTCAATACAGCTGTGGGTCCTTCTTCTATAATCACATTACGGCCATGTGAAAAGGATCATGATTATACTTTCACTTATATAATTGTTAAACCAGGGGTTGCAGGTGAGAATGACTACCGTTTAGTGATTGATCCTTATGATGTTCACGAAGTGCATTCTCAAGAAGCGGTTAATGACCCATTGGTGTTAACAGCGTTAACTTGGGGGGGGCCAAGAGATTTAGCTTTTTTACGTCAGTTAGCTCGATTTCCAACTATTAAAAGTTACGTAGAAGATGGGAAATTAAAAACTCGAATGGGCGTTGTCAGAGGTAACCGAAAGAAAAATGAGTTAGCAATAAAAAATCAGAAATTCTTTACTGAGCGTGATTTTCCGCAATCGTCGTTATTGCATTTAAAGGCAAGCGATATAACTGTTAACGAGGATTCATATATCCATGATCGTGATTCGACAGATTTTTCTGCATTTGAGTCTCCACAACTTTTAATCAAAAGAAGTTGGCGGCGTGTCACAGGCCGATTTAGAGCTGTTCGTATATTACCGGAGAAAAAAGAAAAAGTTTTATGTTCTGACAGTTATATATCTGTCAACTCAGTATCTGGTGATACTCTTGCTCTAGATGCAGCATGTCTAGCATTAAATAGTCAGCTTGCAACTTATTATTTGTTACTCACAAGCTCGCAATTTTCTAATTATA
>Ga0316204_10003615_pt1 | contig 30223 bp, 24 predicted proteins | sample 6monrhotite_MG_2_FD_205661 | JGI IMG/M metagenome (GOLD analysis project Ga0316204, IMG submission 205661) | Microbial mat bacterial communities from mineral coupon in-situ incubated in ocean water Damariscotta River, Maine, United States -... | ecosystem: Environmental > Aquatic > Marine >...
GGCAGTGCCTTAATCCGGTCGGTGCTCCACGCGGGCAGCGGGTCGATCGTCGCCGAGCCGACCGTCATGATCCACGCGTCGTAGAAAGCCTCCATGTGGTCGAGCACCGCGTCGCATTTGGTCATCCGCGGCAGGATCCATGGCAGCTTGAGCCCAGAAGCATCTAGCACCCGCCCGTCGGCAATCGCCCCGATCCTCTCCATGACCATCGCGTGCCCATCAACGCCCGTCAGCGCTGCGTACGTCGGCGCGTCCGACGTCTGCACATCGACCGAGAGCACGCCCAGCCCGCTCTCGATCCACGCCTCGGGCGAGAACGTGTCGCAGAGCAGATCGGTCCTGAGCGAAACACATGCTGTGCCCGACTCGCTGGCGAGTTGCACGAAACCCAACGCATCGGGGTGCATCAGCGGGTCGCCGGCGCCGTCGAGCACGATGACCGCGTCCTCGCGCGATCCCGCGTGCGCCGCGATGAGCCCGCTGGCCCGAGCGAGTCCAAGACGAGGCCTTTCGACGGGATGCACGCCGCCGCGCCTCCAAGCGCCGAATACGCCCGCGCCGCGCCGCTCCGTGCATGTCTCGATAATCAGTGTCCGCGGCGTTGACCACGCCCGGTCCGCGTCGATCGCCCGGGCGCTCTGCAACGCCGACGAATCGCCGCCCCGGTCGCCGAGTCTGTCCAATGCCGCCTTGATCGCCAGACGCCCCGGCGCCGAATCGGCGATCACACGGACGCCCAAATCACGAACCGCCGGATCAATCCCGATGCACAACGACGTCCCGATCGGATCGGTCTGTGTGCGGACCGGCACGTAGCCGAGCAACCCGCCGACCGTTCCCAGCGGGCTGCCGATCGAGCGGAGTTCCCCCAGCGCCCGGATCGCGTCGCGTCCCACGACGCACCCGCACAGACCCGGCGCAGCTTGCGAAAAAGTGATCTGGTGACGCTCGGGGTTTTCGCGGTGCCGGTCGACCGCCGCGTCGATCAGGACCGGGTCCACCAACGCCCAGTCCGCGCCGATCACCGCGCACGCGTCGATGCCGCGGCGCTCCATGACCTCGCCCAGGATCTCGGGGCAGAGTTGCTCATCGAACACCGTGGTCTGCCCCACGCCACCGCGCCACCCGTCACTCGCGTTGGCACGGGCCCGCCCGATCGCGGTCGCCCTCGCTCGCCACCGCTCGGCGTCCACGCCCTCGACCTCCACGCGCCCCGCGAGCCCGCCCCGCTCGATCAACTCGCGCGTGCGCCGCTCATCGGGCGTCAATACACGGACGCGGCGCACGGACCGAGCCGTGAGGGCACGCCGGAGCGTCAACTCCAACGCGGTGTGCCCACGCCAGAGCGGATCGCCCAAGTCGCGGGCGGTCCCAAGCCCAGAGCGGTCGGGATCGCAGAACACGATCAACTCGGCGCTGGTTTCCTGCTGTGTGACCGAGATATCACTGTGCCCGCCCTTGCGCTCGGCCGCGGGCGCCTCATCGCGCGTCACCTTGTCCCGTGTCCCGTCGAGCACCGACATCGCCAGCGTGATCTGGCGCGATAGTTCTTCCGAAGCCGCCCCGATCCACTCCATGTTCGTCACGTCCCGCTCGGCCTGCAGACGCTGGCGCTCGGACTCATCCGACGTGTCGCCCAGCCCGATCAGGCGGTCGGCTTTGAACCGGTTGAGCACCCCGGTCTGGTTGATGAACTCGACCAGCTTGAAACCGGGCTCGATCGCCCGCACCCGCTGCCCGGTCTTCTGCACCTCATTGACGATCTGGTTCGCCCGGCGCTGGTCGACCCGGCGTTCGGCGATCTGCCTGAGCGACGACGCGGTCCGCTCGCTGGCCGACCGGATCTCCTCGGCCTGATCGAGCAGCGTCTCCCAATGCGCCCGCAATCCTCCACGCACCTCGCCGATCGCCCGGGCCCCGCCCGACGTGTCGGGCAGCGCAAGCCCGCCCTCGCCCGCGAAAGCGTCGAGCGCCGCACGCAGCGTCATCGCCTTGGTGTGGCGCTTGGCCGACCCGCCCTCGGTCGCGTCGATTATTTTTAGCCCACGCTGTGTGTCCTTCTGGAACTCGGCCTCGAACTGCGCGAGGTAGGTCACCATCTGCTCGTCGGCGTACATCGGGCGACCGTCCTGCCCGTTGATCTTGTGCAGGTTGGCGCGCATCCGCGCCACCCGCTCCCACTCGAGCATCTCGAGCGTGCGGTCGTGGTTGAGCTCGCCCTGCCAGACCGTGTGGATCGCCGCGCCGGCCGCGTAGTACTGCCCGTCCGTGAACCCGAGGTCCTGCCCGATCATGATCACCGGGTCGCAGCCCAGGTAACGGGCCAGGTAGTAGCTCAGGTGCGCCACCGTCGCGCCCGCGGGCAGCGCGTCCATCGGGCGAGACAAGCCCGGGCCGATCAGCATGTCGAGCACGTCCTCGCCGATGCACAGCGTCTCGCCCGGGAACTTCTCGAAGATTGATGCGTTGGCCTTGGGCTCGACGATCAGGCGCACGCCCTCGACGTCCTCGGGCGTGAGCCCCTGGTAGAAGCGCCCGCTCAGCTCGTGGTGATCCAGCGCGGTCACGAAGTGTGGCTTGATCCCCGCCGCCAGCATCGGCTTGAGCACCGTCTGCGCCGCGATGATCACAACACGATCGCGCACGCCCGATTCGCCCAAGAGCGCCAGGTTCTTCTGCAGGCTCGGCCCGGCCGCAACCGTCACCGCCGCACGACCAACGCAAGCATCTTTGAGTGCGTCGATCCCGGCGCACGTCGCGTAGCGGTCCGCGTTCATCGTCATGTTCCGCAGCGTGACCGGCGCGTGTACCAGCGTGGTCACGATGCTGGTCCGTGTCGCGCGGACGACCTCGCTCATCGTCCGCCCGAACGCGTTCGCGTCCGCGCCCAGGCGCGCCCGGCTCGGGCTGTGTTCCACGATCTTGACGCCCAGCGACACCAGACCCTCGAAGCCCTCGATCTTGCGCGTCAGCCCGGCCGGATCGCCCGCGTCGGTCACGAACACGCACCGCCCCAGAGCCATCCAGGCGCTGTGGTCCACCCGCTCGAACACCGATCGCAGCAGCGCCACGTCGGGCTCGAACACGACCATCAGCGATTTGTGGCCCAACCGTTCCTGCAGCGCCTCCGCGTGGTGACCGAGCCCGAAGCCCACCACGCAGGCTGCCGCGCACTCGGCCGGATCGATCGCGTCCGCCAACGCCTGCGCCTCGCCCAACGCCCGACGTTTACTGCCCAGGCGTCGCCCGTCCAGCGTGCCGGTCACCGCGCCGTCCCCGCCCAACTCGAACACCGCCCCGGCACGTTCCGAGGACGACGCGACCCGCTGGGCCAACTCGCGGTTCCGCGCACACAACGCGATCAGGTTCTTCTCGAGGATCCTCGCGTCCGGGCCGATCCCGGCGTTGTTGAGCCCGAGCATCGCGCCCAGTTCGCCTTCCAGCCCCAAACCCTCGAGCCCGCCCCCGGCGTCGGAGAAGTCGAACGGGTTGGCCCCGGGGTTTGGATCAGGAGTTTGATCGGCGTTGGGTTGTCCGGGTGTCGCTGGGTCCATGGCATCCTCCGTGGGCGCGCAACATCGCCGTGCGGTTGCCCAGTCATCATCGACCGCGACGCGCCGATGGCTCCAGATTGCCCGCCGATCCGCGAGATTCGCTCGACAGGACCAACCCGAGCACAACCCCCGCCCCCCGGCGTGCGAACGATCTCCCATGCCGATCTCCACGACACTGGCGCAGATCTTCGAGCCCCCCCTGCCCGGTGTGGGCAGCACGCCCTGGATCGAGACCTGGATCACAGGCAGCGGTTACCTCGGCGCGGGCGTCGCCATCGCCTTGGGCGCGATCGCCTACTACGCGCTCGCCAAGGCAGAACGGGCCCGCCTCGGGCTCATCGCGGGCCTCGCGCTCGCCCTGGTTGGCTTCGGGGTCTTGATCGTCGGGCGGACCGTCACAACCACCCGAGAGCTGCTGCGCGAGCGCACCGCCGCCCTCATCGACGCGGCCGCCACCGCCGACCGCCAAGCCCTCACCGGCCTGCTCCACCCCGACGTCCGCGTCCGCACCCGTTTCGGCTCGGGGCAGGGACGCGACCAAGTCATCGCGCTCAGCCAGCGGGCGTCCGGCTTCATCAACGCCCAAAGCGTCAAACGCAGCGCCGTCGACCCCCGCGGCTCGCAGGTAGCGCGCACGATGGTGACCCTCCGCGTGGACGCCGACAGCCTGCCCCGCCTCTCGCAGTGGTCCTTCGACTGGCAACGCCAGACCGCCGACGCCCCCTGGGTCGTGGTCAACATCGAGCCGATCTGGATCCAAGGCATCGACAACCCCGCCGGCTCGCCCTGAGCACCGGGTGTAACACTGGACCCTTAAAAACAAGCGGTATTCGCCCTGCCCACCCGCCATCACTTCTTCGGGATCGCCACCAGGCGGCTGGCCTGCAGGCGCTTCACCGGGCCGCGATCGGTCTTGACAGTCTCCATCAGCCCCTCGCTGTTGAGCAAGTTATTGGGGAAACGCTGGCGCAGCGCCCGCAGCCCGGGCGATTCGACCGCGGGCATCGTGTTCCCGTCGTGGTCGTCCTCGCTGAAAACGCCGATCGTGACCGACGACGAGTTGGGCCCGTGGTAGAAGAACGCCTTCTCGCCATCGCCCCGGAGCTTCTGCACCGCCAACTCCGCCTGCTCGCGGAACAGGGCGAGCTCTTCCTGGGTGGGATGTTGGTAGTCCGCCCGCCCGTACACGCCGATCTGCAGCGTGTACACCGCGACGTCGCCAAGCCTGGCCTTGACGCCCCGCAGATCGAGCGAATCGGCCCCGCCCGCTGAGCGGACAGCTGGCGGCGGCATCAGCACCGCCGTCGCGAAGGGGCGCATCTCCGAGACCTGGACCGCACGAACCCGTGCCAATCCCGCCTGGGCCTCTTCCGACCCGGGGTCGTCGTAGGAGCCGAACGCGATAACCGGGCGTCCGGAACGACTGCCGATGAACGCCCGATCCAGACCGGCCGTCTGCACGGTGCGGAGCATCCGCTCGGCGTCGTCGCTCCGCCCGCTGGGGACCATCGCGACAAGCACGGACCAGCCCCGAGCGGCGCCCGGCTCGGGCGCCCCCGGGCTCGTTTCCGGGGTGAGCACCGCCGCGGACTGATCGGCATACTTCTCGAGTCCCCCGTCGTCGCGCGTCTCGCCGCACCCCCCTGTTAGGGTGGATACCAGTAATGCACCGCACACACACCCGTGGGTTCCAAATCGCAACGCATACCCGAACAAATGAAAAACCGGCTTGCGATGGGGCATATCAGGCAGCATCTGCTGTCTCCAGAGTTTTTTTCAGGCGTCCGCCCGGGGTTATCCGCTGCAAATCACTGTACACTAAGCACTTCTGGGTTTTCGCCCCCATACGCCTATCTTTGTAGGTCAATGAAATCCCTCTCCGATAGATCTTTCAGACACCGATCACGAATGGGATACAACCAACATGTAGTGTGTGTCGAAGTGGTGGGCACTAGCGACGCACAGAAGAGGAGGCCGGTTTGATGTCAGAACTTTCACCGATCGCATCGGGACAAGTCGCACGCACGGGGCGTGTCGGTCCCAGTTCCCAACGTCGCGCCGAGGGCACCGACGAGGGTGCCCGCGTCCCCGGGCGTCATCGCGGCACGGATGAGGTCAAGTTCTCGTCGGATATCCAGCACCTCATCGAGCTCAAGAATGGCGGGCCGGTCCGCACGGACCTGGTCAACCGTATCCGGGCCGAGATCGAGCAGGGATCCTACGAGACCCCCGAAAAGATCGAAGCCGCGATCGACGAGATCATGAGCGACTACGCCGAGGAGTGATCCCACCCGGGATCGAGCCCTGAAAGCACCAACCCGCGCCCGGCGCGGGTTTTTTTGTGCCTATTCGACACCGGGGGGTCCACGCCGCAATTTTCTCTGAGATCATGTCCGTCTGGGGGCATGGATGCCGCAGTCTGGGGACTGGCGCACACATCGCCGTATAAATACAGGAGCATCCCATGCCACAACGCGTCCATCGACCGTCCCGCATCGTTCTCTCGTCCGGACTCATCGCCGGTCTTGTCCTCGCCTCGCTCGGCTGCCAGGCCCCCGGGCCCCGCTCGCCCCTCTTGGACGACATGGGTGAGCACGCGCGGGTCATCACCACCGACTCGTCGAAAGCCCAGCGCTACTTCGATCAGGGGCTCAAGCTCACCTTCGGCTTCAACCACGACGAGGCGATCCGCTCATTCACCCGCGCCGGCGAGATCGACCCCGACGCGCCGATGCCCTGGTGGGGCGTCGCCTATTGCCACGGCATCAACATCAACGACCCCGCGATGACCGAGCAACGCTCGCGCGACGCGTGGGACGCGATGCAACTGGCCCTGGCCAGGATCGACAACGCCTCCCCTGTTGAGCGGGCCATGATCGAAGCCCTCGACGCCCGCTACGAGTGGCCCGCCCCCGAAGACCGCGCCCCGCTCGACCAGGCCTACGCCGACGCGATGCAGTCGGTGCACGAACGCTTCCGGGACGACGCCGACATCGCGGCCCTGTACGCCGAATCGCTGATGAACCTCCAGCCCTGGAAGTACTGGACCACCGAGGGCGAGCCCCTCGGGCGCATCGAGGAGGTCGTCGCGGTGCTCGAGCGGGCGCTGGCCCAGCACCCCGAGCACCCCGGGCTGAATCACTTCTACATCCACGCGGTCGAGGCGTCGAGCAGCCCGGAACGTGCCGTGCCAGCCGCCGATCGACTGGTATCGCTCGTGCCGGCATCGGGGCACCTGGTCCACATGCCCTCGCACGTCTATATCCGCGTGGGGCGCTACGCGGACGCGAAAGAGTCGAACATCGACGCGATCGCCGCGGATCGCGCGTACTTCGAGCGTTCCGAGGAACCGGGCATGTACGCGATGTACTACGCCCACAACCTGCACTTCATGGCGTTCGCGTCGATGATGTCCGGGCACGAGGCGGACGCGTTGAAAGCCGCCCGCGACCTCGAGGCCGACGTCCCCGAGGAGCCGCTCCGCGCGTTCGCCGGGGTGATCGATGGCGTCATGCCCACCAACTTCCACGTGCTCATCCGCTTCGGGCGGTGGGAGCAAGTCCTCGAAGAACCGGATTACCCCGAGTGGCGTTTCATGTCGCGCGCCGTGTACTCGTACGCGCGGTCGATCGCGTGCTCGGCGCTGGGGCGGACCGAGCAAGCCCGGGTCGAGAAAGCAGAGTTCGAGCGGCGCATCGCGCTCGTCCCCGAAGACTGGTACGTCTTCCAGAACAAACTCTCCGATGTCATCCCGATCGCAGAAGCCATGGTGCAGGGAGAGCTCCTCTTCCGTGAAGGCCGGCGCGAAGAAGCGTTCGCCATCCTCCGCGAAGGCATCGCGGCCGAGGACAAGCTGATCTACGACGAGCCGCCCGCGTGGATGCTCCCAGTCCGCCACGCCCTGGGCGCCCTGATGATGGCCGACGGGCGCTACGCCGAATGCGAGGCGATCTACCGCGAAGACCTCGAACGCCACCGCGCGAACATGTGGGCCCTGACCGGGCTGCGCAACGCGTTGACCGCCCAGGGCAGGCACACCGAAGCGCTGGCGGTCGGCAAACGCCTCGACATCGCGCTGGCCGACGCGACTGTCACGCCCACTTCGTCTTGCTTGTGCGAGCCCTGATCCGGGATCGCCTGAACACATCCAACACAGCAAAGCCGGGCTCATGCCCGGCTTTTTTACGCTTGGAGCGGGCTGTTGTTCACACGCCCAATCGGTCGAGCGCCGCCAGCCCGGCCCCGATGATGCCCGCGTCGTCGCCCAGCGCGCTCTCGACGATCTCAACCTGCCTGACCGCTGCTGGGAATGCCTCACGCAGCGCCGCCTCGCGCACGCGTTGCACATAGGGCTCCCCGAGCGCCTCGGTCAGCCCGCCGCCGATCACAACGCGCTGCAGGCTCAGCAGCGTGACGATCGATCCGATCGCCATGCCCAGGCGGTTGGCCGCGTCGTTGATAACCTCGCACACCAACTCGTCGCCCGATTTGTACGCATCGCCCAATACGCGGCTCTTGATCCGCTTGCCGTCGTTGATCGCCCCGGCGATCGTGCTCTTGCGGTTGGCGCGCACGAGCTGTGCGATCCGTTCGGCGATCGCGGTCCGCGAGCAGTTGTGCTCGAGCGATCGCGATCCCGGCGCCGCACCTGGGACGAGGATCATGTGCCCGATCTCGCCGGCCGAATGGAAATGCCCACCGAAGGGCTGCCCGTTGAGGACGAGCCCGCCTCCCACGCCGGTCCCGACCCAGACGCCCAGCACATGGCCCGCGCCCCGCCCGGCGCCACGCTTCCACTCGCCATAGATCGCGGCGTTCACATCGTTATCCACGACAACATCGACGCCCGTCTGGGCCTGCAGCACGTCACGCAGCGGCGCGTTGTCCCAGCGCAGGTTCACGGCTTCGAGCACCACGCCCGTCGAAGGGTCCACCGGCCCCGGCGTGCCAATCCCCAGGCACGACAGACGGGCCCGCTCGATGCCCGTGTCCGCGCACGCCTGGTCGACCGCCTTGAGCACCCGGGCGACGACGCCGTCGAACCCGGCCGACGCGTCGGTCTTGGTCTTGGAGCGTCCGTAGACATTGCCCTGCGCATCGATGATCCCGACCTGGATGTTGGTCCCGCCCAGATCGACACCCGCCGCGAGCGTGGCACCGTCGGGAACCCCGGGGGTGCCGGACTCTTCGGGGGAGGCGGGCTGGACTGGTGTGGCGGATTCGGTCATGGCAGGCTCCGGGTGTGCCCGGATTGTATCGCGGTTAGACCCGCACCCGATTCGATCACCCGGGATGAAGCGTTAGGCGTCACGCACCACGAGCACAGCGCTGGGTGTCTGCCCGAGGATCCGGTCGGCGGTGCTGCCCATCAGCGCGTGCCGCAGGGCGGATCGCCCCATCGCGCCGAGCACGGTCAGATCGGCGTTGTGTTCATTGCACCATGCCGAGATCGCGCGTGCGGGTTGGACATTGTCGAGCAGCACACCCCGGGCCCGCCCAGAGACGCCCCCTTGGATCCGGGCAACCACGTTATTGAGTTCGATCTGCAGACCGGCGGCGTGTTGCTCGTACTTGGCGATCGCAACCATGGGGCTCCCGCTCAGCATCGGCGACTCGAACGGGTTGGAATGGGCGTGCAGCAAGACCACCTCGCCCTGGTCACGCCCGGCGTACTCGGCCGCCCGCTCTGCGGCGAGCATCGAACACTCCGAAAAATCCATCGCCACCGCGATGCGTTCGAACGGGCCGGTCCGCTCACGGCGCGCGAGCAACACATCGCATGGCGCTTGGCGGGCGCACGACGAAGCAACACGCCCGGGCCCGCCGTGTTCCTCACCCCAGCCGTTGTAACCCATCACCAGCAGCGACGCCCCGACCTCTTTGCAGAGACCAACGATCTCCCGCGTAGCCCGCCCGATCAGCACACCCCTATGGGCGGCGCCCTCAAATGAGTCCGTTCCCGCGACGGCTTCGATCTCGGCATCCAGACGTTCGCTCGCATTCGACACGACCTGGCGCTCGGCGTCCTCTCGCGTAGCGCCGGTTGCCTTGGCGAGCCCTTTCACATCGTCCTTTTCGATGACCGTCACGACGTGGACCGTCGCCCCGATCCCCTTGGCGATCCGGAACGCCTGGGCGATTCCAGCGCGGGCCGAGGCGGAGAGGTCTGTTGCGACGACGATGACCGGCTTCTCTGGCATGACGATCCCCACTAGAACACCAGCGTCCCCAACAGGGCGGATCGGAGGCGCTGTGCGCCTGAGAACGAGCATCCCGGGGTGACTGGCCTATTTTAGAGCGGACCCGATCATCTGTCCCAAAGCACCGGCAGAAACCAGACGTTCGGGCGGTTCGAAGCAGAACAGCGTGCTCCCTGACCCAGAAACATGGACCGGGGCGTCGAGCGCCTCTCCCAGCGATCTGCGGAGTGCGCTCAGTCGCGGCTCGACCAACTCGGCTGGCACCGTCAGGTCGTTGAACAACGCCCCGGAGTCCACCGTACCCCGCTCTGCGCTATCTCCCACGACGCCCAGCAACCGGACTGTGTCGCAAGACGCGGTTGGCGACCCGTCGAACGCCTTGTACACCGCGCCCGTCGCGCATCCGAACGGCGGCAGAATCAGCGAGATCGGATCCCGCAGACGTGGAACGCGTTCGATCCGCTCGCCCAAGCCGGAGACCACCGCCGGGCGCGGCGCCTGCCCGGCGCTCCACGCGGGCGGATCGACGAAGAACGGGATGTCCGTGCCCAACCCGTGCGCGACCGAGAGCAGTTCTTCGTCGGGCATCGGCAAGGCGAACAGATCGCGGAGCCCGAGCAGCACGCACGCCGCGTCTGACGAGCCGCCGCCCAGCCCGCCGCCGGCCGGAATGCGCTTGCGCACCCGCAACCCGATCGGCAACGCCCGGCTGGCCGCCGCCTCGACCGCCCGATGGGCCCGCACACTGAGGTCGTCCTCGGTGTCCCATTCGATCGGAGACCCGTCCGCCCATGCCAGGTCGTGCGTGGTCTCTGCGCTCCGTGCCAACTCGATGTCGTCGTGCAGCTCGATCGCGTGCATCCACGACGCGATGGGGTGGTAGCCCGCGAAGTCCACGCCCTCGGGGCGGGCCGGCCCGACTGCCAGCGCCAGATTGACCTTCGCGTGCGCCCGAGCCCTGAGGCGTGTGTTGGGAGTGTCTGTGCCCGTCATTGGTCCACAGGGTATAGGGGCCGGGCGCGCGTTACCTAGAATCGGTCGCTCGACGCGTTCCGCCCGCAGTTGTGACGGGGGAAACACCCGAGCAGAGCGGAGGACCACCCATGATCGTGCAGGACCTGATCGACGCGATGGAAACGATCGCCCCGCTCCGCTCGGCCGAGCCCTGGGACAAGGTTGGGCTCCAGCTCGGCGTGCCCTCCCGCCCGGTCGGGGGCCCGGTGCTGCTGACCATCGACCTGACCGAGAGCGTGCTCGAAGAGGCCCTGGCGATGCACGCCGGCGCGATCGTCGCCTACCACCCGGTCATCTGGAAGCCGCTGGAGTCGCTCGGCGATGCGACGCACACCGAGCGCATCGTCCGGGGGGCGGCCGAGGCCGGCATCGCCATCTTCGTCCCACACACCGCGCTCGACGCGGCCCCGGGCGGCGTGACCGATTGGCTCTGCGAGGGCGTGAGCGCCCCGGTCGGGCGCAGCGAGGACGGGCGCATCCACGGGGACTGCCGGGGGCTCGCGCCCGCGACGGGCGGCGCCTCCGATCGCGAGGTCAAAGTCATCACGTTCATCCCCTCCGACCAGGTCGACCAGCTCCGCGGCGCGCTCGCCACGGCCGGCGCGGGGGGGATCGGCAACTACCGCCTCTGCTCGTTCAGCGTCGAGGGCGAGGGCACGTTCCTGCCCATGGCAGGCGCCGAGCCCGCCGTCGGCGAGGTTGGCGACCTCAACCGCGTCCGCGAACGCCGCCTGGAGATGGTGAGTTCCAAGCGTGCCCTGCCGCTGGTCATCGAGACGCTCAAGCAGTTCCACCCGTATGAAGAGCCGGCGTTCGATATCGTCGAACTCGTGCCCGAGCCCGTCCGCGGGGCGGGCTCGGGGCGCCGCCTGGTGCTCGACCAGCCCGCGACCGTCGCCGAGCTGGGCGACCGGCTCAAGTCCCACCTCGGACGCGCCCGCATCCGCTACGCGCTGGCCGGCGACGACCGCCCCGTCCGCACCGTGGGCGTCGTGCCCGGCTCGGGCGGTTCGATGGTCGAGTTGGCCAAGCAAGAAGGCTGCGACGCCTTCGTCACCGGCGAGATGACCCACCACGACATCCTCGCGGCCCGCCAGTCCGGCATCAGCGTCCTGCTCGCCGGTCACAGTAACACCGAGCGCGGCTACCTCAAGCGCCTCGCCCCGAGACTCTCCGAACTGCTCGACCACGCCGACGTCCGCGTCAGCGACAAGGACCGCGATTACATCGTCGCGGGGTAAGCCGACTGGATCGTCTCTCGACTCAAGCCTCGCTCATCACCGGCTCGGCCGGCGGCAGGTGCCACGTCGCGTCCTGGTTCTTGCCCTCGGCCAGATACCACTTGACCATCCGGTCGATCCCTTCGGCGAGCGGCACCTTGGGCGTGTAGCCGGTCGACAGGATCTTGTCGGCTTCGAACTTGGTCTCGGTCTTGAACAGCTTGCGGATCCGTGCGCTCGAGATCGGCAGGTTCTTGCCCGTCAGTTTGATCACGATGTCGAACGGGATCGCCATCAGCAGGCCCAAGCCATACGGCACCCGCGGCGCGGGCTTCTTGCCCAGGCACGTGCTGACCGTGTCGGAGATCTGCGTGCTGGTCATGTCGGGCTTGTCTATGAAGTTGAAGATCTCGAACGCGCCGATGTCGCGGTTGGGCTTGTCGCCCTTGACGCCCTTCAAGAACAGCGTCGCGTCCACGATGTTCTCGACGTAACTCAGGCTCTTGATGTTCACACCCTCGCCGAAGCGGAAGTACCTGCCTGAGTCGATCTGGCGGATGAGCGAGTACATGTTCGCGAAGTTGCGCGGCCCGAACGTCACGGTCGGCCGGATCACCAGCGCCCTGCGTCCGTCGCCCCGCTCTGACCACGCGCGGAAAACCGCTTCGCCCTTGAGTTTCGAACCGCCGTAGGGCGAGTTGGGCGCCGTGGTCGCTTCCTCGTGGTGGGGCGTGGGCGCGTCGCCGTAGGTCGCGACGGTGGAGTAGAAGACCACTTCCTTGATGCCCGCCCGGTCCATCGCGTCGCAGACCTGCTGCGAGCCGAACTCGTTGACCGAGTAGTAGGTGTCGTGCTCGATGCCGAAGTCGTGGTGGGCCGCGGCCAGGTTGATGACCAGGTCCACGCCCTTCATCGCGCGATCGAGCGCCGCCGGGTCACGGATATCACCTTTGACGAACTCGGCTTCCGCCGCCTGGCCCTTAGGATCTACCAGATCCAGGTTGACCAGGTCCGTCTCTCCGAGCGCACGCAGGTCGCGGTGGAAATAGGAAGCGATAAAGCCGGACCCGCCGGTGATCAAGATACGCACGGTGCTCTCCTCGCATGCCCGACTCAGACGCCCCCGCGGGCGTGGATGGTACGAACCCAGCCCGGTCGGGTTCGGCCCGGCCCAGGCCCAACCCTTCGATCATCGTGCGTTCCGGCCCCCAGCCCGGCTATCGGGCCTGAACGGTCAATCCAGGCAGTCAATCCAGCCGGTCAGCTCAGATAGAACCCACCGAACATCACCGGCGCCAGCAGCACGCAGGTGACGCCGCACAAGATCGTCAGTGGGCCTCCGAACCGGGTGTAATCCAGCCACTTGTACCCGCCCGGGCCCATGACCATGAGGTTGGTCTGGTAGCCGATGGGCGTCGAGAACTCGCACGACGCGGCGATCGCCACGCCCACCACGAACGGCAGCGGGTTCATCCCCTGCTCGGTCGCCACCGCGACCGCGATGGGGAACATCAGGACCGCGGCCGCGTTGTTGGTCATGCACGCGGTGAAGACAACCGTCAAGAAGTAGATCGCCGCGAGCAACGCCCAAGGCCCGATCGAGCCTCCCGCGGACACGATCGTGTGCCCGATCGATTCCGCCAGCCCGGTCTTGTTCATCGCCGCCGCGATCCCGAACGCGGCACCGATCACCACCAAAATCTGGAAGTCCACGCCCCGCCTCGCCTGGGGCCCGGTGCAGCAGCGGGTCAGCACCATCAGCCCGGCCGCGAGCATCGCCGCGACCATGATCGGGAGATTCGAGAACGTGATCAAGACGACCAGCAAACCCAGGATGCCCATCGCGACCCACGCCCGCTCGTGGCGCAACGCCGCGGGCGTGCCCAGTTCGTTGGCGAGGTAGAACTCTTCGCTCCGCGCCACACGCTGCGCAAAGCCAGGCGGCGCTTCCATCAGCAGCGTGTCGCCCGGACGCAGACGGATATCGCCCAGGCGCCCGTGCAGGCGCTGCCCCTGGCGTCGGACGGCGATCACCACCGCGCCGTAGCGCGTGCGGATGCCCGACTGGCGGATCGTGCTGCCCGCCAGCGACGAGTTGGTCGAGACGACCGCCTCGGTCAGACGAAGATTGGGGCGATAGGACGTGTCCGAGTCGCTGTTGCCGGCCGGCACCAAGCCGCGGATCTGCTGGAGCTCGACAACCGACGTGACCTCGCCCACGAATACGAGCTCGTCGCCCGCCAGGATGACTTCCTGGGGCGACACCGCGAGGATCGAGTCGTCGCCCCGTTCGATCCGCGCCAGGAACGCGCCGGGCAGGTTGCGCAGGTCAGCCTGCTCGACCGTTTTGCCCACGATCGCACAGCCCGGGTCCACCCGCAGCGTCGCGTGATATCCCGACTCACTGTCCCCGACTTCCTCGACCGGGTCGACCCGGTCGGGCAACAGTCGACGCCCGAACAGCAGCAGGTAGGCGATCCCGATGACCGCGATCGGGAGCCCGACCTTGGCCAAGGTGAACATCCCGAAGCGGATCGGCTCGCCGTCCGCGTCGAGCATGATCTCCTCGCGGACCATCTTGTCGATGAGGATGTTGGTGCTCGTGCCGATGAGCGTGCAGACCCCGCCCAGGATCGACGCGAAGCTCAGCGGCATGTACAGCTTGCTTGGCGAGATCCGCGCCCGACGCGCCACGGTGGCCAGCGTCGGGAGGAACATCGCCACGATTGGTGTGTTGTTCACGAACGCGCTCATGCCAACCACCGGCATGACCAATCGAACCTGCGCTTGGCGCTCGGATTTAGGACGCCCGAGCAATCGGTCGGTGATCGCGTTCATCGCGCCGGTCTCTTTCAGACCGGTCGCCATGATGTAGAGCATCCCGACGGTGACCACGCCCTCGTTTGCGAAGCCCGCGATCGCCTCGCCCGGCTCTAGCACGCCGAAGAGCAGCAGCACCAGCAGCACGCCCATCATGACGATGTCCGGCGCCCACCGACCCGTGGCCAATACGGCCACCATCAGCAGCACCATCACACCCGTCAGGATGTCGTGCGGAATCGGCACTCAGACCCCCGCGCCTCGGTCGTCCACTGGATCCCTCACGCGTCTTTCCCGATGCCCAACGCCTCGATCGCCCTGAGCATCACGCCGTGCACACGCGGCGGGGCGCACACCACGCCCTTGTTCTTCTCGAGCCCACGCCCGTGCGAGAAATCCAGGTTCCGCCCGAAGATATCGGTCACGAACGCGCCAGATTCATTGGCGATGCAACTCCCCGCGGCGTGGTCCCAGATCCGCTCGACATAGTCCTTCCGCGTCGGCAGACGCAGGTAGGCGTCCGCCTGCCCGCGTGCGACCACGGCGTACTTGCACTGGCTGTCCAACCGGGTCGCCTCGCCGAGCGTGCCGAGCCCGTTGGCTTCGATCCATTCGAGGATCCGGTCGGTATCGTCGGCGTTGGAGTGGGCCGCCTCGACCGAGCCGCACACGCTGATCTCGCCGTCGTCGTGGTCGAGACGAGTCATGCGGATCATCTCGCCCTTGTCCGTGTCGCACGCCGTCTCGTACACACCCTCGTTCTTGACCGCCAGGTACAGGCAGCCGTCGGGGTCGCGCTCGTCCAGCGGCATCGACATGTCCACCGGCAGGTTGGGGCAGCCCATCACGCCGATGGTGGGGGTGCCGTTCTCGACAAAGCCCAACGCCACCGCGTACTGCTGGTTGCGCAGAAACCCCTTGGTGCCGTCGATCGGGTCGAGCGTCCAGAACTTATTGTGGCTGGTGTCGCCGGCGCCGATGTCGATCGCTTCGAGCACGTCCGCCTCGGTCGCGTCGGCCCAGACCTCCTTGACCGCCGCCAGCGTCGCCGCGAGGAACACCGCGTTGTCCTCGTCTCGCAAGAACACCGACGCTTCCTCGGCCACCAAGACCACATCGCCCAGTCGCTCGCGCAGCGCGAACCCGACGATCGCCTGGCTCGCGTAGTCGGCCACCGTCACCGGGCTCTTGTCGTCCTTGGTCATCGCCCGCACGTCGTCGAGCGCGTCCTGCACCGACCGGCAGACGATCGAGGCGGCCGCCACAGCGTGGCGGGCGGCTTCCGAGTATTTCGCATAGTCAGTCATCGCGTCTCCACGCGTCAGAGGTCTCAGTCATTGCTCAATCGCCACCCAGGATGCCGGCACGCCGGAGCGCCCCGATCAGGTCGCCCACCGACTCTTCCACCGTCTTCTCGCCCGTCTTCAGCTCGATCTCGGGCGACTCGGGCGCTTCATAAGGGTCGTCGATTCCCGTGAAGCCCTTGATCTTGCCCGCCCGGGCCTTCTTGTACAGCCCTTTCGGGTCTCGGCTCTCGCAGATCTCGATGGGTGTGTTCACAAACACTTCGAGGAACGCCAGACCCGAAGCCTCGTGCAGCGCCCGGACCTTGGCCCGGTCCGCCCGGTAGGGGCTTATGAAGCTGGTCACCGCGATGACCCCCGCGTCGGCGAAGAGCTTGGACACCTCGCCGATCCGCCGGATGTTCTCCTCGCGGTCCTCGGCGGAAAAGCCCAGGTTAGCGTTGAGCCCGTGGCGAACATTGTCGCCGTCCAGTCGGTAAGCGAACACGCCCCGCCCAACCAGTTCTGCCTCGAGCGCCGACGCAACCGTGCTCTTACCGGACCCAGAGAGCCCGGTGAACCACAGCGTGCAGCCTTTGGCCGAGAGGAGCTTTTCCCGCTCGGCGTGGGGCAGATGCCCCTCGTGCCAGACGATGTTCTCGGCTTTGGGTTTGGTGTCGGACACGGGGATCTCGCTCGCTGAGGGCATGGCTCGCCGCCGGGCACCCGGCACCTCACGATATCGGGTCTGATCGCACAGGGCGGCCGCCGGGGCGCTCCCGATCGCCTAGAGCCCGCATCGGCCAGGCCTATCGTTCGGCGTTCCGAGGCGATGAATCCTGCCCCGATCGGGCTTTCCCCCTCGGGGCGAGCGATTCAGACGCCGATGGACGACCAAGACGGAGCGGGGGGGGGTTCCCCCGAGCCACAAGCAAGATTGACCGACCGGAGCGCCGCCCGGATGACCGCAACCGCCGAGCCCAGCAATCTGCCCTACCGCCTGACCCACCTCAAAGCCCTCGAGGCCGAGGCGATCCACATCATGCGCGAGGTCGCCGCTCAGTTCGAGCGCCCCGCCCTGATGTTCTCGGGCGGCAAGGACTCCATCGTGATGGTGCGCCTGGCCGAGAAGGCCTTCCGCCCCGCCAAGTTCCCGTTCCCGCTGCTCCACATCGACACCGGGCACAACTTCCCCGAAGCGCTCGCGTTCCGCGACGCCATGGTCGAAAGCCTGGGCGAGCGCCTGATCGTCCACAAGGTCCAGGACATGATCGACAAGGGATTAGCCAGCGAAGACCCGGGCCCGTTCCCGTCGCGCAACCGCGCGCAGATCCCCACACTGCTCAACGCGATCGAGGAGTACCGCTTCGACGCGCTCTTCGGCGGCGCCCGTCGCGACGAAGAGAAGGCCCGCGCCAAGGAACGCATCTTCTCCTTCCGCGATGACTTCGGGCAGTGGGACCCCAAGAACCAACGCCCCGAGCTGTGGAACCTCTACAACGGCCGCCACCGCATGGGCGAGAACATCCGCGTCTTCCCGATCTCCAACTGGACCGAGATGGACGTGTGGCAGTACATCATGGCCGAGGAGATCGAGATCCCGGCGTTGTACTTCTCGCACCAGCGCGACGTCGTCAAGCGCATGGGCCAATGGGTGCCCGTCAGCGACGGTCCGTTCGGCGCGCGTGAGAACGAGACCGTCGAGCACCGGACCGTGCGTTTCAGAACCGTGGGCGATATGTCCTGCACCGCCGCCACCGACAGCCCCGCGAGCACGCTGGCCGACATCGTCGGCGAGGTCGCCGCCGCACGCGGCTCCGAGCGCGGCGCCCGCATGGACGACAAAACCAACGAAGCCGCCATGGAAGACCGCAAGAAGGAAGGGTACTTCTAAATGACGCCCACCGATACAGATACCACGACCCAAGCCGGGCGTGTGCCCGATCCGATGGCCAACCAGGGCATGGACTTCTCGTCCGACGCCTACCTGGACATGGACCTGCTCCGCTTCCTCACCTGCGGCTCGGTCGACGACGGCAAGTCCACCCTCATCGGGCGCCTGCTCTACGACTCCAAGTCGATCTTCGAGGACCAACTCGAAGCCGCCGAGCAAGCCAGCCTGAGCCGGGGCGACGAGCGCATGAACCTCGCGCTGCTCACCGACGGGCTGCGCGCCGAGCGCGAACAGGGCATCACTATCGACGTGGCCTACCGCTACTTCGCCACGCCCAAGCGCAAGTTCATCATCGCCGACTGCCCCGGGCACGTTCAATACACCCGCAACATGGTCACCGGCGCGTCAACCGCCAACCTGGCGCTCATCCTGATCGACGCCCGCCACGGCGTGATCGAGCAGACCCGGCGCCACTCGTTCATCACCAGCCTGCTGCGCATCCCGCACCTGGTTGTCTGCGTGAACAAGATGGACTTGGTCGACTGGTCCGAAGAGACCTACAACAAAATCCGGGCCGACTTCGAGGCTTTCGCGTCACGCTTCGAGATCACCGACATCACGTTCATCCCGATGTCCGCGCTGGCCGGCGACAACGTCGTCACCCGCAGCGAGAACATGCCCTGGTACAACGGCGCCAGCCTGCTGCACCACATCGAGACGGTCCACATCGCGGGCGACCGCGACATGATCGACCCACGCTTCCCCATCCAGTGGGTCGTGCGTCCCCAGTCCGACGAGCACCACGACTACCGCGGCTACGGCGGCCAGGTCGCCTCAGGCGTGTTCCAGCAGGGCGACGAGGTCATGGCCCTGCCCAGCGGGATGATCAGCAAGATCAAGTCGATCGACATCGGCGGCGACTCGCTGCCGACCGCCTACCCGCCGCAGTCCGTGTCCATCCAGCTCGAGGACGACATCGACATCTCGCGCGGCGACATGATCTGCCGCCCCAACAACCAGCCCAAATCAGGGCAAGACATCGACGCGATGGTCGTATGGATGTCCGAGCAGCCCATGGTGGTCGGCAAGAAGTACACCATCCGCCACACGTCCAACGAGGCACGGTGTGTCATCAAAAACCTGCGCTACCGCATGGATATCGAGACGCTGCACCGCGACGAGTCGGCCGAGAACCTGAAGCTCAATGAGATCGGGCGCCTGTCGTTCCGCACGACCAAGCCGTTGTTCTACGACCCCTACCGGCGTTGCCGCACGACCGGGAGCTTCATCATCGTCGACGAGCAGACCAACAGCACCGTCGCGGCCGCGATGATCCTTGGCGAATCAAACTGACCCCAGCCCAGCCTTACGCCAACAAATCGATCAACCGACCCTCGGACTCACGCGAGATCTTCAACGCCATGATGGTCGCGCGCTGCCGGATCGAACCGACCACGCGGTCCGCTGTTTCGCGGGCGTAGTCCGCGTCACGGATCGACGAACGGGCGGCTGCCGTGTTGATCGCTTCGGTCTCCGACGCACGCCGGACCGCTTCCTGCCCGCGCGCCCGGGCACCCTCGCTCGCCCGCGCGACCGCGACGTCCTCGACCACCTGGCGGGCCACCAACTGGGCGGCCTCGGGGTCCTCGACGACCAAACGCTCCAGGTCCGACGCCGACGCGTAGATCGCGTCTCCGGTGTCCGGATCCGTGCCGATCTCGGTGCGACCCAGGTTCGACGAGTCGAACCCGTCCAACAAACGCGAGCCCCCGAAGCCGGCGGTCGCAACGGTCTGGTCCATCGCCGAGACGATCTGCCCGACGCCGCGTGCAGCGGTCGAGACCTCGGCGGCGCTCATCGCCCCGGTGTTGGCCGCCGAAACGACCATCCCGCCCAGATCACGGGCCATCGATCCGATCGCGCCCAACGCGCCGTCACGGGCGTTGGCCCTCAATGAGTTGCGCTCGATCGCGCGGATCGCCCCGCCCAGCTCGGCCTGGCGGGCGCCCAAACGCTCGCTGGCGATTAAGCCCGCCGGATCGTCCGCGCCGCGGTTGATCCGCTCCCCGGTCGACAGGCGCTCGAACGAGCGGCGCTGGTCGGCGCCGATCTGGTTCAGGCGGAAGATCCCCCCGATGGTCGCGTTGCCGTTGATGGTGCTCATGCCCTGAATCTCACAAACGAAACCGGGCGGGACGACACCGAAAGTGGGGCACTCACGCTTCTCGGACCAACACGCCAGCAGGGCTTGACTGGTTCAACACGTGATCGGTCGTCGATTTGGTCGTTGAGGGGTCTGGGCACGCCCGGGACCGGGCACGGTCCGATCAGGTGTTCTTCCGCACCGTCGGCACGCTCGCGATCAGGTCCAGCACCCGGTCGGCCTGCTCGCGTTCGACCAGGATCGCCTTGATAGTCGCCTGCTCGAGGATCTGGGCCCGGACCAGTGCCGCTGATTCCTTGGCGTAGTCGGTGTCCTCGATCGCGGAGAGCGCCTCGCTGTTGCCCTCCAGCTCGCTCAGCAGGGTGTTGCGTTCCGAGTCAATCTGGTTCAACCGATTGCCGATCGCGCCGCGCTTCCCGGAGACCTCATTCACAGCGTCATCGATGATCTGCTGCGCCTTCTCAGGGTCGGCATCGATCGCCTCGATCAAGCCGCCCAGGTCCGGCGCCAGCCCCGCGAGCACCTGGTGCCCGTTGAAGAACGTGTTCGTGGTCGTGAAGCCGATCCCGTCGATCACACTCTGCGCTTCGATGAGCAGGCCTTCTTTCTCGGCCTCGGACAGCCCCGCGCCGTTTGCGCCGGTGACGTTGAGCCCCTGGAGCCCGAGCACCATGTCTTGGATCACGCTGAGCCCGCCCTCGGTCGCGCCCAGGCGGGCCTCCTCGAACTCGAAGCCCTCGATCTTCTTGTTGATCACGGTGATGCGTGCTTTGAACGCGTCGATCGCGACAATCCCCGAAGGGTCGTCGCTGGCCCGGTTGACCTGCTTGCCCGTCGCGAGTCGCTCGAGCGAGGTGGCCACCGAACTCTGGTGGAAACCCAGCATCCGCTGCGAGCCGAACGAACCCATGATGCCCGAGAGGGTGGTCACCCATCGTTCATCGGGTGTTCTCGGGCCCGCCTGAACGGGGATCCCCTACGATCGCCCATGCCCCCGTCCGACTGGGATATCGCCGAGGGACTGGACCCAGATGGGCCGTCCGCTTCCGATCTGGACCGCTTCGGCGATGAACTGATCCCCTGCCCGCACTGCGGACGCCAGCTCTACGACCAAGCCGAACTCTGCCCGCACTGCGGCATGGCCCTCGAACGCACGCCCGGACGCGTCCCCGCGTGGACCATCGCGATCGTCGTCGTCATGATCGGGCTGATGCTGATGTGGGTGCTCTAAGGCTCAAGCGCCGGCTATCTCGGTCGACAACAGGCGGGGTGTCACGCCTTGCGGGCCGTCATGTCCAGGCTGGTGATGTAGTCGCCCGGGACCTTGCCCTTGGGCAGCCCCGCGACGATCCGTTCGTACAGCGGGTCGCCGAACGACGACATCGCATCGACGTAGTTGGATTTGGGCGTCAGCGTGATCTCGGTCAACCCCGCGCCGATCATCTGCCGTCGCGTGTCATCAACCAGCACAGCACCGCTCACGCACCCGACCAACGCCTCGGCGTCAGCTCGGACCGTGTCGGGCAGTTCGTGCAGCAACGCCAGGTCCGACACCGCCACCCGCCCCCCGGGCTTGAGCACCCGGGCGATCTCGCGCCACACCTGGGCCTTGTCGGGCGCGAGGTTCAGCACACAGTTGGAGATCACCACGTCCACGCTGGCATCAGACGCGGGCAGGTGCTCGATCTCGCCCAGGCGGAACTCGACGTTGTCCAGCCCCGTCCGCTCGCCATACGACCCGGTGTTTGCCCGGGCTTTGTCGATCATCTCTGGCGTCATGTCGACCCCGATCACGCGCCCGCTCGCGCCGACCTTGCTGCCTGCGATGAAGCAATCGAACCCGCCGCCCGATCCGAGATCGAGGACGACTTCGCCCGGTCGCAGCGAGGCCAAGGCGGTCGGATTCCCGCACGAGAGCCCCATATTCGCCGACTCGGGCGTCGCGGCCAGCTCGGTCTCGCTGTACCCGATCGCCTGCGCGAGTTGGTCCGGCGTGAAATCGGTCGGCCCGCAACAGCCCCCGCCCGAACAGCACGCGCCGGCGCTCTCTGTGGGCAAAGCGCCCGCTTGACGCGCATCCGCCCATGTGCCCGATTCCGCGATCTGCGCATAGCCCGCGCGCACGGTCGAACGGAGTTGTTCGCCCGCCAGCGCCGCGACTGATTTATCGCCGCCGCAGCATCCCGCGGACGGGTCGCAGCAGGCGCTGTCGTTGGCCTTGCTCTCTGGGGGTGTGTTTGCTTCGGTGGTCATCGGCTAGTCCTTTCGCTAGGGCGCTCGAACGCGCCCGCCAGTGTTTCGGTGTACGCCCTGATCTCGTCGAACACCCGCCCGCCGGGTTCCTTAGCAGCAGCCATCGGTCTCTCCGCAGCAGGCGGTCCCGCCTTCGCCCTGCGCTCGATCGGCAACGCACGCATCGAACGCGTCGGCCAAGCCGCGCAGCATCGCGCCAAGCTCTGTGTACTTCACGCGGTAACGCACCACGCGTCCTTCACGCTCGCTGGCCAGCACACCCACAGCTTCAAGCCCCGAGAGGTGGCGTGACACCACAGACAGATCGACCGAGCAGCACGCCGAGACTTCCTTGACCGAGCACCCCCGCCCGCATCGGGCGATGCACGCGACCAAGCGGGCCCGGGTGGGGTCGCCGAGCGCTTTGAACACGCCCGGGTCGAGCAGCCCGTCGAGCACGCCGGGCGCGTTGCCGGCCTCGGCCGGCGTCGCCGGGCGGGACTCGTGCGAACTCTCAGATGATGTCAGAGATGGTTGCATGACTGTGCAATATATGCACATATATGCAACTAATCAACCCCCATCAGTCTTCGACGCCCAGATCGCGCTTGGTGAAGAGGGCCTCGAAGCGGAGCCCGGCCCCCTCGATGTTCTCGCGGGCACCCTCTTCCCGGTCGATCGCGGCGATGATCGCCAATACCTCTGCCCCCGCGTCACGCAGCACCTGGACGGCTTCCAGCGCCTGCCCACCGGTGGTCGCGACGTCTTCGAGGAAGACCACTTTGTCGCCCGCCTCGACGAGCCCCTCGAGTTGCTTGGCGGTGCCGTAGTCCTTTTTGGCGTTGCGGACGAACAGCGTGGGGTGACCAGTCGCCAGGCATGTGGCCGCCACCAGCGGGATCCCGCCGAGCTCGGCGCCGGCCAGGCGGTCGATTCCCGACGGCTCCGCGATCGAAGCGATCCGCTCGGCGAACAGGCCTGCCACCGGGCCCAGCACCTCGGGGCGCGTCGAGAACCGGTATTTATCCAGGTAGTACGAGCTGGTCCGCCCGGACCTCAGCGTGAAGGTCCCGCGGAGCAGGGAGGCGTCCGCGATCGCCCGTGCGACGCTCTCACGATCGATGCTGGCGTTGGTCATGATCAACCCTAGCCCGAAAAGACCCGCATCCGCGAGTAATCAATCGCGAACAGCCACGAGTAAACGCGGAATTCACACTCAGAATACGTATTTCTGGAAACCAATCGTGTGGTCAAGCGTTATACATTTGGAGGTCGCCGCGGCAGCGGTCTCTGGGGCAATCCCCGATCAATCCGTCGTCCGATCGGCCCGATGCTGGGAGGGCGATCGGGAAGCGATCTACCCTTGCTCCGCGGACGTATCTGCCGGCAGTCGATCGGCGAAACCGATCTCCGTCAGCGTCGGCGTCCGTCGACACCAACCCGCCCGGGCCCACATGCCTAGGCCAACGCACGATCAACGGGCGGCAACCACCGCCATCAGGGAGGAATGAAGACATGAACACGCCAATAAGCCTTCGGATGCTCGCCCTTGTCGGGATCGCAGCCGGGATCACCCAAGCCCAGGTCGCACCCCCGCCCCCGGCCGAGAAGCCCGAGCAGCCCGAGTACAACCCGCAACCCCAGAGCGAGCCCGCTCGGCCCGCGGCCCGCCCGCAGCCCAGCAACAACGGCACCACGACCTCGAAGGCGACCCGCTTCAGCGAGCTGCCCACCAACATCCCCTATCCCAAGCTCGCGCAGCGCACCGAGGAGGGGTCCATCCTCCGCCTCAAGCAGCTCCCCGACATCGTCGCCCTCCGCGCCAACCCCACCGTGGGTGACGGCTCGGTCGACGCGATCATGCCGGTGATCTGGGGTCGCCGTGCCCGGTTCGAGATGCTCGTCATCGAGAACATCGATCTCTATTGGGAGCTGAGCGCCGGCGCGATCCGCAACTTGGACATGTCCGACCTCAAAGAGATGTCGCGCGTCACCGAGATGGTCAAGCCTCTCGTCGGCAAAACCACACTCTCTGACGAACTGATGAACCGCAACATCCTCACCCGCACCCAGGGCGGGCTGAACGACTACATCGTGCAGGAGTACAAGCGGGCCGTGTCCGACGAGATCCAAGCCCGCGAGGGTGAAGACGGGCTGACCAACTTCATGGTCTTTATCCTCGAAGACTCTATCCACGAGGCCAAGCTCGCCTACGAGGGTTTGATCGTCGAGAGCAAGTCCAAAGCCCGCGAGACCCTTGACCGTCTCGGTATCGACAACGAGGCGGTCGCCAACCTGACGGGGATGATCGGCAGCGACCCTGAGATCGTCGAGCAAGATGTCGCAGAGTTCGACGCCGCCGTGCGGACGATGGGCATCGAGGACGCGATCCGCTTCTTCACCGCTGTCCGCGAGAGCCGCGAGAATCCGAACCTCTCACCCACGCTGACCCGAATCGACGTGATGCACGACCGCAAGAAGGTCTACACGGGCAAGATGGGAGTCAAGCCGCTGACGGGCGACGAGCCGATCCTACAGGGCATCAAGAAGAAGGCCGCGGCCGGCAAAAAGTCCAACGAGGAAGAGGACCAGCAGCCGTAATGCACGGGCTTTCGAGCAGGACGCAAGTAAGAAAACCCCGGGCACTTGCCCGGGGTTTTTCATTGGGGTTCTCGATCTGGAGAGGTCTCGGCGCGTGGCTCGGGGCGTTTATCCCTTGTTGAGTGGACGCAAGAACGGGAACGGGATCACCTCGCGGATCGTCTCACGCCCGCTCATCAGCATCACCAGTCGGTCGATGCCCAGGCCCATGCCGCCGGCCGGGGGCATGCCTACCTTGAGCGCCTCGATGAAATCCTCGTCGAAGTTGCGGAAGGTCGATTCCTCGTCGTCGATGCCCGCGAGCTGTTCGCGGAACCGCTGTGCCTGCACGTCGGGGTCGTTCAGTTCCGTGTAGTGCGGCCCGACCTCCATCCCCGCGATGAACAGGTCAGATCGATCGGCGAACGCGGGATCGTCCACGCACGGGCGGGTCAGCGGTGACAACGCAGCGGGATAACGCATCACCCACGTCGGGCGGGCCGGGTCGATCAACTGCTCGGCGACTTCCTCGAACAACGCGTTGACAACCCACAGGTCGTCCAGCGGCTCACCCTTCTCGTTCTTGGTTTTGAGGTGACGCTTCTGGGCTTCCTCGCGCGCCCGGGGCGCATCGGTCATCGGGAAACCCATTGCTTTCTCGAACAGGTCGGCGTAGGTGATCCGCTCGAACGCGGGCGCATAGTCGATCGTTACGTCGCCGAAGGGGATCGCCAGCCCGTCGAGCCCGCGGTCTTCGCTCGCGATCCGCGCTGATTCGCGCACGATCGCCTCGGTCACATCCATGACCGTGCCGACGTCGCCAAACGCTTCGTAGAGCTCGATGGCCGTGAACTCGGGGTTGTGACGCTTGTCCACGCCCTCATTGCGGAAGTTGCGGTTGATCTCGTAGACCTTGGGCAGCCCGCCCACGAGCAGACGCTTGAGGTAGAGCTCGGGCGCGATGCGCAGGCTCAGTTGCATGTCCATCGCGTTGAGGTGGGTCAGGAACGGGCGGGCCGCGGCGCCGCCCGCCTGGGCCTGGAGCATGGGCGTCTCGACCTCGACAAAGCCCCGGGCGTCGAGCAGGCGGCGCATGCCCGCGACGATCTTCGACCGCAGCAGCAGCGTGCGCGTGGTGTCGGGGTTGGCCCACATGTCGATGTATCGCTTGCGGGCGCGGGTCTCGGGGTCGGTCAGCCCCGCGTGCTTCTCGGGGGGCGGGACCAGGCACTTGCCGCCCGGGCGGACGGCGCTGGCCCACACGGTGATCTCCCCGGTGCGCGTCTTCATGAGCGGGCCCTCGACGACCATCAGGTCGCCCAGGTCCGCGTTGGCCGCGACGTCGAAGCCGACGCCGGCGCAGTCACGCTTTGACACCGCGACCTGGAACGACTCATCGCTGTGGTCGCGCAGGTTCATCCAGATCAGTTTGCCGGTGGGGCGGCGCAGCACGATCCGCCCGGCCACTTTGACGGTCGGACGCTGGTCGACAAAGCCCTCGCTCTTGCCTTTGGCTTGGTGGTCCTGGTCGGCGGCTTCGTCGTATGCGCCCCTGGCGACCGCCAGCGAGACCAGCCCGTCCTCGCGCATGCCGTAGGGGCTCAGCCCGAGTTCACCCGTCGCGTCGCGGTTCAGGCGGCGCTGGGCCTCGAGTTGGTGCAGGTCGGGCGTCTCTTGGGACGCGTCCGGATCGACGGCGGCGGGTGGTGGTGGTTCGCTCACGGACGATCGTACCCGACGCCATCGTCGGGAACGCCGCTTCCGATCGAGCGATTCGCGGGTCCGCCTTAGGTATTGCCGAAGGTCATCTCGACCTTTGCCGTGCGGGTGGTGTCGCACAGCGGGCGGGTCGCTTCGGGCTCGGACACGATGTCCTGGAGCGTCACGCCCCCGAAGTGGTCAATTAGCGCCTTGGCGGCCTGATCCATGCGCCGGTGCAGCGGGCACAGGCGGTTGCCGTGGTTCTCGAGCCCCAGCGGGCAGCTGGAGATCCGCTCGACCCTGGAGATCGCGTTGATGACCTCGAGCATGGTGATTTTCTCGCTCGGGCGATTGAGCTTGTAGCCCCCGCCCACGCCGCGCCGCCCCACGATCAGGTCGGCCTGTGCCAGCGACTGCAGAACCTTGGCCAGGTAGTTCGAGGGCACCTTGGTGACCTCGGCCAGTTCCACGGTCGAGGTCAGGCGGTCCGGGTCGTACGCGAGACAACTCATCGCACGGAGGGCATACTCGGAGGTTTGGCTCAGCAAGGGTCTTGTCCGATCTCTAGTTGGGTTGAACCGGCGTGTCTCGGGTAGTTGAATAGAAGACACGAATGTACAATATGTAGAGCGAACAGCCTAGGGGGAATTCCTGGGTTATGCAGGGGTTTGCAGCACTCCTTCGGCCATCCGACGATCGGTGTCGCCCTCGTCGGTCACCGGAACGCTGTTGAGCAGGCTCTCGATGATCGAATCGGGCGTCACCTGGTCGGCTTCGGCGTTGAAGTTCGTGAGGATTCGGTGTCTCAGGACAGGATGTGCAACCGCACGCACATCGGCGTCGGTCACGACCCCGGTGCCGCGGATCAGGGCGTGGGCCTTGGCCGCGTGGACTAGTGCCTCGGACGCCCGCGGGCCGGCTCCCCACGACAGGTAGTCCTTGACCACGTCCGGCGAGCCCTCGTCGCCGCGGGTCGCGCGGACCAGGCGGAGGGCGTATTTGAGCACGTATTCGGCGACCGGGCAGTGGCGGATGATCCGACGCGCCGATCGGATCGCCTGGGCATCGATCACCGCGTCGATGGTCACCTCGTCTTTGCGGGCGCTGCGCCGGATGACCTCCAGTTCCTCGCTCTCACTGGGATAACGGATCAGCACCTGGAACATGAACCGGTCGAGCTGGGCCTCGGGCAGTGGGTAAGTGCCCTCTTGCTCCAGCGGATTCTGGGTCGCGAGCACGAAGAACGGATCGGGCAGCGGGTGACGCACGCCGCCCACCGAAACCTGGCGTTCCTGCATCGATTCGAGCAACGCCGCCTGCGTCTTCGGGGGGGTGCGGTTGATTTCGTCGGCCAGCAAGACATTGGCGAAGACCGGCCCGGGCACGAACCGCAGCTCGCGCCGCCCGGTGGTCTTGTCCTCTTCGATGACCTCGGTGCCGGTGATATCGCTGGGCATCAGGTCGGGCGTGAACTGCACGCGGCTGAACTTCAGATCCATCGCCCGGGCGATCGTCGACACCAGCAGCGTCTTGGCCAGGCCCGGCACGCCGACCAGCAGCGCATGCCCGTCGCAGAAGATCGTCATCAGGATCTGATCTACGACTTCTTCTTGCCCGACGATGACCTTCGATATCTCACTCCGGAGAACCTCGGACGATCGGCGGACCTGGGCGATCAGCGCCTCCCCGCATTGGGTGTCGTCGGGATGGACATCGGCGTTCGGATCGCTGTCAGGCGGCTGGGTCATAGGATCGCTCCGTAGGGCTGTTCTCGCACGATCGATGATACCGGCTGACCCCCAACGGCGGTTCGGGCGGTTCGCAACACAAGGGTCGGTGTGCTGGGTCGCGCGCTTGTTTGTCACCACAGCCATCGGACCGTGGCGGCACCAAATGCAAGCCCTATCAGATTCGTGCTCGGACGAACCTGATCGCACCGCGCCGCACGAGCACGCGCCAGAGGGGTGATTCGGACAAAAAGAAAAGGGACCCACGCGGGGTCTCGTCGCGTGGGTCCCGTGAGCCGCCCTGTGCGTCGTAAAAAACGACAGAGCCGGCGTCGTGGTCTTGAGGGGCGAAAAGCTGTCTGACAGTGACAGGTTGGGATTCCCGTCGGAGTGTTTTCGTCGCCCCGTGCGGCTGACGGACGTTTCATCCGTTCGCCGCGTGCCCCGGGCTGTGCTGGCCACCGCCAGCACTCGCCCTTTTGTGCTACCGGGCATCGCCGGGCGTGGTTTCACGCCCCGGGCTCGCCCGCACAAATTTCCGGATTAGTCTTCCTCTGCCGCCCGTTCGAGCCGGTCGGCCAGACGCTCCATGATGCTGGTCAGGCGCTCCATCCGTGCTCCGATCCGCTCGATCTGCTGGTCGAAGCGTGACTCGATCGCATCGAACCGTTCCTCGATCATCTCCAGGCGTTCTTCCAGCTCACGCTCCATGCCTGGCAGGCGCTGTTGGAAGCGGTTCTCGAGGTTGGCGAGTTGCTCGGCCGCCATCGCCGCTGCTTCGTCGGCTTCGCGGACGAACAGCTGCCCGCCGCGGAGTTCGAGGACGCGCCGCTCGGCATCGCGCATCGCCTCGGCGATCTTGCTCTGCATCTCTTCCTGCGCCTGCTTGGACATGCGGAACACCTCGCGTGCCTCCAGCATGCGATCGTACTGCCCACGATCGGTTTCCTTCAATCTTGCGAGCTCGTCGTCGTCGCCGTGGACCCAGACCTGCAGGTTGTCGTTGCTGTTGTCACCCTGGTTCCAGCCGCGGATGGTGGCGCCGGGGAATCGCGCATCGTCGTCGTAGATGATCGGGTTTTCCTGCCCGAGCGCCTTCGCGTCATAGGCGGCCAGCTTGGCGACCATTTCGATCTTCTTGCCGGCGCGCATCACGATCATATTGAGCGGGTCGCCGTCGACTTTACCAGACAGCACCTCGGTCAGCATGGCGCCCGACGAACCCTTTGAGCCGTCGAGTGAGACGATCACGTCGTACTTTTTCAGCCCGGCTTTGGACGCGGGCAGCCCGTCGATCACGCCGTCGACCAGGATCACTTGCATCTCGCCCAGCCCGAGCTGGGCCCGCAGCGCGTCGCCCGGTTCGCTGAGGTTGATCCCCAGCATGACCGGGGGAGCATTGATCTCGACATCGAGATTGACGGCCACGCGGTCCGGGTGCTCATCCTGGGTGAAGAACGAGAGTCCTCTCGGGGCGCTCGCGGCCCTGGGCGCTTTCGGCGCGGTGATGTGAAGCTTGAAGACCTGCTCGACCTCGCCGTTTTCGCCGATGAACCGGATCGCGTCGGCTTCGTGGATGGCCCGCTCGTGCCCGACCTCGTGTTCGCCGATCCAGGCGTTCTCGACCTCGCCGTTCTTGAGCACGACCTTGTAGGTCTTGCCGTCGTCGGAGGTGATAACGATGGTCTGGCTGCTGACCTCCTGGGTCGCCGGCTGGGCGATGGTCTGGACCGCCCGCTCGGGCACGGCCACTGTGTCGACGACGAACTGGGCGTTGGCCGCACCGGCCAGCGCCGCGAGGACCCCGGCTGTTACGAACATCTGCTTCTTATCG
>Ga0316204_10003616_pt1 | contig 30219 bp, 27 predicted proteins | sample 6monrhotite_MG_2_FD_205661 | JGI IMG/M metagenome (GOLD analysis project Ga0316204, IMG submission 205661) | Microbial mat bacterial communities from mineral coupon in-situ incubated in ocean water Damariscotta River, Maine, United States -... | ecosystem: Environmental > Aquatic > Marine >...
TCTATAAAGGCAGCCTGAACATGAATGTTCTGGATACCCTGGGCCTGATTTCGTTTTCGTTTGGATCATGGCAGGGTGTTGACGGTGGCGACAGTGTGCAGCGACTGGATGAAGAAAATTTCCGCTATACGCTACTGCAATTCAAGGACGATATCATGGTTGGGGCGGTATGTTTGGGCCGAACCGATAATATCGGCGTATTGCGTGGATTGATTCAGACCCGCGTTCGCCTGGGCTCCTGGAAAGAAAAATTGATCGCCGACCCCAATGCCATCGTCGAGGCCTACATCGCGTGCACTAGGAACTGATCTTGCGATGAAAATTGAGCTCAAGCTTTATGCCTCTCTTGGCCAGTATTTACCGGAAGACGCTGAACGAAATGTCGCCCAGGTTGATATCGGCGACGGCGCCAGTCCGCATTCGGTGCTATTGGATCATGGCGTTCCCCTTGAAAATTGCCATCTGGTATTGGTAAACGGGGTGTATCTGGCCCCCAGCGAACGCGATGACCAGGCTTTGAAAGACGGTGATGCGCTTGCGGTCTGGCCGCCCGTAGCTGGTGGGTAAATCCGTGCCAAAAACGGTATTTCATAAAGAAATGGGGCTCACCCATGCGGATTTCTACCGCGATATCGTTCGGGTTCTTGGTTCAGGAAACTACCAGACAACGGACAATGGCGTGATCGCCGAAGTCAGTGAAAAACGCTTGCAGATTGTTATTTCCGAACAAACCCAGCGCAAGATCGCGTTAATCGTCCTACCCGTTACCCATGTCACCTTCACCTTTGAAGGATATGGCGAAGACGAGATTACGGCGTTCTTCGTTCTGTTCGACCGGGTGTTTCGCCGCGGTGGTGGCTGATCTAGTCTGCGTACGGGTTCTTGCCCTTTTTGGTGTGCAGGCGAATGGGAATTCCCGCCAGGTCGAAATCATCCCTGAGCGAATTAACCAGGTACCTTGAATAGGATTCAGGCAAGCTTTCGGGCCGGCTCGCAAAAACAACGAAGGTAGGGGGGCGGGTCTTGGCCTGGGTCATGTAGCGCAGTTTGATGCGACGACCGCTGCCGCTCAAGGGAGGGGGATGATGTTCGATGATGGTCTCGAGCCAACGGTTAAGTTGGCCTGTGGGAATACGGCTGTTCCACAGGTCATAGGTTTTCATGACCGCCGGCAGTAATTTGTCCGTTCCGCGCCCGGTCTTTGCCGACAGGGTGATAACGGGAATGCCCCTGGCTTGGGGAAAAGAGGTCTGTAGCCGGTCCTCCAGGCGTGAAATTGCCTTTTTGGGGTTGCTCACCGTATCCCATTTGTTAACGGCGATGATCAGCACACGTCCCTCATCGATGACCCGGCGGGCGATGGTCAGATCCTGCTTTTCCAGCATGTCATCGGCATCAAGCACCAGCACGACAACCTGGGCGTACTTGATCGATCGTATGGAATCACTTCCCGACAGACCTTCGACCTTATCCGTCACCTTGGATTTGCGGCGCAGACCTGCCGTGTCGACCAGTTTGATTACACGTTCCCCATATTGCCAGCTTGAAGCGATGGCATCCCGGGTGATGCCGGCTTCCGGTCCGGTCAACATGCGATCTTCACCCAACAGGTGATTGACCAGGGTCGATTTCCCGACGTTGGGGCGACCGACGATTGCCATGTTGATGGGGCGGCGACCTTCTTCGTCGTCGTCTTGGGTGTCGATTTCAATTTCTTCGGATTCTTTGGGGCGGTCCCGCCTGCGTGTGCGGCCCAAAGCTGGAGACCGTTCATCGCCGGCAAAGGGCAACAAGGCGTCATATAGGTCACCAATGCCTTCGCCATGTTCTGCGGAAATAGCGATGGGGTCGCCAATGCCCAGTTTGTAGGAGTCCCCAAGACCGGTCGCCCCGGCACGGCCTTCGCACTTGTTGGCAAGCAGGATCACAGGCACGTTCTGGCGGCGGATCCATTGGGCGAAGTGGGCGTCCAGCGGTGTTACCCCGGCGCGTGAATCAATCAGCATCAAGGTTACATCAGCGGTCAGCAAGGCGCTTTCGGTTTGCTTGCGCATGCGCCCTTGCAGGGAATCATCCAAGGCATCTTCCAGCCCGGCGGTATCGATAATAGTGAAAACCAGATCCGATATACGGCCTTCACCTTCACGACGGTCACGGGTGACGCCGGGGGTATCATCGACGATGGCCAGGCGTTTGCCGACCAGCCGGTTAAACAGGGTCGATTTTCCGACGTTGGGGCGACCGACGATAGCGACGGTAAATGTCATGTTCTGCGATCAAAAAATTGTGGCACGTGCCACGGGTTAACGATAGGCAACAAGGGATGCGTTATCGGACAGGAAAAAAACCGTCTGACCGGCAATAACCGGAGGCACGGAAATGCCGGACGACATAACGATTTTTCCCAGGAACTTTCCATTGTAAGGCGAGATCGCCTGGACCTCACCATTGGATCCGGCGACGATCAGGCGATCACTGGCCAGCAAAGGCCCGGACCAGACTATGGGCCGGTCCTTTGTTTCAGGGTCGTCAAATCGGGGTAATCCGCGGACCCAGAAAATGCGGCCATCTTCCCTGGAAACGGCGGCTATTTCAGAATCATTGGTTAACATGAAGATGTAGTCACCGGCGACCCACGGACTGGCAAGGCCACCAATTTCCTTCTGCCATATGCGTCGACCACTGCGTAAGTCGATAGAGACCATCAGGCCCCCATGAGAAACGGCAAAAACCCGACCACGATCAATGATCGGGCGTCCGCGAATATGGGCCATTGTCGAAACGACGTCTGTGCGACGGGCTGTCGACAGGGAATCCGACCACAGAATGCGCCCGTTTTCGGCTCTCAGGGCGATTAACTCGCCTGATGAAAACGGGGCGACAACAACCCCGGCATCGACTGCGGGGCTAGCCCCACCTAACAGGCTGGCAATTTCGGAAATTCCAGAATACGACCAGATTTCGCTGCCGTCTTTGGCGTCAAGGGCATACAGGCGACTATCGATGGTAATTGCGAAAACGCGACCGGAACGTACCGTTGGTGCAGCCCGCATGGGGCCGACAACCTGTTTGCGCCACATTATTTCACCACTCGCCGCATTGATGGCAATAACCTGGGCGAAGCCGGTAGTTGCGAAAACGACGCCGTTTTCGTAGGCCAACCCGCCGCCGATGTGGTCATCGTCTTCTTCTTCTTCGGGTGTCAGTGCGGCGCGCCATAATTGTTTGCCTGTTTTGGCATCAAAGGCGCTGACAGCAGTTGCCGAATCCATGGCAAAAACCCGTCCGCCCGATATGATGGGCGATCCAACAAGACGAATTTCATCGGTTGCCCCGGCACCGGCGTTGGCTTGCCATAAGACACTGAGGCTATCACTGACCGTGATGTGATGCATGGCATGGTTGGCATAGCCGCCGGCTTGCGGCCAACTGGCATTCGGGGTAGGGGCGGGGAGTAGAATGTTTTTGTCGGCCAATTCCGGGGACGGTGAAAGAGAACGCTGGTTCAGCAGAACCGATATGCGGTCTCCTTCCAGCGGGGGGACGATATCGTCACCGAAAAGACCGCCCGGTGCTGTCAAAGACTCGCAACCCGCCAGCAGAACAAGTGCCGCCATGGCGACCAGATTTCGAACGTTAGGGCGGCATATTCTGGACATGATTATTTGCCACCGAGTGCGGCAAGCATTTCCCCGGCGCGTTGGCGAATGCCTTGTGGTGCTGTGGCATCTTCGGACAGGGACTTGAATGCTTCGCGAGATTTATCCTTGTCACCGCCGCGCAGCGCAACGATGGCAAGCAATTCACGTGCGCCGTGGCGCCACGGGTTGGCATCGGCGTTCAGCGGTTGCAGGCGGGCCTGAAGGTCCTGATCGGTGGCTTCGGAATTGACCAAAACGGTGGCGGCAAGAAGCTTGGCCAGATCCTGATATATATCGTCAACGCCACTGTCTTCGGCGATGCGGTCATATGCAGATACGGCACCGACGCTGTCACCCTTGCGGGACTGCAGTCCCGCATTTTGAAAGGCGGTCAGCATCCGGTATCCGGAACCGCTGTCGCCATGCAGGATATTCAATTCTTCGAGCGCGACATCGATACTGCCGGTTTGGGCCATTCGAATGGCGGCTTCGTAACGTTCGCCCTGCGCCGTTCTGCTGTTCAGGTCATAGGAGCGCCAACCCTGATAGCCGCCAACTCCGACGACCAGGGCAATTGCGGCGGCGATGATTACGTTGCCATACCGCTTCCACAGTTTGGCGAAATTTTCCTGACGCAGTTCTTCGTCGATTTCGCGAAAAATACTGTCTTCTACGGGCTCAGCCACGGGCTACTCCAAATACGAACGTTGTTGTCAAATCCCGCAAAGCTAAGGAAATGTCGGTAAATCTGAGGCTTAAAATATCCATCTCTGCGTCGGAACGCAAACCCCATATCGACGATGCAAAATTTAAATCAGTGCCCGTCATCAATCCATTTGATCGAGCATCCCATGGACGGAATTTGATCGGACGGACCACGGCCGGTTTTTGCGACCATGCTCATGGCTTCAAACAGGTCCCGGCGCGCATCGCTGGGGCCCGGCTCCTTGCGGGACGCATCCAGCCGACCCCGGTATTGCAGTTCCATATCCTTGTTGAATCCAAAGAAATCAGGTGTGCAGACGGCACCATAGGCTTTAGCGATTTCTTGTGTCGGATCAATAACATAGGGGAAAGTAAAGTCGTTGTCTTCGGCCACTTTCTTCATGTTTTCAAAGGAATCTTCGGGGTAATCGGTAGGATCATTGGACATAATGGCGATGACCCCGATGCCCATATCCTGAAGCTCTTTGACGTCCCGAACCAGGCGGTCGGTGATGGCTTTGACATAGGGGCAATGATTGCAGATGAACATGACCAACGTGCCACCCGGACCGTGTGCGTCGGCCAGTGACCAGGTTTCGCCATCGATGCCTTTTAATTTGAAATCAACGGCTTTTTGGCCGAAATCACAAATCGGTGTCTCTGTGGATACCATTCGTCATGTTCTCCTGCTTGCATGGGCTGCCTTTGATTAAATCATTGGTGGCCTCTGGTCCAGTCCATTAACGGGGTTTTAACCGTGTGTGAGTCACTGTTCAAGGACATCTACTTCATCTGAATTTCTTATAAAGAGGACTTATGCGGATCCTTCTTGCCTTTTGTGGATTGTTAATCCTTTCGTCCTGCGCATTGGCCCCGCCCATAGCGGCGATCGAGGGCGTGTCGGCGGTGACAACAGGCAGGCCGCTGAGTGACCATATCGTATCGTATTCCAGTGGCAAGAACTGCTCAAGCATACGCAAGAGCACCGGGCGGTCCTATTGCGAAGAAGAAGAGCTTAATCCGACACCCAAGGTCTGGTGTTACCGGACTATTGGCAGCGTCAGTTGTTACGACCGGCCGGACCCTTTTCAGGGTAACCAGCGCAAGGTCGGCGATAATTCCCATAATATCGATACACAATAATTGGTCTTTGGCGTTGAGCGCTTTGGGTTAATATCGTTGGTATGAAGCGAAAATACCTACGTATTCTGATAGCCTCGGTTCTGTCCGTGCTGTCCCTTGTTCTGGTCTTATGGCTGTTCCTTTATGTTCCGGGCGATGAGTCGGCGGATTTTGGGAATATGCAAAAACAGGCCGAGGCCGGGCATATGAATTCCCGCTTTGCTTTGGGCGAGGCCTATCGTCTTGGCCAGGGAACGGACAAGGATATGGTTCAGGCCTATCACTGGCATAAAAAGGCCGCCCTTCAGGGGCACACGGGGTCACAATACACGCTTGGCCAAATTCTGGAACAAGGCGACGGTGTCCGCCAGAACCTGGCCCAGGCTTTCGAATGGTACAGCCTGGCCGCAAAAATGAGCGACAATCCTGAAGCTGAATTTGCCATGGCGCAGATGTATTTTCGGGGGCTTGGTGTTACCCAGGATTTCGCGGAAGCCTTCGATCTTTTTGAAAAAACGGCGCTTAAGGGACACTTGATCGCCCAGCACCTGCTGGGTGCCATGTACGAACAGGGATGGTCCACCGGCAAAAAAGATTTCGTCGAGGCCTACAAGTGGTACACGCTGGCCCTTCCCGGCCGGGACGCGGCCATGGCGTTGGACCCGTTGTATGACCCAAGGCAGGCGTTGGACAGGTTGACACCGCGCATGACCAAGTTCCAAATCCGTCGTGGTAAACAAGCCGTTTTGGACTGGCAACTTGAACACGGTGATCCGTTTAAATGACCCGGAGGCAAATATGATTGACGAAGCGATGATGGACCCCAGATACATGGGGGTACCGACCTTTATGCGGACACCTTTGGCACGCGATCTTTCCGGGCTGGATATTGCCCTCGTCGGGGTGCCCTATGATGGCGGCGTGACCAATCGGCCCGGAGCCCGTCACGGTCCCCGGGAAATACGAAATATGTCGAGCATGGGGCGTGCAATCCATCATGTTTCGAAGATCAATCCCTACGACCTTTGTACCGTTGCCGATGTTGGGGATGTCTCGTTTTCTTCCGTTTATGACCCGGAAAAGACGATGGACGAGATCGCCGAATTCTATACCAAAATTCACGCTGCCGGGGTTGTGCCGCTAACCGCCGGTGGCGATCATTCCATCAGTTACCCGATTTTTCGCGCCATTGCCAAAAATCGCCCTTTGGGTATGATCCATGTCGATGCCCATACCGATACGTGGGACAGTTTTCAGGGCTCGAAATTCCATCATGGCGCACCCTTTCGCCGGGCCGTCGAGGCCGGGGTTCTGGACCCCCATCGCACGGTTCAAATCGGCATTCGCGGGGCCCAGAATACCGATCAGGGATGGGCCTTTTCCCGCGACAGCGGCATGCGGGTGATCTTCATGGAAGAGTTCACTCAATTGGGTGTCCAAGCCGTAATACAGGAAGCTCGCCGTATCGTTGGTGATGGCCCGACATATATTTCTTTCGATGTCGATGGCCTTGATCCGGTTTATGCACCGGGCACTGGTACCCCGGAAATCGGCGGCATTACCACCATCGAGGCGCAGGCGCTGATACGCGGTTTGCGTGGGCTTGATCTTTGGGGCGGCGATGTGGTTGAAGTCGCGCCGCCGTTTGATCAAACGGGCAATACGGCCCTGGTCGGGGCGACGATGATGTATGAAATTTTGTGTGTTTTATCCGAGGCCGTGGCCGCCCGCAAGAAGGGCTGATCTAAGTTGACGCCGGTTCTCAAGTACCCCAACATCGCAGCATAAAAAAACAGGGAATTAGTCATGACCATCAAAGCCGTTACTTTCGATTTATGGGATACGATCGTCGATGATAATTCCGACGAACCCAAACGTGCCGCACAAGGGCTTCGCAGCAAATACGACGAACGCCGACACATTGTCTGGCACGCGCTGAATGCCCAGCAACCAACCGAACTGTCAGATGTCAGGCTGGCCTTCGATGTCGCCGATGCGGGCTTCAACAATGTCTGGAAAAGCCATTTTATCAACTGGACGGTGGCCGAACGGGTCGATGTCATATTGAACGGCCTGCGCCGCTCCCTGCCCGGTGATGTTCGGCAATCGGTAATCGATGACCTGGGCCGTATGGAGGTCGATATATATCCAGATGCCATACCCGGTATCAAGGACGCGCTGGCCAATCTGGCCAGGCGCTACAAGCTGGCTATTGTTTCCGATGCCATCGTCACCCCGGGCACCGGGCTTCGGGATTTGCTGGCCGCCCATGACTTGAAGCAATACTTCACCGCCTTTGCCTTTTCAGATGAAGTCGGCCATTCCAAACCGCACCGTTCAATGTTTGACACCGCAGCCGAACAACTGGGCGTCGCCGTGGAAGAGATGGTCCACATCGGTGACCGTGATCATAATGATGTCAAAGGCCCGCACGCACTGGGTATGAAAGCGGTGCTGTTCACAGCGACCCGACCCGATGATAAAGACATCACCACGGCGGATGCAATATGCAATGATCACAATGATTTGCCTGGAATTATTGATAATTTAAATCAAGGAGCTTGAGGGTGGGAGATCACTTAAAATTTCTGGTTATTGACGGGTATGTTAAAGCATCACGTGAAGAGTTGGCGGCGGGGGGCGCATCGACGGCGGGCGACTTATATACCAGAATGCTGCGTCGCTATGCGCCCGATGCCCATTGCGATGTGGTCTATCCAAGCGACCCCGGAACGTCCTTGCCGAGCGGCACAGCGCTTGCCGATTATGACGGGATCGCCTGGACAGGATGCAGCCTGACGGCCTATGACGGCAGCCCGGAAGTTCGTAACCAGATCGACTTTTGCCGTGCCGGGTTTGAGGCGAAAGTACCCAGTTTTGGAAGTTGCTGGGCGGCGCAAATTGCCGTTGTCGCCGCCGGTGGTTTGGTTCAGGCCAACCCACGTGGCCGGGAAATGGGTTTTGCCCGGAAAATCAGCCTGACCCCGGAAGGCCGTGCCCATCCCATGTATGAAGGCAAGGCGTCCACTTTCGATGCCTTTATCAGCCACGTCGATGAAATCACCCACTTGCCGCCGGGGGCCACTTTGCTGGCATCCAACGCCTTCACGCAGGTGCAAGCGGTATCGGTGATCCATAAGGGCGGCGTGTTCTGGTCACCGCAATATCATCCGGAATACGACCTGCATGAAATGGCTCGGCTGAGCTGGTGTCGCCTTGAAAAGTTGACCGAACTTGGCTTTTTCAGGAACCGTCAGGACGGCGAGGCTTACGTTGATTTACTTGAAACCCTGCATCAGGATCCGGACCGCTACGACATTTCATGGATGCTGGGGGTCGATGACGACGTCATGAATGTAGACATTCGCCAGTTAGAGGTCAAAAACTGGATCGAACGGCTGGTTATACCTTCAATCAGGAGATAGGAACCGGCGATTGTCCGACGCTCAACGAGTTGCAGCCAATCTTGCATGCTGGAGCGGACCGGTTGAGCCGATTCGCCTTGAAGGTGGTATTTCCAACGAAAATTTTCTGATTGAAGACGGCGGGCGCACGTACGTTGCCCGGGTTAACGGGGATGTGCCCATTCATGGCGTGCTCAGGGTTAATGATTACAATTGCAGTCGCGCCGCAGCCGTTGTTGGCGTGGCACCTGGTGTTGTTCATTACGAACCGGGGGTACTTGTCGCAGAATTCATAGACGGGCGAACCTATGGCGAAGATGACGTCAGGCAGCAAGATAACCTGGAACGTATTCTCGGGTTGATCAAAAAAACACATTTGGATGCGTTCAAGGCAATCCGGGGGCCGGTCTGCGCCTTTTGGCCGTTTCGGGTATGCCGGGATTATGCGGCTTATCTGGAAGAAAACTCCAGCCGAATGGTCGCGGAACTGCCCCGAATTCGCGCGCTCAACGAACAACTTGAAGATACCGTCGGTGCCGTCGATCTGGTGTTGGGGCATAACGATCTTCTGGCGGCCAACCTGATCGATGACGGCGACAGGCTTTGGTTGATTGACTGGGAACACGCGGGCTTTACCAGCCCGTTGTTTGACTTGGCTAATCTGGCGTCCAATAACGGACTGACCGACGGGCAGGAAGATTGGATGCTGGAAAACTATTTCGAACGCGCGATCGATGCACATCTGGTGCACCGCTACCAGGCCATGAAATGCGCCTCGTTGCTGCGGGAAGCCATGTGGAGCATGGTGTCGGAAATCAGCTCTGAGCTGAATTTTGACTATGTGACGTATACTGAAAGCTATAGGGATCGCTTCGAAAAAGCGTACAAAAATTTTAATAAGCAGGGGTGAAATAGATGGCACAACTTCGAGACGCGGAAATTGTCATCATCGGTGGCGGTATAATTGGTTGTTCCATTGCGTATCACCTGACCCGTATGGGCAAAAAAGATGTTCTGCTGGTTGAAAAAAACGGCCTGACCCAGGGATCGACCTGGCATGCAGCCGGTTTGGTCGGACAATTGCGATCTTCACGCAACCTGACGCGCATGTTGCAGCGAAGTGTCGCCGTTTATGACAGTCTTGAAAAAGAGACGGGGCAAAATCCGGACTGGAAGAAAGTCGGCAGCTTGCGGTTGGCCAGCAGCGAGGAAAGAATGCTGGAAATCAGGCGTTCGGCGACATTGGCGAAAAGTTTTGGCCTTGACCTGCACATCATATCGCCGAAAGAAGCACAAGCCATGTTCCCGATCATGAGCACCGATGGGGTGCTGGGGGCGGCTTATATTCCAAGCGATGGTTATATTGATCCGTCCAGTGTTACCCAGGCCCTGGCCAAGGGCGCGCGGGACACAGGTGCAGATATTGTTCAGGGCGTCCAAGTAATCGACATTATCGTTAAAAACCGCCGGGTTACGGAAGTGGTCACCGATCATGGCACCATCAAATGCGATGTGGTGGTCAACGCCGCCGGACTGTGGGGCCGCGACGTGGGCGGTATGGCAGGGGTCAAGACGCCCGCTGTGGCGTTGGAACACCAATATATTGTCACCGATCCAATCCCCGGTGTACCCGACGATATGCCGGGCATGCGCGATCCTGATTTATTGATCTATTACAAACCCGAAGTACGCGGTATCGCTATCGGCGGCTGGGAACCCAACACCGTCCCGTTTGGTGACAAAGGCATTCCGGAACCTTTTGCCCAGGAGCTGCTGCCGGAAAACTTCGATCGTTTCGAACAATTGGCAGTCAATGCCGGTATCCGCACACCCGTGGTCAACGAAGTGGGAGTGCGCCAGTTAATAAATGGACCGATCCCGTGGTCTGCCGACGAAGGTTTCGTGCTTGGCTGGGCACCTAACGTTGATAATTTCTTTTCGGCCACCGGCATTTCCATTGGTATCGCGGGCGGTGGCGGGGTTGGCCAAATGGTCGCGGAATGGGTCGTCGAGGGCGAACCGAGCCTGGACCTGTGGCCTTTTGACATTCGCCGCTTCAACGATCATCACAATACGCCCGAATTTCTTTATCCGCGGACAGTCGAATCCTACGGCAAGACTTATCATATTCATTACCCCGGCGAGGAAAGCCAAAGCGCCCGAGGTATTCGCAAGAGCCCGCTTTTTGAAATACTGAAAGAGGCAGGTGCCGTTTATGGCTCTAAAGCCGGATGGGAACGCCCTAACTGGTTTGTTCCCGGTGGTGATGGAACCTCGGGGAGTCCGGATTTTTTCCATCCCGCCTGGTTCAATCGCACAGCACAGGAACACAAAGCCGTACGCGAGCGGGTGGCGCTGATAGATCAGTGTTCGTTCAGCAAGTTCACGGTTTCGGGACCAGGTGCGTTGGACACCCTTCAGCGGCTCGCCGTTTCGGATTTGGATAAACCGGTCGGCAAGATCGTATATACCCAGTTTTGCAATGAACGCGGCGGTATCGAGGCCGATTTGACCATCTCGCGTCTGGCTGAAGACGTATTTTATATTGTCACGGGAAGCGCCTTTGGCCAGCACGACAAAAGCTGGATCACGGCGCATGCCCCCGACGACGGGTCGGTGATAATCGACGACCATACCGATAAGATATGTGTGATCAACCTGTGCGGTCCCCAGGCACGCAAGGTGTTGGAAAAATGTAGCGATGACGACGTGTCCAATAGCGGCCTGCCGTTTGCGACGTTTCGGGAAATTGAAATTTCCGGAAGTCCGGTCAGGGCTCACCGGATCGGTTATGTTGGCGAACTGGGTTGGGAATTGCACATGGCCCGCGAGCACGGCCTGGCGGTTTATCAGGCCCTGAAAACCGCCGGTGAAGAATTTGCCATTGCCGATGTTGGCTACAAAGCTATCGACACCTTGCGTATGGAAAAGGGTTATTTGTATTGGAGCGGTGATATCACGCCCGATTACAATCCCTATGAAGCGGGCCTGGGTTTCAGGGTAAACCTGAATAAGGGAGATTTCCTGGGGCGAGAAGCTTTGGTTCTGGCTAAAGAAGAGGGGGTCAGCCGTAAACTTTGCATATTTGCGCTGGATCGCCCGGCAGCTGTTTATGGCGGCGAGACGATCATTCGCAACGGCAAGGTTCTCGACGTTACCACCAGCGCCAATTTCGGCCATACCATCGGTAAACCGATCGTCTTTGGGTATCTTCCGGTTGAAGAATGTGTTCATACGGATTTTGAAATCGAAGCGTTTGGCGAAGTATATCCGGCAACCCGCTACGACGCGCCGCTGTACGACCCGGCCAATGAAAGGTTGAAAATGTGATCGATTTGGTGATGATATAGCGAGGGTATTGGGTCGCTTGGCCGCTCATCCGAGCTTGATTACGAATGCGATCCGGTATCGGCTATACTGCTGAAACTGATAAAAAGTTTTTGCCTCTTGTGACGTGGGTCACAGATATAGCGTGGTCTATGACAGTAATCTCTTGAATATGGTTGATTAAACCATAAATCAGGGGTTGTGGAAGTTCTGATCCCAAATCAATGAACGTAAGGGCAATTCCCGCCCGATTTTTAAAATAAAGAAGGGGTAAGGCAATGTTTTCAAAAGGATTGAAGTTTGCAGTTATTGCTGTCGCTGGTTTGACGACGGCGTGCGCCAATTATGACCTCGAAATGGTCTCGGCAATGCCAGGGTCGGGTTCGGCATTCAAAGATTCACTTCAACGTGAATACGTGAAAGTCGCCTATGACGAAGATCACGAAGACGATTGGAAAGATGCCGCTTATTTCGCCGACAAAGCGACGATGGCGGCCAAAGGGATGGACGTTGGTCCCCAGGAAGTTGGCGAACGGATGATACCCGACGCCAATAAAAAGGAAATCAGTTTCGCCAGGTCAGACCTGATGAACGCTCTGGCGCAAATAGACAAGGTCGGCAATCTGCCAGCTTTGGCCCGCGCTCAGGCACAGTTCGATTGCTGGTTGCAGGAACAGGAAGAAAACAATCAGCAGGCGGATATCGATCAATGCCGGTTGGCGTTCCAAAAATCCATGAGCTTGCTTAATATGGCCCAGGCAAAACCTGTTGCCAAGCCGATGCCCGCACCAAAACCTGTTGCGGAACCGATGATGCCAAAAGCCAAAAAATTCGTCGTCTTGTTTGGTTATGACAGCGCCGAACTTACACCTAGCGCTAAGGCTATAATTGCCGCTGCTGTTAATGAAGCCAGGGCGTCACTTCCTAAGATGATCCTGATTGGTGGCCATGCCGATACATCGGGTGACTCAGCATATAACGATGCCTTGTCGAACAAACGCGCCAAGGCTGTGACAATGATGGTCAACGAAGCTGGTTTTGGCGGAGAGCTGGTCAGAACAACGGTCTTCGGTGAAGACTATCCCGCACGCAATACCGGCGATGGCGTAAAGAACAACGTCAACCGTCGTGTTGAAATCGACCTGAAGTACTAGACTTTTCAGGTTCAACAAAAATACGGCGGCCTCTTATAACAAGGGGCCGCCGTTTTTTTTATGGATATTTCCACGCTGGAATAGCGGCAGAAACCTGGTCTGATCTATTGCGGTAAACGCATCCTGACGATGCCCTTGAAGTCTTTGGGGTCGGCGACTTCGCCCTTGCGGATGATTTCGATCCGTCCATCCTTGGCCAAATGCACGGCCTGTTGCCGTACGGCGACCAAATATCGCCGCCACAGATGCGGGCCGTCCTTGGGCGTGCGTCGTTGTTCGGCAATATGCCGGGCGACGTCCTGGAATGTGGGTGTCTTGTCCTGGGCCAAGACGCTTAGAATTGCCTTTGCGATGGGGTCATCGACTACGGCATTTTCTGTGTCGTCAGGTTGTTCAATGTTCTGTTCAGTCATGAGGCGGTGTTTAGCTGAATATGCTGGATGACGCAATGCCGTCGAACACAAACTGTACGGCCAATGCGGCCAGCAGCACGCCAACAACGCGCGTAATGACGTTAAGACCTGTCACGCCAAGCAACTTTTGAATTCGTCCGGCCATCAGCAACAGGCCCAGAGTAATGGTCAAGACAGCAAGGATGGCGCTGATAATTGCCAGATCCATGGCGATGTTGCCGTCGGCCTTGGCCGAGAGCAAGATAATCGCCCCCATGGTGCCGGGACCGGCGATCAAGGGGGTTGCCAATGGAAAGACGGAAACGTCATCCTTGTGTCCGGCTTCTTCGGCTTCGCCTTCGGTCGTTGACGAGCCACCTGATGGTCGTGCAAACACCATGTCGATTGCGATCAACAGCAACAAAATCCCACCGGCAGTTTTCATTGCCGACAAAGTGATGCCGAGTTGCTTCAGGATTTCGTCACCGAGCAGGGCAAAGGCCAGCATGATACCGCCTGCGATCAGCGTTCCTTTGATGGCCATGGCGCGGCGCTGCGCGCCGGTCGCCTTGGTTGTCATGGCAGCGTACAGGGCCGCGACATCGACGGGGCTGACAGTTGCAAAAACGGTCGTAAATGCTAACAGGCCAATTTCGATGACGGCGGGGTCCAGCATGTTTTTAGTCTAACCGTCCTTCCATGGCCGCCTGATACATTTTTCTCATTTCAGCCGAGCCGACTTTGATCGGATTGCCGCTGGCGGTGGGGTCATTGGCGGCCATTTCGGCAAGTTCGTCAAGGCGATGTTCCTCTACCCCCAGTTCCCGTGCGGTGTGGGGGATGTTCATTTGTTTACGGAATTCCAGTGTCCATTCCATGACGCCGTCAAAGTTGGAATTTTTCAGGCCCAGATAGCGGGCCAGCCTGCGCATGCGCTTTGAGATCGCATCACGGTTGAATTCCATGACGTAAGGCCAGAATACGGCGTTAGCTAAGCCATGATGAACGTTGTACACGGCACCCACCGGGTGGGCGAGGGAATGAATGGCACCCAGGCCCTTTTGAAAAGCGGTCGCCCCCATGGATGCGGCGCAAAGCATGTTGGCGCGGGCCACCAGGTTGGTGCCATCTTCTACGGCCAGCGGAAGCCAGTCCTTGACCAGTCGCATGCCTTCAACGGCGATGCCTTCGGCCATGGGATGATAGCCCGGTGCACAGAATGCTTCAAAGCAGTGAATATAGGCATCAAGCCCGGTGCCTGCCGTGATGTGCGGCGGCAGGCCGACTGTTAATGCAGGATCGGAAATGACCACACCTGGCATCATTTTTGGATGGAAAATGACTTTCTTGATATGGGTTTCTTCGTTGGTGATAACACCTGCACGACCAACTTCCGACCCGGTTCCCGATGTCGTCGGCACGGCGACAATGGGGGCGATGCCATCGGGGGTGGCGCGGGTCCAGTTGTCGCCGATATCTTCAAAGTCCCACATGGGGCGGGTTTGCCCTGCCATGAAGGCGATTACCTTGGCAGCATCGAGAGCGCTGCCGCCGCCAAAAGCGATAACACCATCATGACCGCCGTCACGATAGACAGCGACGCCATCCGTCACGTTCTGGCTGATCGGATTGGGCTGAACATCGCTGAACACACCGGTTGGCAATCCGGCGCCTTCATTGGCGGCAATTGCCGCGCTGACCATGGGCAGCGCGATCAGGCCGGGGTCGGTGACCAGCAGGGGTTTTGTCATGCCAAGCGATTTGCAAGCGTCGGCCAGTTCGGAGATCCGGCCGACACCGAAGCGCACGGCGGTGGGGAAGTTCCAGTTGCCCCAGAGAGCGGTTGAGTTATCGGTCATTATTTTAAGATCCTACAGAGCGGTTTTCAGGTGAAAGGATTTGGGCCGGGTCAAGTGATCGTAGCCGAGCGCCGACAGGGTACAACCGCGGCCGGAATTCTTTACACCGGTCCAGGCCAGGGCCGGGTCCAGGTAATCGCAGCGGTTCATGAACCAGGTTCCGGTGTTGACCTGATCGCCAATCGCCTGGGCAGCGTCTACATCGGTTGTAAAAACGCTGGCCGTCAATCCATAGGGGCTGTCGTTCATCAGGTTGATGGCTTCGTCGTCAGACTGAACTTTCATGATACCGACCACCGGCCCGAAGCTTTCTTCCATCATAACTTCCATGGAATGGTCGACATCGACCATTACCTGTGGTGCCAGATAGGGGCTTTCTTCCCGGTGTTCGGGGAATGATGCCGGATCAATCAGGGCGCGGGCTCCGGCGTTAACGGCATCCTTGATCTGACCACGAACATATTCGGCAGCACCGGTACGGACCATGGGGCCGATGGTCGTGGCGGGATCCAGTGGATTGCCCAGGTTATATTTGTTGACCAGGTCCACGGCCCCTTCGACGAAGGCATCATAGACATCGGCGTGGGCATAAATACGTTCAATGCCGCAGCACGATTGTCCGGAATTGAAAAAGGCACCGTCGACCAAGGTGTCGATGGCATGCCCCAGATTGGCATCCGGGCGGACGTAGCCGGGGTCTTTGCCGCCCAGTTCAAGCCCAACGCCGATGAACCGGCCAGCGGCGGCGGTCTCGACCATCTGGCCGCCCGGAACAGATCCTGTAAAGGCGACGAAGTTAACTTCGCTGGCCTTGATCACCCGTTCGGTATCTGCGTGGTTCAGGTGCAGGTATTGAAAGACACCGTCGGGCAGTCCCGCTGCCCTGAAAGCTTCGGCAATGCGTTCGGCGCACAAGGGCGTTTGTGCCGAATGCTTCAGGATCACCGTGTTACCGGCCATGATCGCCGGCATGAAGGCATTAACGGACGTCAGGTAAGGGAAATTCCAGGGGGCGACAACGAACACCACGCCAAGCGGTTCGTGACGGATGTAACGGGTGAAGCCCGTTTTCTCCTCCATGGGGATATCGGCCAGGGCGGCGGTCGATATAGCAATCATGTGGCGCGCACGTTCTTCAAATCCACCAACTTCGCCTGCCGCATAGGCAATCGGGCGACCCATCTGCCAGCTGATTTCTTCGGCAATGCCGTCTTTGCTGGCGACGAACGCATCGACAGCGCGACTGCAAATGGCGATGCGTTCCGAAACGGGGGTGTGCCGCCATGATGTTTGCGCCGCCTTGGCATCCCTTAGCGCCTTGTCGATGGCGTCATGATCTGCGTAGGGACGTTCGACGTACAGAGATCCGTCGACGGGGGTGATGGTTCTGAGGGTAGATGCCATGGTATTCAAGTCCGTATCAGATTATTTCGAAGTAGCGTTGCATTTCCCAATCCGTGATGTGCTTGCGGAATTCCCGTTCTTCCCATTCACGGGTCGCCGCGAAATGATCGACGAAAGAATCGCCGAACAATTCCCGCGCCGGTTTCGAGGATTTGAACCTGCCAGCGGCTTCCATCAGGGTGCGGGGGATGTGCAGTTTTTTCGGAAAGGTTTTGTCATAAGCGCTGCCGACCACCGGGGCTTCCGGTTCGATCTTGTTTTCGATACCCCAAAGGCCTGATCCGATTGATGCGGCCAATGCCAGGTAAGGATTGGCGTCGGCTGCGGCAATGCGGTATTCGACCCGCTGGGATTTGTCGCTACCGGGAATGGCGCGTAGGGCGGTGGTTCGGTTGTCGATACCCCAACTGGCTTCCGTGGGCGCCCAGAAGCCCGGAATCAACCGGGTGTAGGAATTGACCGTCGGCGCGATCATAGCCAGCACGTCGGGCATCAGCATTTGCTGGCCACCGATGAAGTGGCGCATACGGTCGCTCATGTTGCCGTCTTTTTTCGGGTCGAAAAAGACCGATTTGTCTTTCTTGTCACGCAGCGACATATGTATGTGACCGCTTTGGCCGGGCCAGTCTGGCGAACATTTGGCCATGAAGGTCGCCATCAGGCCCACTTTCTGGGCCATGATTTTGGTGAACGTCTTGAACATGGCGGCTTTGTCGGCAGCGGCCAGACATTCCGATACGCCAAGGGCAGCTTCGATGACACCAGGGCCGGTTTCTTCGTGCAGTCCTTCTATTTCCATATCCATGTGCAGGCAGGTGTCCAGAAGATCCGTGTAAAAATCGGAATGGACTGAATTTCTGATCACCGAATAGCCGAAGTTGCCTGGTGCCAGGGGTTTCAGGTCCCGATAATTTTTTTCGCGAACGGTGTCGGGTGTTTCTTCGAATACGAAAAATTCGTATTCCATTCCCGCGTAAACATCAAAGCCCATGCCCTTGGCTTTTTTCAGGATGTTACGCAGGACACCGCGCGGGCAAATTTCTTCGGCCTTGTCTTCGAATTCGCCCAGGAAGAACAGCATGCCGTCTTCCCACGGGATGTCCCGGCACGTTTCGGGTAAAATACGAACCGGCGCATCGGGATAGCCTGTATGCCATCCGGTATATTTGACGTTGTCGTACAGCTGGTCGTTTGAATCCCACCCCAGAATGACGTCGCAAAAACCAAACCCACCGTCAAGTGCCGAAAAGAATTTCGATTTCGACACATACTTTCCGCGCATGATGCCATCGATATCAAACACGCCAATTTTGACATATTCCAACTTGCGCTCGTTTACGATCTTGCGGGCATCTGCCGCCGTTTTGACCTTTCGTGGGTCCATTATCATATTCCTCCCTTATATTTCCCGCGTTGGCGAAGTCTGATCAATTTTATCGTGACCCGTCAATGCTTGTGGTTGTATGCGCAAGCCGGGTCGAAGTTTATGGTAGGTCAATGCACCGGTGTCGGCGATGGCTGGTCCGGGGGCAGTGGCAACAAGGGTGTGCCGACTCAATGCATCAAAATCGGCGTGAAAATGGACAGAGCTTTTCAGGCAAAGTATGGCCTGATCGGCGGGTTCCAGGTTCAGATGACGGAACATGGCCTGATCTGCTGCTTGCTGGCGAACGCTGGAAACCGCGACACGCACGTCGGCCGCGCCCATCACTTTAAGCAAAGCCATGGGCCCCAATTTCATGTGGCTGCCTTTGTAGTAAGGGCCGGTGGCTTCAATATTGCCATCACCAAGCTGTTCGACCAAAAAACGTGCAACAAAAGGTTGCTCGCCCCCATAGGCGGAACCGGCACCAAGGGCTAATTCAATTTCCGCACCTGTTCCGGCAGTGTGTGCGGCGGCGGCGGCGGCGGGATCATAAAGCAAGCCAACCACGGCACGCCGGACGTTGTCCCGGGTCAGGGCCCGCAGCATACCGGTCGTATCGGAACTGGCCCCGGCCCCGGGGTTGTCCTGGGTATCGGCAATGAGCACGGTTTCACCCGTACTTGTGTTTAAGGACAGGGCCTCTGTTACTGCATCATCGGGTTCGTACAGGCGGCCGGCAAAATCTGCTTCCCGTTCTTCAATAAACCGGGTGAGGTCGTTGACTGCGGTGTCGATGGTATCCTGATCCAAACCATAACCGATGACACTTGGTCCGCAATCAGCGACATCGGCCAATGGAAATCCCGGCGCGAAAGACAGCGCAAGGATTGTGTCGGCATGTTCTTTTTCCAGCTCTTCAAGGTAGCGGTAGACGGTTAAGGATGGTTCAGCCAGGCTGCATTGCCAGGGCAGGGAGATCAAAAAGGGCAGTTGGCGAAAATGGCGGGCGACTGGGCCGGAACATCCCAGTATTCGTTCAAGCATACGCGCGGCTCTGACCCCGGTGTCGGACATGTCAACATGAGGGTAGGTGCGGTAGCTTACCAGGGCGGATACAAGGTCGACCGTGGTTCGACTTATGTTGGCGTGCAGGTCCAGGCTGACGACGATGGGCAGGTCCGGGCCGACATGCCTGCGAATGCGGCTTAGCAGTTCGGCCTCGCCATCGTCGAAGCTTTCGCAGACCATGGCACCGTGTAAATCCAGGAAAAGGGCGTCGATGGGACCGACCACTTTAAGGTCGTCCATAATCATATCGGCGATGGTTTCAAAGGCATCATCGGTAACCAGGCCTGATGGTGAAGCCGAACACCACAAAAGCGGTGCCAGGTCGTGGCCATCGGCCTGAGCCTGTTTGATGAATCCGGCAATGGGAATATTGATGCCGGCAACGGTGTCGATCAGGTCATCTCCGCGCGTCAATGGCGGCCATGCATCGGCTTTTAGGAAATCGTCTGTATTGGCCCTGTTTGACGCGAACGTATTTGTTTCATGTTGAAAGCCGCCGATAGCGATGCGCGCCATATGTTGAAATCCTTGCGAGACAGAGTAAAAACCTAGCGAACATTAATCTGCCGCCTGAGACAGAGCAACGGTATTGACGGATGGTGTGGTGTTTTGTGGTTTTATACTGTAGGTCTCGTGGCATCAATTCAAATGTGGGGGGCTCCATGGATCTGACGATCGCCGGAATGGTGCTGTTTTCAGCATTCTTGCATCCCATGTGGAACGCCCTGATCAAGCGCCAGGATCGTGCCGACGGGGCCTTCATCGGCCTGGTTGTCATGATGATGATCTTGTCCTTCACGCATGTCACCGTCATGGGATACGATCTGCTGTCGGCTATCGACGTCTGGCCGTTGATTGCCATCTCGGTGATGGGGCAGCTGTTGTATGGATCGTCATTGATCATCACACTGCGCAACGGCGATCTTTCCAGCTATTACCCGATTGTCAGGTCGTCGCCGCTGCTGATTGTGATCATTGGTGTGATGTTCCTTGGTCAAAGCTATTCCTGGTCCATGCTTGGGGGCATTGCATGTGTCCTGTTTGGCGCGTTCGCCCTGCAGTACCGTCGGGGTTGGCGTTTGCTCGACGACCCCAGAACCCTGATGTTCGCTCTGCTGGCCATGTGCGGAACGGCGATCTATTCGTTGGTTGATTCCCGCTCTGTGCAAGTGATTGAGCCGCCGGTGCTTTTTTTCTGGGTCGAATTCTTTTGTTTGCCAAGTTACTTGCTGTTTTTCCGGTATTTTGGCGTGCCTGAAACGCGAATGGGCCATTTGTTTGAATGGACAAAAAAGCCTCTCTTGTTCGTTGGTCTGGGGGGAATTTGCTATTTATCATATTTTTTGATTCTTACCGCGTATTCCATGGGGGGCGATGTTGCTGCGGTGACATCCGTTCGTCAGGCGTCGATACCCATCAGTGTTTTGTTGGGCGGTTTGATGTTTCGCGAAGGTAGTATGGTGCGGCGGTTCGCAGCTTCATTGCTGCTTGCTTTTGGTATCGTCGTCATCGCCGTCATGGGGTAGGGTTTCAGGATTATGAGTACAGACAATGATCATCCAAACGAAGGCGACAGCAATTTAAGCGCCGGGCGCCGCGAGTGGGCCAAAAAGCACCTGAAGGGTGCCGGGCGGCAGCTGGTCGACCAGGATGCTGATCTGTTCTTGCATCAGGCGCTTTCGAGTCCCTGCGTTGGTGCCGTCAAGCGCGCCGAGGGGATCTGGATTGAAGACATGGCCGGGAAACGGTACATGGATTTTCATGGCAATAACGTCCATCACATCGGATATGGGCACCCCCGATTGATCGAGGCGGTGACCGCGCAGATGAATGACCTGCCATTCTCTCCCCGGCGGTTCACCAATGAAGTGGCGGTCGCCCTGGCTGAAAAACTGATCGAAATCGCGCCCCCAGGGCTTGATCGGGTGTTATTCGCCACGGGCGGGTCGGATGCCAACGAAATGGCGCTGAAACTGGCTCGTGCCGCGACCGGGCGTTTTAAAACAATATCGTTTTGGGATTCATTTCACGGGGCGGGGTTCGGGGCCATCGGCGTCGGTGGCGAAGCCTTGTTTCGTTCGGGACCCGTCGGGCCGTTGATGCCGGGCGATGCGCATGTTGCTCCGTTTTCCTGCTATCGCTGCCCCTATGGCTATGCGGATCAGAATGGTGGACCTGACCTTGCCGTTTGCAAAACGACATGTGCCGAGATGGTGCGCTATGTACTGGAAAAAGAAGGTGATGTTGCCGCCGTTATTGCAGAACCCGTGCGTTCCGTTCCTTATTTGCCACCCCCGGGGTTTTGGCAGGCGGTACGCCAGGCATGTGATGATCATGGGGCATTGCTGATTTTCGATGATATTCCAAGCGGTCTTGGCAAAACAGGCAAGATGTTTTCGTGCGAGCACTTCGGTGTCGTGCCCGACATCGTCACCCTGGGCAAAGCGCTGGGTGGTGGCATGCTGCCGATTGCGGCGATGATTGCCCGGTCTGACCTTAATGTTCTGGGCGACCGGGCATTGGGGCACTACACCCATGAAAAAAACCCGGTCACTGCGCGGGCGGCATTGACGACCATTGAAATCATCGAAAGTGAAGGACTGATTGAAAATGCCGCCACCGTTGGTGCGCACGCGCTGAACCGCCTGATACAAATGAAAGACCACCATTCACTGATCGGTGATGTGCGCGGGTTGGGGTTGGTGTTGGGTATTGAACTGGTCGAAGACCGAAACACCAAAACACCGGCAAATTCGGCTGCCGATCGCATTCTGTACCGGGCAATGGAGCGGGGGCTTAGCTTCAAAACGACCATGGGGTGTGTGCTGACACTGACACCCCCCTTGTGTGTTACCATCGAGGAAATGGATCGGGCATTGGATATTATCGAAGACTGTATTTCCGAGCAGGAAAATGCCTGAGTTCTCTGATATATTTATGTGGCATTTTGCCCGAATTTGACCGATAGTGTGTTCTCAATGTTTCGTCCATTATGAGGCCCTTCATGACCCTGACTCCCAATGACGCTCGACTGCTAACCCCTGGCCCATTGACCACATCGCAGGAAACCAAGCAGGCGATGCTGCATGACTGGGGCTCGCGCGACCAGCAGTTCATCGATGCAAATGACCGTGTTCGTCAGGCGCTTTTGTCCATTGCCCACGCCGCTGACAGCCATGTCTGTGTGCCCTTGCAGGGGAGCGGGACTTTCACGGTTGAAGCGGCGTTGGGAACGGTTATCCCGAAAAGTGGCAAGTCATTGCTGTTGATCAACGGTGCCTACGGCAAGCGTATGGCCAAAATTCTCGATTACGCGGGCCGTTCCTATGAAATTCATGAAACACCGGAAGACACGGTTCCGAATCTCGATTTACTGGACCGGACTTTGGCGGCGGATACGGGGATCAGCCACGTGCTGGTGGTACATTGTGAGACAACGTCGGGTATTCTCAACCCCATTGAAGCGATTGCCGCTATCGTCGCGGGGCACAAGCGCAGCCTGATCATTGATGCCATGAGCGCTTTTGGTGCTATCGACCTTGATGCCCGAAAGGTTCAATTCGATGCGGTCATGGCGTCGTCCAACAAATGCCTGGAAGGTGTGCCCGGTATGGGGTTTGCGCTCATTCGCAAAAGTGTGCTTGAAACGTGCGAGGGTAACGCTCATTCCCTGAGCCTTGATCTGTACGATCAATGGCGGGCCATGGAAGGCAACGGCCAGTGGCGCTTTACGCCACCGACCCATGTGATTTTTGCATTCGATCATTCGATTGGCGAATTCGAACGTGCCGGTGGGGTCGCTAAACGTTTCGAGCGGTATTCACAGAATTGCCAAATTCTGGTTGGTGGCATGGCCGAATTGGGGTTTGAGACATTGTTGCCCGCAAATTTGCAGGCCCCCATCATCGTTACCTTCAAAATGCCCGAGGATCCTGCTTTTGATTTTCAGGTATTTTATGACCGGGTCAAGGACAAGGGCTATGTTCTCTATCCGGGAAAGCTGACAGTCGCCCCCAGCTTTCGGGTCGGTTGTATTGGTCATCTGGATGGCGAAGATATGGGGGCGGCACTTACCGCCATGCGCGATGTGTTACGCGATATGGGGGTCCGTTCCGGCGCCCCTGAAAAGGTGGCTTGAAATGACTGAACATGATTCCGTTACTGTCAACGGTCGGACCTACAATTGGCCGAAAAACCCACTTGTTGTCGTTTGCATAGATGGCTCGCAACCGGCATATATGGAACAAGCCATGGCCGCGGGCGTGATGCCGTTTTTAAGCAAAGCCGTTGCCGGCGGGGCAGACTTGCGTGCCGAATGTGTTGTGCCCAGTTTTACCAATCCCAATAACTTGTCCATTGTCACTGGCGCACCGCCTTCCGTGCATGGCATTTCAGGAAACTTTTTCCTGGACCCGGACAGCGGCGATGAAGTGATGATGAACGATCCCAGGTTTCTGCGAACAGGAACAATCTTCAAGGCGTTTCAGGAAAACGGTGCGCGCATCGCCATCGTTACGGCCAAAGACAAATTACGCACGCTTCTTGGTTATGGCTTGGATCTGGCCGATGGAACGGCGATTTGTTTTTCATCCGAACATGCCGATCGCACGACATTGGCCGCAAACGGTATCGACGGTGCCGATGCATTCGTCGGGCGACCCATTCCGTCGGTCTATTCAGCCGAACTGAGCGAGTTCATCTTCGCCGCCGGTGTCAAACTGATGACCAGCCATCGTCCGGATATCATGTACCTGTCGACGACGGATTATATCCAGCACAAGCATGCCCCCGGCACCCCTGTGGCCAATGCGTTTTACAATATGATGGACGGCTATCTGGAACAACTGGATGGTCTTGGCGCAACGTTGGCCCTGACCGCCGATCACGGCATGAACGACAAATACAACGCCCAGGGGCAACCCGACGTGATCTATTTGCAAGATGTGTTCGATGAACTTTTGGGGGTGGGTGCTGCGCGGGTTATCCTGCCAATCACCGACCCGTATGTAATCCATCACGGGGCGCTTGGGTCATTCGCGACGGTTTATCTGCCGGACGATGTCGATGCTGCAGGTGTGGCAGGCAAGGTCGGCGGAATTGAAGGCATCAGTGCCGTCTACACAAATGCAGAGGGCTGCCGGGAATTTCAGCTGCCGCCGGACCGTCTGGGCGATTTGATTGTTGTTTCCACGATCCACAAGGTGTTGGGCACAACAGCCGACCGGCATGACCTGTCGCAGTTAAAAGAACCGTTGCGATCTCACGGTGGCGTGACAGAACAAATTGTACCGTTGATTGTCACCCGGCCCGTAACCGGAATAGCCCCCGATCACCGGCTTCGCAATTTTGATATCTTTGACGTCGCGTTGAACCACGCTTCGTGAACCTGGAAGGACTTTTTCATGAAAATTGAAACCATGCGTATTGCCGGAAAAAAAGTTGAAGGCAAGGGCCCCGGCGTGATCGAGGTGTTCAACCCATATAACGGCGACGTCGTCGGTACCGTTCCGCGGGCCAGTCGTGAACAGGTGGCCGAAGCCTTTCAGATCGCCAATGATTATAAGCCAACCCTGACCCGGTATGAACGGCAACAGATCCTGATACGGACGGCTCACAAACTGGTCGAACGCAAGGACGAAATTTCCGATCTGATCACGGCGGAAAGCGGACTGTGTAAAAAAGATTCCCTGTACGAAGTCGGCCGGGCCTTCGATGTCTTTTCCCTGGCCGGGCAGCTGGCCATTTTGGATGACGGTGAAATATTTTCCTGTGACCTGACGCCACACGGCCAACGCCGCAAGATATTCACTCAGCGCGAACCGCTACTGGGCGTAATCAGCGCCATCACTCCGTTCAATCATCCCCTGAACATGGTTGCTCACAAAATTGCGCCATCCATCGCGACGAACAATCGAATGGTTTGCAAGCAAACGGAATTGACGCCCTTGACCGTGTTGATGTTGGCCGACGTTTTGTATGAAGCCGGATTGCCGCCGGAAATGTTTTCGGTGGTCAGCGGATTGCCCGAGGATGTGGGCGATGAAATGATCAAGAACGAACATATCGATCTGGTCACGTTTACCGGCAGCGTTCCTGTCGGCAAGTTCATCGCTGAAAATGCAGGCTACCGGCGCACGGTTCTGGAACTTGGTGGCAATGCGCCGCTGATCGTTATGGAAGATGCCGATCTTGATCGCGCGTCGACCTTGGCGGTGAATGGGGCGGTTAAGAATTCCGGACAACGCTGTACGGCGGTTAAACGTATTCTGGTCGTCGACAGTATCGCCGATGATTTTGCCGCCCTTGTTGTCGAAAAAGCCAAGAAGATGAAGTACGGCAATCCCATGGATCCGGACACCGATGTGGGAACGGTTATTCATGAAGGTGCAGCCAAGCTGTTTCAGCAACGGGTGATTGATGCCTGTGAAGCCGGGGCAACACTGCTGCACGGCAACAATCGCGAAGGTGCGGTGTTCCCGCCAACCGTCGTTGACCATGTCCCTGCCGATTGTGAGCTGGTGGTCGAGGAAACGTTCGGTCCGGCAATTCCGATCATTCGCATTAAAGATATCGACGATGCCATTCGTGTTGCAAACGGTACCAGCTTCGGTCTGTCATCGGGGGTGTGCACCAATCGGCTGGACTACATCACCCGCTTTATCAACGAGCTGAACCACGGCACCGTCAATATTTGGGAAGTGCCGGGTTACCGCATCGAAATGTCACCGTTTGGCGGCGTCAAGGATTCAGGCCTTGGCTATAAGGAAGGTGTGATTGAAGCCATGAAGAGCTACACCAACGTCAAGACGTTCTCTTTGCCCTGGGCCTAACCCTGGATCAGTTCTAGCGCGTTCGCCAACTTTGGGTTCTGCGTAACACGCCACGGGTCAGGATAGCGTGAAGTATTCTGACCGTGGCCGATGCCAGTACGATCATCATACACATGGCCGCTGCCGGGGCGATATCCCCGGCATCATCCATGTTCAGTGCCGCCACCGATGCCAGTTGGGTGTCGGATGAATACAGGAAGATCACCCCCGATACGGTGGTCATGGCGTTGACGAACAGATAGATCGAAATGTCAAAAATTGCCGGCAGGCAGACGGGTACAGAGACCCGGATGAAGGTCTTGAAGAACGGCACCTTCAGCGATGCCGACACGGCCTCGAATTCCGGGTCCATCTGCTTTAAGGCTGTCAGGGATGTCAGGTGGCTGACCGTATAAAAGTGGGTGACGGTACAAATCACCAGGATAGCCATGGTCCCGTACAGGAAGTTAAACGGGTTGTCCGGGTGATTGAAAAAGAAGATATACGCCAACCCCAGGACCATGCCGGGGACTGCCATGGGCAAGATACACAGGAACTGGATCGCGCCGCGGACGGCGGTGAAGCCCTTGGTCTTTTCGACCATGTAGGCACCGGTGAAGATGATAATAGTACCAAAAAATGCGGTGTATGCGGCCATTCTAAGGGAGTTGTAGAACGACTCCCAACCGCCGCCATCCATCACATCAAAGTCATAGTTCTTCAGTGAAAACGTCATGTCATAGGGCCAGAACTTGATCATCGAGGCATAGGCGGCCATGCCCAGGATTGCCAGGATCAAAAAACCGATGAAGGCGCAATAGAGGAACATCAGGGTATCGAACGTGCGGGCCGGTTTCGCTTCGTAGGGTACGGCACGCGCCGTTAACAGCGAGACCTGTTTGCGTTGCACGATGCGATCGACAACGAAGGCGGCGATGGCCGGGATCAACAGCACGACGCTGACCACCGCACCCATTTCGAAATTCTGCTGACCGATCACCTGTTTGTAAATGTCGGTTGCCAACACATTGAACTGGCCACCGATAACCTTGGGAATCCCGAAATCGGTGATGACCAGGGTGAAGACGACGAAGATGGCACTGATCAACCCGTATTTGACACCGGGCAGGGTGACGGTGAAGAAGATGCGAGCGCGACTGGCCCGCAGGGAAACCGCGGCTTCGTACAAACGTCCATCGGCGGTCGCAAGTGCCGTGATCAGGATCATCAAGGCATGGGGGAAGGTATAGAAAACTTCGCCCATGATAATTCCGATGGGGCCGTATATTTCGGCACCAAACAACAATTCCCGCGCGACGCCTTGTTTGCCAAAGAAGTAGACGAATGAAATAGCCGGCAACAGCGAAGGTGCCAAAATCGGGATCAGCGCAATGGCCCGAAAAATACCTTTACCCGGTATGGTGCTTCGGGTCAGGGCATAAGCGAAAATGAACGCCAGGGTGATCGTGATAACGGTCGAAACCGCGGCGATGAAAAAACTGTTTTCGATGGAATAGAACAGTGCCGGGGTCGAAAAATATTCGGCGTAGTTGCCAAGTCCGATGAAATTTCCGTCATGATCCTGGATGCTTTTCGACATCATGAAGTAAAGCGGTAACAGCACAGCAAAGATCATCCAGGCGCCGATCAGGATAATAAACCAGCGCATGATCTTGTCGTCAGTGCTTAACTTCGGCGTGACAGATCCACTCATTTCCACGCGACCTGAGGCTGTCGTGGCCAGGGGGCTGCTCATATCGCGGTATCCATAATGGTTTCACCGGGGAATACGCGCAATCGTCCTTCCGGGAAGCTGACGGCAATGGTCGATCCGATGGAAACATTGATGTCGCGTACCAGGTTGATCGAAAAATCAGCCATGAATTCGATTTTGGCGTCATCCGTTGTGGTCAGGGTGGCGCGATAGAACGATCCCATGAATTCCAGGTCATCGACATTAACGTTAATCATGTTGGCAGATGATGCATCAATGGTGCGGGTCGTTACGTCTTCGGGGCGAATGCAAACAGTCACCGGCGTGCCGTCAGCTACACCATTCAAATCGCCGGTTATGGACAGATCGAAAGTTCCAACGCGAAGTGTGCCGGGACCGGTAACTGTGGCGGGTAGAAAATTCATGGCACCGACAAAATCGGCGACAAAGGGGCTCGCCGGGTGGCGATAGATTTCCATCGGTGTCCCGACCTGTTCGATAACGCCCTGGTTCATAACAACGATGCGGTCTGCCATGGTCAGGGCTTCTTCCTGATCATGGGTGACCATGACAGTCGTGACATCAAGTTGATGCTGCAGGCGCTTGACCTCGTGACGCAAATGCACCCGAACTTTGGCATCAAGGGCGCTCAGCGGTTCATCCAGAAGCAGAAGACCCGGCGATGTCGCCAAGGCTCGGGCCAGGGCAACACGTTGCTGTTGTCCGCCCGACAATTGCGAGGGGTATTTGTCGCCCTGGTCGCCCAGGCCAACAAGACCCAGCAGTTCATCGACCCGGCTCGCCGTTTCGGCCTTCGGGGTTTTGCGATTTTCAAGGCCGTAGGCGACGTTGCGTTTGACGTTCAGGTTGGGGAACAAGGCGTATGATTGAAAAACAATGCCAAAATCACGTTCCGACGGCGGCAGGGCAGAAATGTCTTTGCCCCCCTGTTCGACAGTTCCCCGGGTTTGAATGTCAAGCCCCGCGATGGCGCGCAGCAGGGTCGTCTTGCCACAACCGGAGGGGCCCAGGAAGCAAATAAACTCACCCTCGTTGATGTCGAGCGATACATCCCGAAGGGCCGTGAAATCGCCAAACTTCTTGGTCAGATTTCTGATCCGTAGATATGCGTGTTCCCCGTTGGCCTTGCCTGTGGACGTGTCAGACACTGCGATCCCCCTGTTTGTCGAATGTTGCGTTTGTTCTTGTGCGTATAACACAAGAAGGGCCGGCGAAAAACCGGCCCCCCCTGCATTTTAGATAGAAGTCGGTTTCCGGTTATTTCGGATCGGACTTCGAATCATAGCGCGACTGCCATTCGGTCAGGATGCGCTTGCGGTTTTTGGCCGCCCACTCAAAGTCATTGTCGATCATTTTCGCGCCGACATTGGCCGGGAAGTGTTTGACCGGCTTGGCGACACCAGGGATGGCAACGACGGCATAGCCTTCGTTATACATCTGGTTGGCTTTCAGCGAAACCGACCAATCAACAAGCGTTTGGGCCGCTTTCAGCTTCTTGGTGCCCTTGATGATTGCCGTTGCTTCCATATCCCAGCCGATTCCTTCTTCGGGAATGATGATGTCCAGCGGCGCCCCCGCGGCTTTTGACTTGGCACCACGGAAGGCAAACGAAATGCCGATGGGGATTTCACCAGAAGCAGCCAGCTTGCAGGGTTTGGAGCCGGAATGGGTATAGCGCGAAATGTTCTGGTGCAGGCCGTCCATAAAGGTCCAGCCGCCGCCTTCGCCAAACAATTGCAACCAGGACGAAACGTCAAGGAAGCCGGTACCCGATGAATTGGGGTTGGGCATGATGACGTGGCCTTTGTAGACCGGGTTCATCAGGTCACGCCATTTTTTAGGGGTTGGCAAATTGTATTTTGCGGCTTCGACCGTGTTAACACAGACGGACGCGACCCAGGCATCCATACCTGTCCAGGACGGAGGATTGGCCTTGTCGCGGAATTTGGGATCAAGTTTGTTCAGGCCCTTTGGCGCGTAGGGCATCAACATGTTTTCACTACCCAGCAACATCAGGCTGGTTGCCGCCAGACCCCAGACCACATCGGCCTTGGGGTTGTTTTTTTCAGCCAGCAATTTGGCCGTGACAATACCGGTGGAATCGCGGACCCATTTGATCTTGATGTCAGGATGCTCTTCGTTGAAACGCGCGGCGTACTTTTTCAGATCTTCGGCCTCGACTGCGGTATAGACGGACAGTGTTTCGGCGTGAGCCTTGAACCCGATACCTGCA
>Ga0316204_10003617_pt1 | contig 30217 bp, 25 predicted proteins | sample 6monrhotite_MG_2_FD_205661 | JGI IMG/M metagenome (GOLD analysis project Ga0316204, IMG submission 205661) | Microbial mat bacterial communities from mineral coupon in-situ incubated in ocean water Damariscotta River, Maine, United States -... | ecosystem: Environmental > Aquatic > Marine >...
GAGGGGCAGACCTTTACCTTTATGCCGGTTTATGAGGACGGCGTGACTGACATCTCGATTGAGATCGCTTGGCCGACGACTTGGGCCTATGAAGACAACCGAAATCCAGCGGTGCCCTTTGTTGCAACGCGTGCAATTCTGTCAGGGGGGACAACTAAGCTACAGCCACAAGACTTAATGTTGATGTTTGAGGACACGAATACCTACGGGAATTTGGCAGCCACACCTCAACATGTTTTCGGGTCGCTGTCCTTTCCCAAAGAACACACGTCCAGCGTTCTTGATGTGGTGGCGGAAATGCTGGCGCAACCGCTATTTGACGCGCGCTGGTTTGAGCGCGAGAAATCGATTTTTGCCGATGCCATAGAAGCCCAAAGTAAAACAGCCGAGCAGCAAATGTGGGCCGCAGCACGCAGCGCGATTTTTGAAGATCAGGCGGTGCTGTCGACACTGAACTTAATGGATCCCGACGTCGTTATGGATGTCACAGTTGCTGATGCCCGAGACTGGCAAACGTCTTTCATTACCAAGAAAAACGCGGTGGTTGTCGTGACCGGTGCCATATCAAGCAAAGATGCTGGCAAAGCTGTCGACAAGCTCTTGTCCGGCCTGCCCGAGGGCGAGCGCGAAGAGATCCGAAACGCCACAGCCAATTTCCAACCCGTTGAGATTTTGCTACACGACCCCAAGGCCGCGAAAACCACCATTGGTTTGATTGGGCAACTTCCTTGGGATCAGCGTGGGCTGTTTTATGACGACAACTTGGCTATGGGGTTTTTCTCGCGCTCGGGGCAGTCGGCCTTGTTTGACGCCGTAAGGAGCGACCTTCGTGCAAGCTACGATGTGTTTGCAGGGGTCGAGAATTTCGACGCCGAAAATAGGCTCTTATACATCAGCACAGGTGTTGAGACGCGCAAGCTTGCCGCAGCGCGTGACCTTATCCGCACGACATATGAGACCTATCGAACCGCTCCTGATTTTAGCGGCTTTGACACGTACCGCCGGGGCTTTGCGGATTTCGTTGCAGAAGACATCGACTACATTGACGGCGCAGCGGATGCGATATTGCTTCTCGAGCTATTCGGGCAAGACAGCTCTCTGGTGCCCCAAGCGGAAGAGTTCGTGTTGAACACAAAGGCAAGCGATGTCGCCAATCGAATGAAGAATGTGTTTCCGCAAGCCGATCGCTTGATTGTCGTTGCCGTCAGCCCAGACGCACAAGCCATGCCAGGTGCGTGCGTTATCACAACAATCGATCAAGCCAAGGATTGCCGTTAATCGCTTAGCGCCCTTTCCAGACCGGATCACGCTTTTCAGCAAAGGCCTTGGCACCTTCAAGTTGGTCCTCGGATCGGTAAAGCTTTTCGACCGAGCCAAGCTGGCTTTTGGTGATGCGGTTCATGGCGTCCTGAAACTTGCTGTCTTCGGCGTCGCGCACGATTTCCTTGATGGCCGCATAAACCAACGGCGGACCTGACGCGAGCAGGCGCGCAAGCGCCCATGCGCGATCCATCAACTGATCGGCGGCAACAATCTCGTTCACCAGCCCCCAACGGTGAGCCTCTTCGGCGTCAAACCAACGTCCCGTTAGCAGCAGCTCCATCGCGATGTGATAGGGGATGCGTTTGGGGAGCTTGACGCTGGCGGCATCGGCCACGGTACCCGAGCGGATTTCAGGCAGGGCGAAACTGGCGTGATCTGCGGCAAGGATGATGTCCGCAGACAGCGCCAATTCAAGGCCACCGCCACAGGCGATCCCATTCACAGCGGCGATCACCGGCTTGTTCATCGCGCGCAATTCCTGCAAGCCTCCAAACCCGCCGACGCCGTAGTCGCCGTCAACCGCATCGCCGTCTGCGGCCGCCTTTAGATCCCAACCAGGGCAAAAAAACTTCTCGCCGCCCCCGGTTAGGATCGCCACGCGCAACTCGGGATCATCGCGAAAGTCTTTAAATATCTCGCCCATGATTTTGCTGGTTGCAAGATCAATGGCGTTGGCCTTGGGGCGATCAAGGGTGATCTCAAAAATAGCGCCGTCACGGCGGGTTTTGATCGGGGACATAGGTTAGGCCTTTCGGATCAGGGCGTCTGCTGCGATCGCCCGCGTAGGCGTGCAGATCAGAGGGTTAATCTCAACTTCGCTTAGGGTCGCTGCGTTTTCAAGCACGTATGACTGAACAGCGTCAATCGTGTCGAGAACAGCGTCCAGATTGACAGCGGGCTTGCCGCGATAGCCCGTCAACAGTGTCGCGATTCTGAGGCTGAGAAGCGCGTCCTTGGTGTCCTCACGATTGGACGGCACCAGTAAAGAGGCGGTGTCTTTCAGGATTTCGGTCAGCACACCCCCTGCGCCAAGTGTCAGCACGAACCCATGGGCGGGGTCTTTGGTGACACCAATGATCAATTCGGCCACGCCCCCAGTCACCATTTCTTCTACAAGGAAGGTGTCGGTTGGCATTTTAGCCGCTGCTTGGCTGATTTCGGCGTCCGATGCGATATTAAGCGCAACAGCCCCGGCTTCGGTTTTATGCGCGATGCCTGCGCCCTTTAAGACGACAGGGTAGCCGATGCGGTTGGCGATCTCGACAGGGTTTAGGCCTGACGCCGACTTCGGCAGTTCAACGCCGTGCGCGGCAAGGGCCGCTTTGGAATGGGCCTCGCTCAAGGTGTGCTCAGGGGCCGTTGTCGCCGGTGGCAAACACAAATCCAAGTCGGAAGGTGCTCTAATGCTCGCTGCGGCCTCGGCGGCCTCCATCGCTTCGCGCAGTCCCAAAAGCGGAACAACGCTGCCCTCCATCAACCGTTGGCAAATGTTTTCGGGCAAAAGTTCAGGAAGGGTGGCGACCACGGCAACGTTCATCCCGGTTTGGGTGCGCACATTCAGGGCGGCGTTGGTGGCATAGTCCCAGTCAGACGGATCGCAGCGGTCCGCGCGTGGATAGTCCAGAATGATCATCAAAAGCGACAATCCGGGATCAGCCATGCCTGCCCAAGCGGCCGTCATCGCGGCCTCATCGCGCCAAACATAAGTGTGATAGTCAAGCGGATTGGCAAGCGCGACCATCGGACCAAGCGCGCGTGCAAGGGTGTCCCGCTGCGATTTTGTAAGCGCGGGAAACTGCAAATCTAACCCATATGCCGTGTCCGCGGCCAAGCTGGCTTCACCACCCGAACACGAAATCGACCCAATGGCGTTTGATGTCATCGGGCCAGTCAGGTGTAGCAGTTTCAGCGTCTCTAGAAAGGTGGTAAGGCTATGAACACGCGCAATCCCAAGCCGTTTCAGTAACGCGTTTGCCCCTGCGTCCCCCCCCGCCAAGGACGCCGTATGCGATATCGTCGCCGCTTGCGCCTGGTCGCTTTTGCCAACCTTCAGTGCAACGATCGCCTTGCCCAACCGCTGGGCTTTACGTGCCAGATCCTGCCAAGCGCCCAAGTCGTTGAAGCCCTCGATATGCAAGCCAATGGCCGTCACCCGAGAGTCGTCCAGCAAACCCGACGCAATGTTGGCCTGCGTGGTTTGCGCCATATTTCCACAAGCGACCGCATAGGCCACAGGCAGGCCGCGCGCTTGCATCGTCAGATTTATCGCGATGTTTGAGCTTTGCGTCAGGATCGCAACGCCGGCGTCCACACGCGTGCAGCCGTGCTGGTCTGGCCACAACAACGCACCGTCCAACGCGTTGATAAACCCATAGCAATTCGGCCCGAGGATCGGCATATCGCCTGCAGCGTCTAGCAACCGTTCTTGCAGGCGTGTGCCCTCGGCGTCCTCGGCCGCTGCCTCAGAAAAGCCCGAGGCAAAACAAACCGCGCCACCAGCACCGATCTTCGATAGCTGGCGTACGACATCGATCGATGCAAAGCGATTAATTCCAACAAAAACCGCATCGGGTGCGTCTGGTAGATCGGCGATGGTTGGGAAAATCCCATCGCCGCCCTTTGGGTTCACCCGCCAAACCTCACCCGCGAAGCCCATCTTGCGACACTGATCAACAACCGCAGCACACCACGCGCCACCGCCAACAATGGCGATATGTCTAGGGCGAAACAGGCGGGACAGGTCGCGACTCACTGCGACGGGGTCCATGTGTTGAAAATGCGGAAGCCTCCGGCAGAGGTATTTAGAGCAAGATAAAGCAGGGATTTCTTAACCTTCTGACAGTATCCCATAAGGCGCGGTACAGGCTGAGGAGCTGATGACCGCGCAAGGTAAAGCCCTCTGCCCATTGCGGCAGGGGGTGACTTTGACTTTAACTTGCCAAAAATACCTCGGGAGAGCGCGAGAGGGCAGCGCCCTCTCGCCCCCGTCGGATTGCCAAAGGCAATTCGAGACAAGATCATGCGCCCAGTGGTCGCAGCAGATCGCGACTGATGATGTGGCGCTGAATTTCGCTTGTCCCGTCCCAAATCCGTTCTACACGGGCATCGCGCCAAAATCGTTCAATGGGAAAATCATCCATCAAGCCCATACCGCCAAAAATTTGCAGCGTCGTGTCTGTGACCCGCGCGAGGGTTTCAGACGCATGCAACTTTGCGCTCGCGATCTCGCGGTTGGCGGGAAGGTTCTGGTCAAGCCGCCATGCTGCGGACAGGGTCAGCAGGTCTGCGGCGTCGATTTCTGTGATCATGTCGGCGATCTGGAAGCTGACGCCTTGAAACTTGCCTATCGGTTGGCCGAATTGTTTGCGTTCGGCCGCATAGTTCAGGGCATAGTCAAAGCATCGACGCGCGCGACCGACCGAGAACGCGGCGACAGTTAGTCGGGTCGCATAAAGCCATTCGTTCATCACTGCGAACCCACAATCAACTTCGCCGAGAACTTGCGGGTCGGGAAGGCGGCAGTCGTCGAACGTAAGGATGTAGTTTTTGTAGCCTTTATGGCTAACCGAGTTGTAGCCGTCGCGGACCTCGAACCCAGGGGTGCCGCGATCCACAAGAAAGGTAGTGATCCGCTTTTTGGGGCCTTTGGGCGTGTCGTCGACCCCTGTGGCGATAAACACGATAAAGAAATCGGCGTGTTCAGCGCCTGAGATGAAGTGTTTTGAGCCGTTGATAACCCAATCGCCACCATCGCGGGACGCTTGGCATTTCATGCCGCGCACGTCGCTACCGGCGTCAGGTTCGGTCATCGCGAGCGCATCCATACGTTCTCCGCGCACCGATGGCAGCAGATAGCGGTCGCGCTGTTCATCGTTGCACGCCATCAGGATGTTTTGCGGGCGGCCAAAGAAGTGCGTCAGCGCCATGGATCCGCGACCAAGTTCGCGTTCCACCAAAGTGAAGTCCATGTGACTAAGCCCCGCGCCGCCTACATCTACCGGAAAGTTGCAGGCGTAAAACCCAAGGTCGATACATTTTTGTTTGATCTCTTGCCCCAACTCAAGCGGCACTTGCCCTGTTCTCTCAACCTCGGCCTCGTGGGGGTAAATCTCTTTCTCAACGAAGCTACGGACGGTTGAGACGATCATTTGTTGTTCTTCTGACAGACCAAAATGCATATTGGAATTCCTTTGGCGATTTCCAAAAGAAGATACTGACTTGAGATCACTAGTCGTGCAAAGTTAGGTCACTATCGTGCAGAAACGGACGAATTTATGCAGACGATCCAAATTGTGAACGTTTTACTGTTCGACGCGTTCTCTAACCACTGCCTCGCCAACGCGATTGAGCCGCTGCGCGCCGCCAATACGTTGTCGCGTCAAGCTCTCTATGAGTGGCGGTTTTTCACGTTGGACGGGGCACCTGTCGCGAGCTCTAGCGGATTGCTGATTTCGCCGCATGGACCTGTCACTGATGCGCGTGGGGATTTGTTGATGGTCATGCCGTCTTATCGGTTTCAGTCGCATGCGACGTGGGAAACGGCGCGCGGTCTCAAGGCGGCCTCAAAACGTCACCGACGTACCGCAGGATTGGACACCGGCAGTTGGCTTATGGCCGATGCCGGTTTGCTGGGCGGCTATCGGGCGACGATCCATTGGGAAGAACTTATCGGGTTTGGCGAAGCCTTTCCGGATGTCGACGTTTGCCGCGAGCGGTTTGTCATTGATCGCGATCGGATCACCTGTTCGGGGGCTATGGCGACGTTTGACCTCGTCCTACATCTGATTGCAAAGGATCATGGCCCGTTGCTTGCGATGGAGGTGGGGCAATTGTTTATGTCACGCACCGAGGCGGGTTTGGTCACCGCGCAGCGCACGGCCTCGGGTCGGTTGGTTCAGCGTGCCATCGACGTGATGCAGCAAAACCTTGAGGAGCCCTTGACGCTTGCAGCCATTGCCAGGGAATTGGGCTCGACGCAGAAATCGATGAGCCAGAAAATGCAGCGCGAATTGAAGGCGACCCCGCAAGCCGTGTATCGCCGCCTCAGGCTTGGTTTGGCGCGCAAGCTGGTTCAGGAAAGCGATCTTGCGGTTTCTGAGATTGCGGGTCGGTGTGGGTATGAAAATGCCAGCGCCATGACGCGGGCTTTTGGGCAAGAATTTGCGGTCTCGCCTAGTCAATTGCGTCGTCACCTTGATCGCGACGCGCAATGGGGCTGAAAATTCTGCCCGCCGAGCATTCTCAAAGCGGGCAGAAATCAGTCGATTACTCGTAGTAACCTAGTGTGAAGACTGGTGAGAAGCTTGCAAAGTCATAGCCGCCGCCAATGATCATATTGTTCTGTTTGAAAGCTGCGATAGCGTCGTAACCGATTTGGCGTGAAGACACATAATACGTGATTCCGCCGCCGACGCCGAAGTCGCTACCGGTGTTGCTCGCGATGACGCGCGCTGAAACACCCATTTGTGGTGCATTGCCGCCGATAGCCCAAGTGGCACCGATCATATAGTTGGTGTCAGCTTGTGCTGCGGGTGCTGCTGCGAATGCTGCAAGTGTGGCTGCTGCTAAAAGTTTTTTCATTGGTCTGCCTTTGTTCATTTTAGTGTTTTTATGGCGGAAGTTTATCACAAATTTTGGGGAATGCAGCGATTATTTGGCTGTTCAGCGCTTATTTGCCAGCAAAAACCGCCCCCCGAACAATGTTGGCTTGCGTCGTGGTGGTGAATATGTAGACAGCGGGCGCAGGAATGCGGGTAAATGGCCTGAAAACTAGTATCAAGCAGGTTGCCGCCAGAGCTTCGTAAGGATCGAGAACTATGAATAGCGTGTTGGACCAACTAAGGGAAATGACCGTCGTTGTTGCGGATACGGGCGAAGTCGAGGCGGTCAAGGCCTACAAGCCCGTCGACTGCACCACGAACCCGTCGCTTGTGCTTGCTGCGATCAAAGATCCCGCCTCGGTTGCGTTGATCGCAGATGAGATTGAAGCCGGACGTGCCGTTGGTCTGGACGCCGCGCAAATCACGGATTTGTTGACTGTTGCCGTTGGTGCACAGCTTGCAGGCTTGGTGCCCGGGCGTGTGTCGACCGAAGTTGACGCCTGTTTGTCGTTTGACACCGACGCCTCAATCGCCCGTGCGCGCGTCATTATCGCGGAATACGCTAGGCGCGGGATTTCGAAGGATCGCATTCTGATCAAATTGGCCGCAACGTGGGAAGGCATTCGCGCCGCCGAGGTTCTTCAAGCCGACGGGATTGATTGCAATCTAACGCTGATCTTCTCGAAGGCGCAGGCCATTGCATGTGCGGACGCGGGTGCATTCCTGATCTCGCCCTTCGTTGGGCGGATCACCGATTGGTACAAAAAGGCCGAGGGTCGCGACGCCTACGCGCCAAACGAGGACCCGGGTGTTTTGTCAGTGCGTGCGATCTATGATTACTACAAATCAAACGGCATCAAGACGATTGTGATGGGCGCGTCGTTTAGAAGCGTTGAACAGATCAAAGCCTTGGCAGGCTGCGATAACCTGACAATCGCCCCAAAGCTGCTTGAGGTTTTGGGCAACCAAGACGAACCGCTCGCGCGGATGCTTTCACCTGAAACCTCGACAGGTGTCGCTGCGGTTTCAATGAACGAAGGCGAATTCCGCTGGGCGCTGAATGCAGATCCAATGGCGACCGAAAAGCTGGCCGAAGGCATCCGCAATTTTGACGCCGATCATAAGAAACTGATTGCGTTGGTGGGCGAACGTCTCGGGTAGATGCGCGTCTAGTCTCTTAAAAATTTTTGGGTCGAGTGGGCGGTCGTGTCTTCTCGGCCCGATTTATGTGTGGGTTTAGCGCCCAAGCTTTGCCGCTTTGGCCAAACTGCCACAGGTTTGTTTCCCCTTGGACCCTTGAGGTCTTTTGAATTCAGGCGCACCATGGCGCCGAATTCGCCGTTTTGCAGGATATATCATGGCCGATCGCGTCACCTTATCTATCGAATCCATGTCTTGCGCGTCTTGCGTTGGCCGTGTGGATCGCGCTTTGGTCGCCCTGGAGGGGGTGGATGAAGTCGCCGTGAACCTCGCTAGCGAAACGGCCATGATTTCGGTTGATGGTGCCGCCACAGTGGTTAACGCCGCATCTGTTCTTGAAAAGTTGGGCTATCCGGCGCGGGCGTCTCAGGTGATTTTGAATGTCGCGTTGATGTCCTGTGCATCCTGTGTTGGGCGGGTGGACAGGGCCTTGGCCGCAGTTCCGGGGGTGTTGGACGTAAACGTCAATCTGGCTTCGGAAACAGCCACAGTCCAGTATCTGATTGAGGCGACAAATCCCGCAGCCCTAGCCGCCGTTGCCACCAAAGCCGGATATCGAGCCGAAGTTGTTCAGTCCGTCGTCGCCCAAGACCGCGCCGAGCGCAAAGAAGAAGAAGCAGCCAAGCTTAAGGTCAAAACCATGATCGCGGCGGGTCTCGCCTTGCCGGTGTTTGTGCTTGAGATGGGCGGGCATTTGATCCCCGCTTTGCATATGATGATCGGGAACACTATCGGCCATCAGGCCAGTTGGCTGATCCAATTCGCCTTGACGACGCTGGTTTTGGCCGGTCCCGGACGGCAGTTTAATCTGAAAGGCATTCCCGCGCTGCTGAAAGGCGCGCCAGATATGAACAGCCTTGTGGCGATGGGGACGGGGGCTGCGTATCTCTATTCGCTGGTGGCGACGTTTGCGCCCAGTTTATTGCCGTCGGACGTGCGCGCTGTTTACTTTGAAGCGGCCGCAGTCATCGTGGTTCTTATTCTTATTGGTCGCTATCTTGAGGCACGGGCCAAGGGCCGCACAGGTGCAGCCATCCAAAAGCTGCTGGGGCTTCAAGCGCGAACAGCGCGGGTTCTGCGACAGGGCGAAGCCGTTGAGGTTGCGATTGACGATCTGAGCGTCGGCGAAATCATCCAGGTCCGCCCCGGCGAACGGATCGCCGTTGACGGTCAGGTGTGCGGCGGCGAAAGCTATGTCGACGAAAGCATGATCACCGGCGAACCTGTTCCGGTCCTAAAGTCGGACGGCGCGATGGTGACGGGTGGAACTGTAAACGGCGCTGGGGCGTTTCGCTTTACGGTTGGCCGCGTGGGCGCAGATACCACGTTGTCGCAAATCATCCGCATGGTTGAACAAGCGCAAGGGGCGAAATTGCCGATCCAAAGCCTCGTTGATCGGATCACCATGTGGTTTGTGCCTGCTGTGATGGGGGCCGCTTTGCTGACCGTTCTTGTGTGGCTGGTGTTTGGGCCTCAGCCGTCGGTGACGTTGGCTTTCGTGGCCGGCGTATCCGTTCTGATTATCGCGTGCCCCTGTGCGATGGGGTTGGCGACGCCGACGTCGATTATGGTGGGAACGGGCCGCGCGGCTGATCTGGGCGTGCTGTTTCGCAAAGGCGACGCGTTGCAGGCTTTGTCATCGGTTGGCATCGTTGCGCTGGACAAAACTGGCACAATAACCGAGGGCCGTCCCGAGTTAACCGACGTCGTCCTTGCAGATGGGTTTGAACGCGCCGAGGTGCTTGAATTGGCTGCAGCGGTTGAACAAACGTCCGAGCATCCGATAGCGCAAGCGATCCTGCGGTCCGCTGTATTCAGTGCAGGTCTTGAAGTCAGAGATTTTCAATCCATCACCGGCTACGGCGTGACGGCCACAGTGGCAGAGCGGCCCGTTGCTGTTGGGGCGGGGCGCTTGATGGACCGACTTGGCCTTGATCTCGGCCGCCTCGAAGACGTCGCGACAGGGTTGGCCAAGAAAGGCCACACCGCTTTGTTCGTGGCTGTTGACGGCACGCTGGCGGCGGTTCTTGGGGTATCCGATCCGATCAAACCATCGAGCCGCGCGGCAATCGCAGCCCTGAAAGCACAGGGACTTGAGGTGGCTATGATCACCGGCGACAAGCTTGAAACCGCGCAAGCGATAGCCAGCGAAATCGGCATCGAGACGATTGTTGCAGACGTGCTGCCAGACGGCAAGGTTGACGCGCTTGCAGCGTTGAAATCGGGCGGTCAAAAGGTTGCCTTTGTCGGTGACGGCATTAACGACGCGCCTGCGCTTGCCCATGCAGATGTGGGGATTGCGATTGGCACGGGTACGGATGTTGCCATTGAATCCGCTGACGTGGTGCTGATGTCTGGCAACCTTCGCGGCGTGGTGAACGCGATTGAAATCTCGCGCCGCACGATCCGCAATATTCGCCAGAACCTGTTTTGGGCCTTTGGGTATAACACGGCGTTGATACCTGTCGCGGCGGGTGTACTTTTTCCGGTGTTCGGGGTTTTGCTGTCGCCTGTTTTGGCGGCTGGGGCGATGGCGCTTTCATCGGTTTTCGTGCTGACGAATGCCCTGCGCTTGCGTCAAGTCGCGCCGCTTCTTCAAGACGGTTAGGTCCAAAGTTCAGAGCTGCTGAACCCCTCGGTCACGCACGCTTTCCATCGACACATAGGTCGAGGTTGACGCCATATGCGGCAGTTGCGATACACTTTCGCTTAGGACGCGGCGATACGCGCCAATGTCGCTTGTCCGAATTTTCACGAGGTAATCAAATCCCCCCGCGATCATGTGACATTCTTCGACCTCGGGAATAGCGCGAATGGCTTTGTTGAACGCCTGTAACGCCTTTTCGCGGGTGTCCGACAGTTTGACTTCAAGAAATGCGACGTGTTGCAGCCCAAGCTTGCTGGCCGAAAGCTCGGCCCTGTAGCCGGTGATCACACCCGAGGTTTCAAGCCGTTTCACACGCGCAATGACGGGGGTTTTAGACAGGCCAACCCGTTTGGCCAACTCCGTCATTGAGATTCGCGCATCATGGGTCAGGATATTGAGAATTGCTTGGTCGATTTTGTCAATATCTGCGTGATAAATCATCAATTTGGCTTTCAATAGGGCAAAATTTGGGTGAATTTCCTTCAATTTAGAAAACTATAGGCCAAACGTCCATGGGGATTGTCCTAGAATTGCCGCATCTGAAAGGAGACATGTTTATGATTGCCCTTCCCCAAAAATGGGACGTGAATAAGCGTCAAAACGAAGCCAAGCTAGTGGACGACTTGATTGACCTAGCAGCCTTGGACACCGTCTCTCGGGAAGGTATCGTAAGCGATGCCGCTGATTTGGTTTCGGCGATCCGAACCGCTGCACGCCCCGGGATGATGGATGTGTTCCTTGCGGAATACGGGCTTTCTACGGACGAAGGCGTTGCCCTGATGTGTCTGGCCGAGGCGCTTTTGCGGGTGCCGGATGCACAGACGATAGATGCACTGATCGAAGACAAGATTGCCCCGTCCGATTGGTCGGGCCACATCGGTAAGTCGTCGTCGCCGATGGTGAACGCGTCGACTTGGGGTCTGTTGCTGACCGGCAAAGTGCTTGAGGATTCCGAGCCCGGAATTGCAGGCCGCTTGCGTCATATGATCAAGCGCGTCGGCGAACCCGTGATCCGCAAGGCCGTTGGTGGCGCAATGCGTGAAATGGGGCGTCAGTTCGTACTGGGGCAAACCATCCGCAGCGCCATGAAGCGGGCCACAAAGGCCGAAGCGAACGGGTTTACTTATTCCTACGATATGCTTGGTGAAGCAGCGATGACGGCCGACGATGCCGACCACTATGCGCGCGCCTATAGCGAGGCGATTGATGCAATCGCGTCGGCGTGTACCCACGACGACATTGCCGCCAATCCCGGGATTTCCATCAAGCTGTCTGCCCTGCATCCCCGATATGAGGTCGCAAAGACCGACCGCGTGATGGCGGAACTGGTGCCAGTTCTAAAGCAATTGACCCGCAAAGCAGCCGCCGCGGGCATGGGGCTAAACATTGACGCCGAAGAAATGGATCGGCTGGGTCTGTCGCTGGCCGTGATTGAACAGGTGTTGTCGGACCCTGATCTGGCTGGCTGGGATGGTTTTGGCGTCGTTGTACAGGCCTATGGGCGGCGCGCGGGGAATGTTCTCGACGGGCTTTACGCGATGGCCACGCGCTATGATCGCCGGATTATGGTGCGGCTGGTCAAAGGGGCGTATTGGGACACCGAAATCAAGCATGCGCAGGTCGAAGGGCTTAGCGATTTCCCTGTGTTCACTGAAAAAACCGCGACGGATATCAGCTACATCGCCAACGCCCGTCGTCTGTTGCAGATGACAGATCGGATTTACCCGCAATTTGCGACGCACAATGCGCATACGGTGATGGCGGTCTTGCATTTGGCGGGGGCACAGGATCGATCGACGTTCGAGTTCCAACGGCTCCATGGCATGGGCGAGACTCTGCACGCCATCGTGCAAAAGACCCAAGGCACGCGCTGCCGGATTTACGCGCCCGTCGGTGCGCACCGCGATTTGCTGGCGTATTTGGTGCGGCGTTTGTTGGAAAACGGCGCAAATTCATCGTTTGTGAACAAGGTCGTGGACGAAACGGTCCCTCCGGCTGAGGTTGTCGCCTGTCCGTTTGAAGCCTTTGCCACGGCGTCGCCGTCGACCATTGCGAAAGGTCCAGATATTTACGCGCCGGACCGGGTGAACGCCAAGGGGTTTGATCTGTTTGACGTGACCCAATTGCATGCGATTAACGTCTCTCGGATTTTACCACGCGATCTAAGCGTCGGGCCGATGCTAGCAGGGCCGGTTGTTGGCGGAGGGCAAGAACCGTCGATCAATCCGGCAACGGGTGCGACTGTTGCTAACGTAACCCTGGCAAGCGCTATGGATGTCGAAACCGCTTTGAACGCCGCAAAGCCTTGGGCGGCAGCTGCTGACGAGCGGGCAAAAATCCTAAATCGCGCGGCTGATCTCTACGAAGAAGACTTCGGCACCGTGTTCGCGCTTTTGGCCGCCGAGTCGGGGAAGACCTTGCCCGATGCCGTCGCTGAACTGCGCGAGGCTGTGGATTTCCTGCGCTACTATGCGGCTGAGGCTGGAAAACTTCACCACAAGGCGCGGGGGGTCTTCACTTGTATTTCCCCTTGGAATTTCCCGCTGGCCATTTTTTCGGGCCAAATCGGGGCGGCATTGGCGGCGGGGAACGCCGTTTTGGCGAAACCAGCCGAAACAACGCCAGCGATCGCGGCTTGGGCCGTTGAGAAAATGATCAAGGCAGGCGTGCCGCGCACTGCGATCCAATTGTTGCCGGGCTATGGGCATGATGTCGGTCGGATGTTGACGTCGGATGACAGGGTAAACGGCGTTGCTTTCACCGGTTCGACCGCGACTGCCCGCCACATCCAGCGCGCCATTGCGGACACCTGCGCGCCCGGCACACCGCTGATTGCCGAAACGGGTGGTCTTAACGCGATGATCGTTGATTCAACAGCACTGCCCGAACAAGCGATCCGCGACATTGTCGCTTCGGCGTTTCAGTCGGCGGGGCAGCGGTGTTCGGCGCTGCGTTGCCTTTATGTGCAAAAAGACATTGCCCCACATTTTACCAAGATGTTGATCGGCGCGATGAATGAACTGCAGATGGGCGATCCGTTTGATATCGCAACCGACATTGGCCCTGTGATTACCGATCAGGCGACTAGCGACATCGAAAGGTATATCCGCGCGGCATCGCACGACGGGCGTGTGGTGCATCAACTGGAACGGCCCGACGTGGGAACCTTTGTTGCGCCGACGTTGATCAAGGTCTCAGGCATTGCCGACTTGGGACACGAGGTGTTCGGTCCCGTTTTGCACATCGCGACCTTTGGTGCAGACGAGCTGGATCAAATCATTCGCGACATCAATGCAACTGGCTACGGCCTGACATTTGGTCTTCACACACGAATAGATGAGCGGGTGCAACGCGTGTCCGAGGCTGTCCACGCCGGCAATATTTACGCAAACCGCAACCAGATCGGCGCGATTGTTGGCAGCCAACCGTTCGGTGGGGAAGGTCTTTCTGGCACCGGTCCCAAGGCGGGCGGGCCGTTTTACCTTAATCGCTTTGCGGCTGACCCCGTTGTTCGGGGGGGCGGCGTTGCGATGGGAAACGCAGACAAAACGGCGTTGATGCATGAGATTGAGACCATCACCTTAGCCAATGTCGAACAGACCGTCTCGGTTCTGCCCGGTCCAACCGGAGAGTTAAACCGCCTGTCCACGTCGCCTCGACCGCCGCTTTTGTGTCTCGGACCGGGGAAACTGGCGGTCGATCAGCAAGTTGCAGCCGTTGAAGCACTGGGCGGGAATGCCATCGCAGTTGAGCAATCGTTTAATGCATCAGATATCGCAACCTTGCCGCCCTTTGGCGGGTTGATCTGGTGGGGCGATGCGGATCAGGCGCGTATCTACGCCGACGCCTTGGCCAAGCGCGACGGGGCGATCATCCCGTTGCTCTGCGGCGCGCCCGACCCTGCCCATGTCTTGATCGAGCGGCATTTGTGCGTCGACACGACCGCGGCTGGCGGAAACGCAAGCTTGTTGGCGGGGGATAGCTAATGATCGGCTTAGAATCTGGCCAGAAGGCTCAAAACCCGATTACGTGGGGCAAGCGCGTGTTTGCCCTAACTGCCAATGAGGATGCCGAGATGACTGCCCAAAATCCCTTAACCGTAGTCGACGCCATCGTTGCAAAGGCCCGCGCTGCGCAAAGCGCTTGGCATGATCGGCGCGGTGGTTCCGTCGACAAATCCAAGGGCGACGCATGCGAACGGTTGATCGCACGCATCCACTCTGAGTTTGCGAAATATGGCGAAACCAACGATATCGTGCAAATGGTGCCAGCGCCGGGGTCGAAGGAAAAGACCCAACGGGTGCTAGAAATCTCAGACATGATTGTGGTGACGGGCAGCCAGAACAACGTGCGTCAAGCGTAGACGTCCGGCACCCCCGCGATTGCTGTCGGCGCTGGCAACGCCACTGTGATCGTAGACGAAAAGGCGCTTGTCGCTGAGCTTTGGCCGAACGGCCATTTGAACCCTTTGATTGTCGCGCAGGATGCCGACAAAATGATCGCGGCCCTTGGATTGATGAGAAAAGTGGCAGATGGGACAGACTATATTGCCGTTGAAACCAGCGGCATCGGGGTTGGGCATCCGCTGTCCGGCGAAAAACTGAGCCGCGTTTTGGCCGTTCATCGCGCGACAGATTTTGACGCCGCGCTCGATATCGTGCGCAGGGTGCAGGTGCACCAAGGTGCCGGGCATTCCGTCGGCATTCATTCGTCCGACCCAAAGCGCCCAATCCAGTTGGCCATGGCCATTGCCACCTGTCACATCATCGTCAACCAAGCCCATACCTTCGCAACAGGTGGCGCGTTCAACAATGGCATGCCGTTTTCCCACTCGCATCTTGATGGTCGGGCTGCCGCCCAAGGCATTGGCGTCGTGTTTCCGGAAACAGATGACACTTTATCTTGGCGAGACTTGCGGGATGCCGCTAGAAGCGTGGCCAGCGATCTTACGGCGCGGGGACTCCATGGCCATGCCAGCCCGTTGGCGGGTGGCTGGACGACGTTCATTGCTCATCACCTAACGCCTTGGTACCGCGGTTATTGTGTTCTGCCGATCTATCACATCAATGGGCTTTTCGCTCCGTGATCGGTGCTTTGGGATCAGGCGGCCAAGCTTGATTCAACATGGTTCTCGGCCGTGCCCACCATAATCAGTCATCTTCCGCATAGGGTCTCAAAGCCGACAGAAGACTCAAAGGCGAAATTCAAGTAAGCGGCCCGAACGTCATGGTCGGATATTTCAAAAACCCTGAGGCCACCCGCGCGGCATTCACCGGCGAATGGCATCGGACGGGCGATCTTGGGAGCATGGACGATGACGGGTTCGTCTTCGTCGCGGGTCGTCTCAGAGAGCTGATTTTCAAGGGCGGTGAAAACATTGCACCGCGCGAGATTGACGAGGCGCTTTGTACCCGCGGCGATGTTGTCGAAGCCGCGGCCTTTGCACGCCCTTGTACGACTTACGGCGAAACGGTCGAGGCTGCTGTGCGATTACGAGACGGCGCAACGGCAACCGCTGAAATGCTGATTGCGGTTTGCGTCGACCGCGTCGGCACATTCAAAGCCCCCGAGAAGGCTCACATCCTTGCAGATTTGCCAAAAGGGCCATCGGGAAAAAGCCAACGGCTGAAGTTGGCTGACCTTATCGGCGACCCGTCAGGGCTTTAGGATGATCGGCGTCGTGGCGTTTCGCGATGCAAGTAGATCATGCGCTTGGTCGGCGTCCTCTAGCGCGAAGACGACGGGTTCAATCGCGTTAAGCGTTCCCTCACTGAATAGGGCGAACACGCGCGCTGCCATATCTCGGTAAACGGCCATATCAGACAGGTAGTGAAACAGGATTGGCCGGCTGACCGTCAGCGATTTCTGCGCAAGGGTCGCCATAGCGACGGGGTTCACATTGCCCGAGGACTGGCCGAAATTCACGAGGTGACCGCAGGGGGCCAAAACGGACAGTGACCCTTCGAACGTATCCGCCCCGATCGAGTCATAGACAACCGACACACCGTTGCTGTCGGTGATCTTCATGACCTCGTCCACGAAATTGACATCGCGATATAGGATCGTGTGGGTGCATCCCATGTCACGTGCGATTTTGGCCTTTTGAGATGATCCGACGGTGCCGATCACGGTTGCGCCCATGTGGGACGCCATTTTGCACAGCAACCGCCCAACACCGCCAGCGGCCGCATGCACAAGGATTGTCATGCCCGGCTTGATCTGCGTGACCTGTCGCGCCAGCATTTCAACGGTCAACGCGCGCAGAAAATTGCCAGCGGCCAGTTCGTCGGAAATGTCGTCGGGCAGGGGGACCGCCGCTTTGGCTGGCAAAAGCCGGTCGCTTGCATAGGCGCCGTAGGGTGGGCCGGTCACGTATGCCACGCGGTCGCCGATGTTGAAATCTTCGACGTCGGGTCCAATCGCTTCAATTACACCCGCCGCTTCGCACCCGAGTATTCCGGGCGGGACAAGCGTGTTGTACAGTCCTGATCGCACGTAAATGTCGTGGAAATTAACACCGATTGCGGTTTGGCGAATGCGGATTTCGCCGGTGTGCGGGGCCCCAACGTCAGAGGCTTCCAGCGCCATGACGTCAGAGCCGCCATAGGAACGTATCATTGAAACAGATGGCATGCGGGATGGGCCTTTCGTCTAAGGGTACGGTGCGATCAGATTGATCGGTTTCCCGTCGAAATGTCGAGCCTCAGCGTGATTTGGTCTAGGCGAAATTGATGTCAACCTGACCAAACTTCCCGAAGTCCGCCGATATTCGCGACCCCGAAGGGCATTCAACGGGTCGAATGAAGCTGCCCGAAAGGATGATCTGACCGGGCACAATGCTTTGACCGTAGCCAGCCATCCGTCGTGCCAACCAAACAACGCTTTCGACGGGATCGTTCAACACGCCAGCGCCAAGGCCGGTTTCTTCAACCTCGCCGTTGCGCGATGTGATGGCCCCGACCCAGCGCAGATCAAAGGCGTCGACGGCGTGTCTTTCTTTGCCCAAGACGACTCCTGCGTTGGCGGCGTTGTCGCTGATCGTGTCAAAGACACTCCGCGTTTGGCCGGTCACCGCGTCCTGACGGACGATGCGCGTGTCGAGGATTTCGATAGACGGGGCGACAAAATCGGTCGCGGCCAGAACATCGGCTCGGGTGACGGTTTCGCCCGCAAGCGGGGCTTTCATAACAAACGCAATTTCAGCTTCAATCCTCGGTTGGATAAAGCGCCCCGCAGGCACCGTCGCGCCGTGGTCAAAGGCCATGTCATCGAACAGAATACCGCTGTCGGGGATGTCGATGTTCAAAGCATATTGCATCGCTTTGGATGTCAGCCCGATTTTCCAGCCGATGACGGACCGCCCTGCCGCCGTTTTGGCCGCATGGATCGCGTTTTGGATGGCGTAGGCGTCATCCATGCCCATCTTGGGGTGTTCAAGTGTCAAAAGGCCGATTTGTTTGCCAAAGGCTTCGGCCTTTAGCAATCGGGCGGCTGCGGTTACGTGGTCTTGGGGGGTCATACGGCTTCGTCTTCGACTGTGTTGCGCAGGGTTCCGATGCCGTTGACCTCGACCTCGACGACGTCGCCGGGTGCCAGATAGCGTGGCGGATCAAAGCGTGCCCCCGCACCTGTGGGGGTGCCTGTGATGATGATGTCACCCGCCTGAAGCGTCATAAAGGTTGAGATGTATTCGATTTCGCGGCGGATCGGGAAAACCATCCTGTCAAGCGTGTCGTCTTGGCGTACCTCGCCGTTTACGCGTGTAATGATGCGGGCGTTATCAAGCTGTTTTGGGTCTTTAAACGGCACCAGCCACGGGCCGATCGAGGCCGAATTGTCCCAGTTTTTGCCTTGGGTCACGTTGAACTTGGCGTGACGCACCCAATCGCGGATCGTGCCTTCGTTGCAGATCGTCAGGGCCGCAATGTGATCATACGCGTCAGCCTGAGAAATACGCCGACCCGCCTTGCCGATTACGATAGCGACCTCGCCTTCGTAGTCTAGTGTGTGGTTTTCTGGGGGGCGTATCAGCGGACGGTTGTGGCCGGTGAACCCGCTAGCAAAACGCGGAAACAGGGACATGTATTTCGGCAATGCGCTGCCGTCTTTGTATTCCGCGTTGCGATCAGGGAAATTGACGCCAACGCATAGGATACGACGGGCGTTTGGCAGCACCATATCGAAATCAAAGTCTGAATGCGTGACCGATTTGCCGTTTGTGGCGGCCGTCAATGCATCAAGCCCACCGGCCTGGATGGCATCAAACAGCGTGGGCCATTCTGGGAAGACGTCGTTTAGGGCAATCATCCCTGCGTCGGTCACTGCGCCGTAGTTTTGGGTGCCTGAACTTGTGTAGGTTGCGAATTTCACTGGATGCTCTCCCATACGTTCTGGATGACTTGTTCAGCCATCATCACGTCGTCATATGTTGTGTCGAACTGGCCGACCTGAAACCGGATCACCTTGCGCCCTTTGTGGGCACCTTGGGTGACGTAGATTATGCCTCGATCGTTGATTTCATCGACCAGCCGTTGTTGCGCGGCATCGTCACCGGGGCAGCGAAAGGAAAACAGGCTAAAGATAGGGTCCGTTGTAATCTCAAACCCGTCGAGTGCGCGAATCCGTTCACAAAGGTCTTCGGCCCAAGCGACGTGGTTGCGAATGCGGGTGCGCAACGCCTCAAGCCCGTAAGAGCGCAGCAAGAACCACAGTTTGAGCGCGCGAAAACGACGGCCCAGCGGGATTGTCCATTCCGAGTAGTTGGTGACAGTTTCGCCGGACGTCTTTAGATACTCAGGCTCAATCTTCAGGGTGTTCAGCTGAGGCGTCGCGTCGCGGAGAAATTGAACCGAGCAATCGAACTGCGCGCCAAGCCATTTGTGAGGATTGAAGACGATGCTGTCATAATCGTCAACACCAAGCCAAAAGGCGTCACGAAATTCAGGGCAGATCATCGCCGATCCCGCCCAAGCGGCATCAAGATGAGTATAGAGATCATGGGTTTTGGCCACGCTCATCACAGCGCCTAAATCATCGCTCGCGCCGACGCCGGTGCCGCCGGTTATGGCGACGATGCCGGCGGGTGTGTGCCCCGCCTTCAGATCGGCTTGGATGGCCGTTTCCAAAGCAGCGACGTCCATTTCAAAACGCGGCCCGTGGGTTGGTATTTTGATCAGGTTGGACTGCCCAATCCCCGCCACCCAACACGCGCGGTCGATTGAGGAATGAACTTGGTCGGAACAATAAATGCGCAATTGGCCTTTGTCCGTCAGGCCGTCTTTGTTGCCAGAATAGTTGGTTGCCCGCTCGCGCATTGTCAAAACGGCTGACAGCGTGGCGGATGATGCGCTGTCTTGAATGACGCCGGTAAACCCGTCCGGCAGGTCAAGCGCTTGGCGCAACCAGTCGACCATCACGCCTTCAACTTCGGTCGCGGCGGGGGATGTTTGCCAGAGCATGCATTGCGCAGCGACTGTATTAACCAACTGTTCGGCCAGCATAGACGGCGGCGTCGCGTTCGCAGGGAAGTACGCAAAGAACCGAGGATGTTGCCAATGCGTCATACCCGGCATCACAATCGCGTCGAAGTCAGCTAAAATCGCCGCCATGTCGTCGCCCGTTTCGGGCGGAGACGTTGGCAGTTGGGCCGCAATCTCGCCTATTTTTGTTTGCGCGCGCACGGGGCGGTCAGGCAGCGTTTTGTGATAATCCGCCCCCCAGTTCGCGATTTGCTTGCTCCAACCTGCGTATTCATCCCAGTTCATTGATGGCTCCTGCCGTTGGTTTTAAGCGTGACCCCAAGCATCACGGGGCGATGATCGGGCTAGCTTGCATATCCGAGTCTTGGGTGTCCACACCGACAAATGTCGTGCCATGCTTGAACCAGCTTTCGGGTGCTGCGGCCCCCCATAGGGTCTGACGCTGAGGATCCTGCAAATCCCACTTGATCGGTTCGAGATCGGGATCAACGGTTTGATAATCCGAACAGTAAATCTCAATCCGGTGGCCATCTGGATCGAGGATATAAAGGAAGAAGGCGTTTGAAATGCCGTGCCGCCCTGGGCCGCGTTCGATACTATCGACGTAGCCGGTGGTCGACATCAAATCCAACAAGTCAATGATGTTCAGCGGCGTCGGCACCCAAAACGCGATGTGGTGCATCCGTGGGCCGGTGCCATTGGTAAAGGCCATGTCATGCACCCCGCCTTTACGATGCAGCCAAGCCGCCCACAGACGTTTGCTGTCGTCGTCCTCGGTGTATTCGGTCACGCGAAACCCGAAATCCGAATAGAACGCGACGGACGCATCGACGTCGTGACTAAAACAATTAAAGTGATCGATCCGAAGCGGTTTCACCCCGCGATAGAGTGCGTATTTCTGATGAATAGGCGCGAGGCGGTCCATCTTGTGATAAAACTCAAGCGGGATACCCATGTTGTCGGACGTAAGAAGCGTGCGCCCCTGATATGGGCGATCAACCCATTCGGTGGGGCGGCCTTTGGATTGAAAATACACCTCGGCGCGATCAAGATCTTCTTCGTCAAAGGTTTTGAAGCCCATAACCTCAACCGTGCCGGGATCGTCGGATTTTTGCAGGATAACACAGTGATGGCCCCGTTCTTCCATGGCCCGCAAGTAAACATGGGTGTCGCTTTCGTCAGTGATCTGTAGGCCCAAGATTTCGGAATAGAATTTCTTGGACGCAGCAAGGTTCTTCACATTCAAGCAGGCATGACTTAGGCGGATTGTATTGAAATCTGGATAGAGATTTGGGGCAGGCACTGGCATGTTGGCTCCTATTGAACGGGGAAAATGACGTTGGTCTGGCCTGTGCCAGTCGATGGGAAATAGGGGGTCATGATCTCGCATTTTGCGGTGTAGTTGTCCCAACCCAATGCGCCATAAAGCATGGCCGTATCGTGCATGGACCCTTCGCCACAACAAAACGTCGCATAATCACCCAGCATCTTTAAGAACGTCGCATGATCGCCGTGTTGCCACATCTCAAGAACATGAAGGTCCATTTGGCGATTGAATTCGGACGAGATCGTAAAAGCGCCGTTATTCGCGGCATAGTCTTTGTTCGCCCAGATTTTGTGGCTAAGCGAGCCGCTTGCGACCAACAGAACCTTTTCGTCGCTTTCATCAATTGCTTGGCGAATGGCTTCGCCCACGATGCGGCTTTCGGCGTGGTCGTGGACTGTGCACCATGCGCCGATTGAAACGACCTTCATGTCGTGTTCGCGGCTCATGAAGCGCATGGGGACCAGCGTGCCGTATTCAACTTCAAGACTGTCGAGGTGATGGGACAGCGTGTAGGCGCCTTTTTCGGACGCGATCCTAGCGATTGCATCGCCGAGACCGGGGTTGCCGTCGTAGCGATAGGGAAGATTTTGAATGAATTGTGGAAATTCGTTGGACGTGAACAGGCCTTCGAATTTGGTGTTTGAATTGATGTGGAAACCAGCGTTCAACACCCAATGCGTGTCGCAAATCACAACAGTCGTCGCACCGAGGTCGCGCGCCCGTCGCGCAATCGCACGATGTCCATCAATCGCGGACTGTCGCTTGCCGTTCATTGGGCCTGTTTGTTCGGACATAAGCATGGTCGGGACGTGGGTCATTTTGGCTGCGAGAACGAGTTCACCCATGGGTCTTCTCCTTTTGGATGCTGCGCGCTTCCTTGGGGGTTATGCGCCGAGACGCGTGATGCTGTGCTGGCCTGTCGCAAAGCCAATGTGTTTTTGTTCCATGTAAAACTCGAACGACCAATCGCCGCCGTCGCGGCCGATGCCTGACGCTTTGACGCCCCCGAAAGGGGTGGGCAGGTGACGGACGTTTTCTGAATTCACCCAGATCATGCCGGCCTCTAGACGCTCGGTAAAACGCAGCGCGCGGGTTAGATCGTTTGTCCAGACATAGCCCGTCAATCCGTAGGCAGTGTCGTTGGCCATTCTTAGCGCGTCTTCTTCGGTCGAAAACGGGATTGATGTCAGGACAGGTCCAAAGATTTCTTCCTGCGCGATACGCATGTCGTTTGTGGCATTGGTGAACAGGGTCGGGCGCACGAAATAACCTTCGTCGCCGACCTTTACGCCACCAGCCGCCACCGTCGCGCCGTCTTCTTTGGCGATGTCAAAGTAGCTTGTGACCTTGGTGTAGTGTTCCTGAGTCACAAGGGGGCCAATCTCGGTCTTGGGATCAAGCGGATGGCCGACGCGGATTTTGTTCACCCGCTCAACAAGCTTTGCCTCGAAGTCTTCGCGGATCGTGTCTTGGATCAACAATCGGGACGACGATGTACAACGTTCGCCGTTGATAGAGTAAATCATAAAGATCACAGCATCGAGAGCGCGGTCCAAATCAGCGTCTTCAAACACGATTACCGGGTTTTTACCCCCAAGCTCAAGGTGATTGCGTTTGAGCGTATCAGCGCCCTGCCTCGTGATCAGCGACCCAGTGCGGCTTTCGCCAACAAAGGCGATGGCCTTGATCGCGGGATGTTCACACAACGCTTTTCCAGCATCTTCGCCAAATCCGTTCACCGTGTTGAGAACGCCGGGGGGTAAGCCGGCTTCTTCGGCGATTTCGACAAGCAGGCGTGCGGTTAGGGGCGATGCCTCGGCTGGTTTATGAACCACGGTGCAGCCTGCGGCCAACGCGGGTGCGATCTTCCATGTGGACAGCATAAACGGCGTATTCCACGGCGTGATGACGCCAACGGGGCCGATAGGCTTGCGGGTTGTGATGTTCATCAATGTCGGAGATTGCAGGTGTTGGCCATCGCGGGCCTGAACGACTTGGTCAGCGAAATAGCGGAAGTTTTCAGCGCCGCGCAAGGCGGCCTTGGACATGAACTTAAGGGTTTGGCCGGTGTCCCAGCATTCGCACAAGGCGATTTCTTCGGCGCGGGCTTCGATGCCTTCGGCTATACTGATCAGGATTCTCTTGCGCTCAAGGGCGGGCATATCGCGCCAGCCTGCAAAGGCTTGCTGCGCCGCCTTCGCGGCATTGTCGATGTCGTCGGCTGTGCCGTGGGCGACGTCGCAGATCAGCGACTTGTCTACGGGGGACGCATCTTGGAACCACCCGCCCGCACCATCAAAATCTTGCCCGCCAATGCGGTTTCTAATCCCAGTTGTGCGAAATCGGTCAAGAAACCCGTTTAGCTTAAGGATGTTTTCATCAAGGGTGCTCATTCTGGAGTCTCCAAATGATCGCGGACGGTGCCGAATTTCGGGGATAGCGCCGCGTCGATGTCTCGGATTTCCGACGATAGCGCGATTGAGTGCGTTTGCATCGCGGGGGCCATAAACGCCTTTAGGGCGGCGAAGACGCGCGAAACGGCGTCTTGTTTTACGTCAAATTTTCGCCCTTCACGTAGGCGAATGGACAGATCAAGAAAGCCGTGTTTTGCGTCGCCGTCAGCGATGGCCACATGATCAACGCGGATCGCGCGCACCCGTATGCCCGCGGTCGGGAACGCGTCGATGTCCGCAGCCGTCGCACGAATGCTTTCACACAAATCGCCGACATCAATAACGTCGTCTAGGTTCGCTGAATATTCGATGTGAAAGTGTGGCACTCTATTTCCTTAACATGTTAATTGTTGCGAAGTTAAATAATGATAAGATGCCTTGTCAAGGCTTGGTTGCTCGTGCATCCGCGTCTCATCCCAAACCCGAGGCTTCAATGTCAGCAAAACTACCCTCAACGTCACGCTCATTGCCGATCGCCCTGATACGCGCCCGTGAAGGCGTCATGTCCCCCATCCGCGAAATGCTGTCAGAAACCGGGCTAACCGAACAGCAATGGAGGGTGCTTCGGGTGTTGGCGGAATATGGCCGGACGGATGCCAAAACGGTGGCAGACCGAGCGAGCCTGTTGTTCCCGAGCCTGACGCGGATTGCCGCGACACTGCGCGACAAAGGGCTGATAACGCAGACACGTGACGACAAAGACCGCAGGCGTCAATTCCTAGCAATCAGTCCGGCGGGTCAAAGCATCATTGACGCCCACGGCGGCCATGCGGCGCAGATTGTGTCGGACTTTAAGGCGAAGCTTGGCGAGGATGATTATGAAACGTTGCTCGATTTGCTGATGAAGCTTGATCCCGGTGCCACGGGCTAAACGGCGATTGTACCGTCGCTGCACCACGCGTCAAAAATCGCCAGCGCTGTGTCGGCAAAGGCCGGGTCGTTGATGTGGCAGGGGATAACGTGTTGGGTAACGTTGGGCGGCAGCGTCGATTGAAGCGCACCCATAAAATCTGCCAGTCCGTCTTTGTCGTGCAGATCAGCGCCTACGCGATCCCATTCCCCTAGTCCAAGTTGTGGCAAGATCATAGCCACAGGCCCCTTCGCGCCGGCAAGCTGTTTTGAATGCGCGCGGGCGACCGCTTTGCGTTCGTCGGCGTTCAGCACAACTGAGCTAAGAAGGCGGTTATGGGCATGGGTCATGTGGTCGGCCCATTTGTCAGGCATCGATTGCCAGCCGACAATGTCGACAAGGTCATAACAGCCCGGTGCCACGATCTGCGGCGTCCCACTGGCGCCTGCATTCGTCAACCGATCCGCACCGGCCGAGATGTTAGAGCCGTGGATATGATTGCCAAGTTCCTGCGTGCAAAAATCGAACACGCAGGCAAATGCGCCTTGGGCAGCAAGGCTTTCAAACGCCCGCCCACCCATGCCGGTTGCATGGAACACAGCGACTTCAAAGCCGCGCTCCTCTAGGGCTGGCTTTAGCGGGATCACATATTTCAACGCTGACGTCCCCAGCGACATCATTCCAATCAACGGGCGTTTTGTGTCGGGTTTTTGCACGGCGCGCGCGGCCCCCAGCACGGCCCCTGCGGCTTGACTTAGCGACGCTTTGCAGACCGAATTCAGACCATAAAGCCCCCCGGCCCAGAGGATCATCTGCGTGTCGGCCGCCAACCGTTCGGCCGGTATCAACGGCGAGAACGAGACCGTCGAGACGATGTATTTCGGCACTCCAAGCGGCAGGGCTGACGTCACATCAAGGGCGAGATCGGTGCCCATCGTCCCCCCGAGAACGATCAGGCCGTCGAACGCCTCTTCGGCATAAAGCCGAGACGCAAGCGCGCTCGCGCCCGTGGCCATAATCTGCATCGCGTGGTTTTCATCACCACTGTCGATTGCAGCTTGGATCGAACTGCCCCCTTCACTGGCCACATCGTGTTTGGAATAGACGCAAGGCGAAGACGGATCGCCAAGCACGGACACATCCATCGTCACGACCGTTCCGCCTTGGTCGCGGATGACGCCCGCCAGAAAGCTTAGTTCGTCGTCTTTGGTGTCGTAGGTGCCAATGACCAGAATGGTTTTGTCGGACATGCTGCCCCCTAGTTAGAGTTTGATCCAAGCGGTCTTGAGATTGATGTATTTCTCAATCGCATGCAGGGATTTGTCTGAACCATTGCCAGATTGACCGACCCCGCCAAGCGGCACTGTCCCATCCGCGCCGCCATAGGTATTCACGTGCATGACGCCGGTTCGCACATCGCGCACCATCCGATGGGCGCGGCTTAGGTTCGACGTCCAAACTGCACCGGCAAGGCCATAGACTGTTGCGTTGGCCAGCTTGACCGCGTCGTCATCCGTTTTAAACGCTGTGACGCCCAGCACGGGGCCGAAGACCTCGTGCTGGGTCAGGGTTGCGTTTGGTTTGACGTCCGTGACGATTGTGGGGGCCATGTAGTAGCCGCCAAGGTCTTGCAGGATGCGGTCACCGCCGGTCACGACCTGACCGCCCTCGGCGATGGCAGTGTCAACAAACCCAAGATTGGCGAGAAGCTGGGTTTCGGAATTCACAGCACCGATGTGGGTGTCCATTTGCAACGGATCGCCGACGCGCATGGCTTGGGTCGCTTTGATGACCTCGGCGACGAACGCGCCGTGGATCGACGCCTCGACCAATAACCTAGACCCTGCAACGCACACCTGACCCGAGTTTCGAAAGATACCTGCCGCTGCAACTTTGGCCGCGTCTTCCAGGTTCGGTGCATCGGCAAAAACGATGTTCGGGGATTTGCCGCCAAGTTCAAGATAAACGCGTTTCATGTTGGATCGCGCAGAGTACTCCATCAAGCGACGTCCCGTGCGTCCTGAACCGGTAAACACAAGAACGTCGACGTTCATCGACAGGCCCATGGCTTCGCCGACGACCGCACCTTCGCCCGTAACGGCATTCAGCACCCCCGAAGGCAAACCTGCTTCTAGCGCAAGTTCGGCCATGCGCATCAAGGAAAGCGACGCCGTTTCAGCGGGCTTCAAGACCACCGAATTGCCCATAGCCAAGGCTGGCCCCAGTTTCCAAGCGCCAATCATCAGCGGGAAGTTCCAAGGGATGATCGCGCCGACCACGCCAACGGGTTCCTTGTGGATCAAGCCCAATATGTCGGACGGCGTTGTGGCGATTTCGCCGTAAACCTTATCCAACGCTTCGGCGTAATAGCGGATCGTGGCGGCAGCGGAACCGGGTTCGGCCTTTATGGCCATGCTTATCTCGGTGCCGTTGTCACGTACGCCAAGAACCGCCAGTTCAAGCGCGTTGGCGTCGATCAGGTCGGCCCATTTCATCAAGACGTTCTTGCGCGCAGCGGGTGGCTGACCCGCCCAACGACGATCCTCAAACGCCGCACGGGCCGACGCGATGGCGGCGTCCATATCGGCCTTGGTGCCTTTGGCGACGCTTGTCAGAACGGTTCCATCTATCGGGGACAGAACGTCTAGTCGGCCTCCGTCAGAAGCACCAACCAGTCGACCGTCGATCAGGTGGTTGACCGCTGCGACGGGTAAGGCGCGCAGGGCATCGATTTTGATTTGGTCCAAAGGTTACCTCATTTGGCTGTCGTGAAGATCGTGATCATCCTCGGGGTCATGGGCGCGCCATTCTTTGACAAGGGTGCGGATATGCAGGGCAAGCACAAGCAGGATCAGCGCAAACAGAATGAAGGCTATCGGCCGGTCGATCATATCAAACGGAGTCTTTAAACGCGGCATCGCCGAGCGCAGCTTGACCTCCATAATACCACCAAGAACCATGCCGAGAATGATGGGCACGATGGGCAGATTCAGCCGCTTCAGGATAAGACCCAGAACGCCGAACCCAGCGGCGATCATGCAATCGGTCAGCGAATTTCGCAGCGAATACACGCCGACGAACGACAGCAGCAAGATCATCACCCCAAGGAATCGCGTGGGCACTCGGATGATTTTGGTCAGGAGATTGGTTGAGAACAGCAGGAAGATCATGACGATCACATTGAGAGCGATCAGCGAAAAGTATAGACCATACACAAGGTCGATGTTGTTCTGGAATAGCTGAGGCCCCGGAATGACATTATGGACGTAGAATACGGACAACATCATCGCGGTCAGCGCCTCGCCTGGAATGCCAAGCGCCAGAAGCGGTATCATAGCTGCGGCGGGAACGGCGTTGTTGGCGGCCTCGGATGCAATCAGGCCCTCGGGCGAGCCTTTACCGAACAACTCAGGATTTTTTGAGGTTTTCTGCGCGTAAGTGTAGCTCATGAATTGGGCGGTGAATTCGCCTGTGCCGGGGATCATGCCAAGGATTACGCCAAACGCCGACGCGACGGTCGCCACGCGTTTGTGCTTCAGCAGCTCTTTGAAGCCAGCGCTCATTTTGCCGGACACGGGCTTTGCATCGGGGCTGTTGTCGGGTTCGGTCAGCAAGAAAAACGCTTGGCTCAGGGCAAATAGGCCCAAGACCACCACGATAAGGTTCACGCCTGAGCTTAGGAACGAATACCCAAAAGTGTAGCGCTGCGTATAGGTCACCGCGTCTAGCCCGACGGTTTGCAGGAAAATTCCGAACATAGCCAAAAGACCGGCGGCGAATATCTGGCCTCGGTGGGCAAGGATCACAAGGATGATGCCAAGAAGGGCCGCCAAGAAAATCTCGCGGCTGCCAAACATCGGGGCGACGAGGGCCAGCACTGGTGACAGTAGGATCAGGCAGATGATGCCGAATATCCCGCCCCAGAAGGACGCAGAATAGGCAAGGGACACTGCCCTATGTGCCTCGCCTCGTTGGGTCATCGGGTAGCCATCATAAGACGTCAGCGCGTTGACGGCGGTCCCGGGGGTGTTGATCAGAACGGCTGGGATCGCGCCGCCATACATGGACGACCCATAGATCCCCAGCAGGACAGTCAGGCCGACAATGGGGTCCAGTCCAAAGGTTGCGGGCAGCAGGATCGCGATTGCGACAGCGGGGCCGACACCGGGGATGGCGCCAATGATGACGCCTCCTATTGAGCCGACGAGAAGCGCGATCACAACGTCCCAGCGGGCAAGCATTTCCAATCCGGCAAGTAGGTTTTCCAAAGTCGGATCCAATCAGAAATAAGTGAGCATGATTTGACGAATGCCGTCGGGCAAACTGTCATACATGAGGCCGGAAGGGACGTTCACTTTAAGCAAGGTTTTGAACAGGATCACGATAAAGACCGCCGATGCGGCGGCGATCGTCAAGGTCGAAAGCTTTCGATATCCTGCCCGCAAAGCCAGCACGACTGCGAACACAACCGTCGTTGGAAGATAGCCGGCGTCAGGGACGATGAGCGCATAGGCGATGAACCATCCCGCGTATTCCAGTGACGATATCCACAGCCACACTTCTTTCCAGCGCCCGTCGATACGATCCGAAAGGGCCGAACCTATAAGGTGGAACGCGGCAAAAATCGCCATACCGCCCAAAGACACTGCTGGCCAAAAGCGGGGTTGGGCAAACAGTTTTCCGCCATTGCGCCACGCGGTTTGATCAACGATCTGTGAAAGCAGATACAGCGAAATCGCTAGGATCAGCCACGCGAACACAATGTCGCCTGGCCGTCTGTAGCGTCTAAAAAGAGATTGAAGCGTTTGAACGCGCGACATGTGGCAACCCCACGGTTGTCGAATTTGGAAAGGTTGGGCGACGGGGGCGCCGCCCAACCGAAAAGGCGGGTTACTCGGACAGCATGGCGCCAATGTTGGCCATGGTCTCAATATCCGATGTGATCTGATCCACAACTTCTGCTGCAGGTTGCCAGTACACAAGAGCGCCGGTTTCGGCGGCCAAAGCCTGTGCGCGCTCAGACATCATTGTCTTTTGGGCAACAGCGATGATCTTATCTTGCGCGTCCTGAGGCGTGTCGGCGTGCACAAACAGGCCGTTCCACAAGGCAACATCCAGCGATGGCGCAAGTTCTGCGACCGTTGGGGCGTCAGGTGTTAGGCCGATACGCTCGGACCCGATTGAGGCAAGAACCTTGACGTCGTCGAGGCACGGCAAGATCAGTTGGAGCGTTGTGTTGATCACGTCAACGTCGCCGGAGGCCAACGTGTTGCAATCCAAGGCGTCAAATGCCGCGTCCGCTGCGTAGGAAAAGCCCATTTCTTTGGCCAAGGCCAAG